>Ga0075163_10012177_pt1 | contig 11206 bp, 16 predicted proteins | sample JI1023141ADNA_FD_71478 | JGI IMG/M metagenome (GOLD analysis project Ga0075163, IMG submission 71478) | Wastewater effluent complex algal communities from Wisconsin, to seasonally profile nutrient transformation and Carbon sequestration -... | ecosystem: Engineered > WWTP > Effluent > Algae...
CCCCAAAACCCCAAAACCCCAAAACCCCAAAACCCCAATCCAATTAAAATTATTCGCAATTAGTTCCGTTAAGCATAGTCAGACCTCCTTGAGCATTAATGACTTGAATAGGATCTGATGTTACTTCAACAAAGTTTCTATATGTTTCTCAATCACCAACACAGTTAGTTAGTGTTAATTCAAAGTCAACTCTAGTTCCAAGGAATTTAGTTAACCAAAGTCCTGGAATGGTGAATTCTCTTTCAAATCCATCAAACTCTTCAATCATCTCTCCTAGTTTATTGTTAATCCATGTCAAATCTGATGTCATTTATATTGAGGTTGTACTGTCTAATTCTGTTACTCCTACAATATGGAAATCAATATGAGTCTTTCCACATAGATTCTAAACATCAGTTAAATCAATGAAAATTCCTGTTCTGCAGTTAGCTTTGTTTAAATCAAGATTGTTTTTAGGATTTACAATTATTGCTGAATCACCTTTCTTATCAGTAAACTCAATGAAATCATTTGGTCCGGCAGTATTCCACTAAACTCCTCTAACATTAATTGTCTATGGAGCGAAGGGAGCATATTCATCATCAGAAACTATCTCTGCTCTCCAGAAGTTCTAGAGAGTGATCTCCATTCCTGGTTGGACATCAGCACTTGTTGGATCTACAAACACATCAATGACTGTTCTCAACCAAGGTTTAGAGTCACATACATCCTCTGCATTATCAATCTTCAATAAATCGCAAGATTCATAAGTGTTAAACTCGCATCTTGCTCCATAACCTATCTTTGGAACTATATCTTCTGTAAATATAACATCACATAGATTTTCATATTCTCCTCTCATCAAAGTAATTACAGACTAGGTTGGGAATACATTTGATACATATTGATCTAGTCCTGGGAAGTTGAGATTATCGTATCCAAACAAACTATCAGCATAAATGTAGAATATCTTCCATGGGTTGGGAGTTGTTTCATCTACATGTTTATATTAGAATCCAAGTGGGAATGTAGTTATTGTTTCTCCTAATTTTTCTAGGTATTCGAAAGTTCTCTCATAAGCAATATCTTTAAGTCAGTCTTTAATAACTTCTAACTATGGTTTGAATGATTCATCATTCCAATTTAAATCAAGAATAGCATCATGACATGTTAAAATTGGAGCATCTGGAGTTCTAACGAAATCAGTTCTATATCCAACATTCAGACCTGCATGCTCATATATTACTCTAAATGAGTCATAATCTTCATAGAATTCAGCAATAGGCTAGATTTCACTGTTAGTGACACAATGGCCGTCTTGGTTGACATATGCATTTCCTTTACATTTAGTGCATTGATCTCTTCTTCCTGAACATTCTTCACATCCACAATCACATTTAACACACCATCCAAGTAATGGCTCTTCAACCCATCCTGAAGGGCAATCTGCTACACATTCAGACAATCCAAAAACGAATTTTCCTGGTTCACATTTAGTACATGTTTCATAAATGTTTGCATTTTCAATTTCAGAGAAGCATTCCTTACATCCAGGAGAGCATGGGAGGCATTAAAGATGATCTAATCCATATTCTCATGTTCCAACTGGACATTCAGCAACACATTTTCTATCGGGTGTTAAGAAATGGTGAGGAGGGCAACTGATACATCCTAGTCCATCACATCTTTCACATTCTACTGGGCAATTTACACAGTTTCCTTGAGCGTTCTAGAATTGTTTTAGTGTAGCGCATTAAGAGCTTTGAATAGCACCTTGTGGTGTAATAAAGAATCCTGGCTTTGGAAGTACACATTGAAGGGCAGGTAATCCAAACTTATGCTCACAGACTAAACAATTAGCTGGACATGCTGTAGACTGACAAGTTTTAACGTTTATTGTCATAGTATAATTATCAATAGGAGCAACTAAGTCAAAGCATTGTAAACAATCTCCAGTCATCATATCACATTATTCACAATCGCACCATTCACATCCGTTTTTAAGAGTATTAATATATTGACCTTTATGGCAAACAGGTAAGCAGGCTTCCTCGATTTCATCCCACCAGAATCCTGGTAGACAAGTGTAAACATCACCTACTTTACTCTCTAAGAAAGGTATAGAATTCTTAATAGCAGCATCTTCTTCACATAGGCCTTGTTTATTCTTTCTATATCCTGTTGCGCATTTTCCATCGAGACAAACTCCTTCAGCACATTCATCACAGTTTACAGGGCAGAAATGACAGATTCCATCAATAGGTCCTTTGCCTTCTTCACAGTTAAGAACACATTCTCCTTTTCTTTAAGTTGGAGGAAGAGAATAGTAATCAACTTGAGATTTCTCATATAGATCATAATAGTGATCAGACTCAAGATAATATCCATGAGGACATTCAAGACAATCCTGAGCTCCCATCCAAGAGCATTCTGTACATGATTTATCACATTTTCTGCAGTAAGGTGCTGCAAATGAAGGTCCATTATTCATTGAGTTATAAAGTCCTGATCTACATTCAAATAGACAATCAGTGCTAACATCAGTACCTGTTAGATAAACAGGAAGAGAACCTGCCTCACAAACAGTACACATAGAGTCAATATTACAGTCTAAACAGTTCTAACCACAATCTTCACATTCAAGATCACCTGTATCATATCCTTTGCCAAGAGGACATTGATCAATCCACACATCTGAGGCAGTAATATAATGCTTGTCACTCCAATCTAAACATTCAGTTGCTGTACAATCATTACATCCTTCTGGACATACAATACATTCATCTGCTATTACAGCTCCATTATAATTTGAGCATTCATCAGATGTGACACATCCTGTAGGATGAACTTAGGTATCGATTTTAAGGTAACCTGCCATACATGTAGTACAGGTAGTAATACCTCTTTCATAAGTACAAGCTCAACATAAATCATCATTCTCGGGGTCTGCAAGATTTGCAGTAAATGGTCATTGATTGTTACATGTTCTGCACTGACCATTTACTTCTACTTCTCCTGTTAGACAGGCAGCTACTCCACATGTTCCTAATGAATTCATTCTCTCACCAATGGGACATAAGTTCTGACATCTAGAAACAGGTCTAGCAGCAATATCTAGTTAGCAATAATCAGCTTCATTTACAGGTCCTGATTCTATATCATCAATACATTCTCCATTCTTAGGATTTACAGCTTTTTAAGTTTTCGTGCCATCTGAACATGAATAACAGTATAAGTAGTTATAATCATAATTATACTTACATCAATTACATCCTGCAATTCCAGTAATAGCTGCATTACAGTTCTCACATACTCCTGCTGTATTTACATATTAGTTATCTAAGCATTTTCTGCATCCAGTAGCAGTAGTAGGGTCATGAACCTCATTATAAGCACATTCATCGACACATATGCCTGCAGTGCTTGTTCTGTGGCCAACTTGACAGGTTTAACATATACTGACGTCGCCAACTAAAGTGCTGTTTTCACAATAAGGTTGGTCAGATTCGATACATTCCCATTTGTTTGGATGATGAGACCAACCTAATGGGCAGAAGTCAATACATGTGTTCTACTCTAGCAAGAAAGGTCCAGATTTAGTCATCATAAAGAAAGGCTTTAATCACCCACAGTCAACAACACAGTCTCTAGTAATTGGATCATAAATAGTACCAGCTCCACATTAGATGCATTGGTATCCCCACCAGTCAAAGTCCCATGCACACCAATCACAGTCTTCTGTACAATCTGTGCACATTGGATTAATTGTTGATTCTGCATGATCAATATATCCAGGGCATTCAACACATTCCCAATACTCAATTCCATTTCTCATAATTCTCTATGGACTTAGAGCTCCATCACATTCGAAGTATGATAAGCAAACACTTGAAGGAATCGATTTGCTATCATGTCTTAAATAATAATCTTCATCACAATCAAGACAGATCTCAAAGTTAACTCCAAATCCTCTTCATTCTCTAAACTCACAGCTTTCACAGTTATCAGTCTCACATCTATGACAAACATCCTTAACTCCTAATCCTTTGTTAGGTCCCCATTTATAGTCACATTTAGGTTGACAATGACCTTCCTGCTCAACAAATCCTGCTTCATGGCATTCCTTAACACACTTACCATCTGGGGTGAGTTTAACTCCTTCTTCACAATCATGACACATAGGTCTTTCAAACATAGGATTCCAAGAGCATCAAGCACATCCTTCTCCGCATAATTTACATGTCTTTGAAAGTTGATCGAAGTAATAATCTTCTCAAGGACATTGATTGACGCATTTTCCTGTTTAAGTCAAAACAAATCCTAATCTACATGAAGTGCACTTTTCATCATCATCACATTCAGAACATCCCCATCCACATTCTTTGCATTCATATTCATCATCCCAAGTTCCATCAGGACATTCAGAGACGCAATCTTGACCAAGTGCCCACATTTGGTTACCTTCCTCATCGTTTGCACACATAGAGCATTTTCTTTGGTAAATATGATTTGGATAGTTTTCTCTGTCTTTGTCGATTGAACATTCAGTACATAAGAATGAATCACAGTAATCACAATATGGAATCTTCATTCCTGCTTGATAGTAATCATTTCTTTCAAATGAATTTGGATGAGTGTCGCAGGTTTCAACACATCTACCTAGCTCGTAATCATGAATTAATCCAAGCTCAAGACAGTCAAGATCACAAGGATGTCCAGGTAAACATTCAATACAGTACTAAGGTGACATGTTAGTTTCTGATGTACATACTTTACAATTTAGTTCAGTGCAGTGTTCGCATTCACCTCCGTTCAAGATTGTTCCTTCTTAGCAGATCAATTGGCATGATGTGTTTTCAACTAATGTATATTCAGGTTTACACTACAAAACACATGTATCATCTTGAGTAAATAGTTTCAAATCTTTCTTTTCATTACATTCAATACATTGCCCATCTTCACCCTTTTCTCAACAAATATCTCTTGTACACTGTCCGTCTCCTCCAATATACCATTGATCTGTGCATTGATGACATCTTAGATTCATTTCTTCATCATATCCGCATTCATTACAGTGATCAATAGCATTTTCACATAACTCACATTTAGCTTCATCAACATTCATATCTTCATCTAACATTATAAATGAGTTATGACCGCAATCGTGACATTTTCCTTGATTGATTTCTCCAACTATACATTATCCACATTCCACCTCTCCATCGACAATTTCACATCTTGAGCAATGATCAACAAAAGCATGACAAGGAGTACATAAAGTGGTATGTTCATCAGTTTCATCGTCATGAACCCAAGTAGGTATTTCCCAAAGTAAACATTCTGAACAGCTTTGCATTCCGTAATCAAAAGTAAGATCTCCCTCACATTGAATACACTATTCTTCATTGCATTGAGAGCAACCTGGATATTTATCAGAACAATCTCCACAAGATCTATCTTCACCAATAAACTAACCTAAAACACAGAGTTCCTCGCAAGTCATTGTTTCTAGCTCAATTCTCATATCAGGAGGGCATTCATCAACACATTGTGTTGTTTCTGAAATCTTGAATTTACCCTATTCACATGTCTTGCATTCATGAGGATTTTCATCATCAGGAACAGCACAGAATAACTATATGCAATTTTGCCCTTTCTCATCAGGAATTAATGAACCTTCACATTCTAGACATTCGTGAGTTAAGCCAAAATCAAAGGAAACACATGAAGTGCATCCAGATACAACAGAGTCACATGTTACACAATCATCATATCCCCAGTAAGAATTTATGAATCCTGAAGGTACTTCTGAATCGCAATCTATGATGCATACTAATCCATCTTCTCCTTCATCAATTATTACATAGTCTTCTTGACAACTATCTTGGCAAAGACTGGTTGTAGTATTAAGAACATAGTCTTCAATACAAGTGTGACAAGCATTAACACCTAATGGAGAGAATTCCTCACAATGGGTTTCATAACATGAACCATCTTCAGCCCATATATCAAATCCTTCATAACATTCATCACATTCCACTTCATAAGCTCCACCACCTGAACAGCTCATACAGTTTTCAATATGCTCAGAACATGGTAAACAAACGTTCTAATACTCATCAATCATATATCCTTCAGAACATTCAACGCAAGATTGATCGTCAAGATGATACTCCTCACAAAATTCAACTTCTTCTAAAACATTGTTCCATACACATTTTTCGTAAGGTTAATCTCAATGTGAATCTCTAAAGTCAGTTATTAATTCATAATAGAATCCTTCCATATCTTCTCACTCTTCACATTTGGTACATGAAGGATACTATAGATTTCCTGCCATTCTTCCCTCACAAAGCTCACATTTTTAGATATCACATTCTAAACATTGATCATATCCGTCCATGTTATACCATCACCAATGTCCATCTGCACATTTAGTGCAGTTATTACCTTGTTACACTACGCAGTTTTCAATAGCTTGCTCAACACAATAATTGATTGGAGTCATTCCTGGAAGATTGTGAACTAAAACCAAATCATCATCATCACATACGGCACAAGTATGAGGCTTGTTGTTTGAATCAATTGTACATTCAGCACAGTTATCCCATTTTGAGTTACCTGCTTCCATACAAGGAATACATTTCCAATCATGACTTAATCCAAATCCTGATTCACAAGTAAGACATTTAGCATTCTTTCTCATTACATTATAAACAGAAGTTGAGAATTCTTCACATCCTGGGAATACACATTCTCCATCTTCAATCATAAGGTTTCCAATACAAGATAAACAGCCAGTTGTTTTGTTGTACTTGTCTACTCCACATGACATACATCCGTCAGATAATAGCTCGCATGGGAAGCATCCAGTTCATGCAGGGTTAAGAGAATAGAAATCATTACATTCAGCACATTTCATAGGGTTGTGGATATCTATAGTCTTACAATTCATAATATTAGGATCAGTGCATGTTCCTTCTTCACTAACTACTTTTCCAGGAGCACAGGCAAAACAAGTTAATTAATTGTTGACTACTCCACAAGATCTACAGTCTTCGCCTAAGTCAGAGCATGATTCACATCACATTTAAGGTTAATTGAAGTAGAATCCATAATCACATTCAGTACAAACCCATTTACCATCAATCACCTCTAATCATTCTGGTTATAAATGAGCAGGTACTACACATGAAATTGGTCCAATACAAGCAGAGTTATCATATTCAGGGAACATTCCATCTTCACATTCCTCACATACTCCTTGACCTGAACATTTAGTACAATCTTCAATGTCACATTCTACACATCTCCATTCAGTGGGTTCAGTAAATGTTTCATCCCAGTAATATCCATTAATACAGCAACCAATCCAGACATCGTTTTCTTCATCGGCAACAATACCAGTGCAAGGTGCATCTGGATCTAAGGATTTCTATACTGGTGGTCTTGGTGCTAACTAGAAATCTAATTCAGGAATACATCTGTTCCCAGAAGGAGAAGGTACATATCCACCTTCACATTAAAGACAATTAGGTGATTCAAACATTCTCTCTTCTTCATCATCATTCTCACATTTAACACAATACTCAATTCCCCATGCAGGGTCTGAACATTCAATACATCCAGGGTCTGGGGTGAGTTGATCAGGAAGAGTCTTAAATAGATTGAAGAATAGGCCTTCATTACATGTGTCACAAACAAGTGCTTCTTCATCTTCATACCATTCATGAGTTTTACAATCATCATATTTAGCCCAACAATAACCATCTTCTCCAATGATGAAATCTTTATCGCATTTAGTACATCCGTCCCAAACATTACACTCAAGACAATCATCAATCTCTTCACTACATAGTTAACATTCCTCATCTTCAAAGTTCCACATCATTCCTTCATAACATTCGCTACACCAGAATCATTCTATGATTACATTTACGTCAACAGTGAAGTTTGTGTCGTATTCATTAGCAAATAGCTTACAGTTATCGATTTCCATGATACATGCTCCAGCTTCTCCTTCCTATCCGTCTGGCTGTAACATATAGCCGTCTTCGCATACTTCACAGGTTTCTTCATCTAAACAGCTTACACAGTTTGATAGATCATCTCCACAAGAACTACATTTTGCATGAATCAAAGCTCCGGTTGTTGGATTTAATTTCTTATCCCAGAAATAGCCATTCATGCAATCTGGGCAGGTAAAGATCTCCCCATCATTAGAGTATTGGCTAGGATTTGATTTACAAAAATCAATAGGAAGCATACAACCGTCTTGTTTGAAGTTAGGGAAATAGTTTAAGTCACAGTTAGTACATCTAGACTCAGTTGGACATTGAAGACAATGATGAGCGTTAGTAATTTCAGTAGAGTGTCTACAAGGTTTACAGTTCCATGGCTCTTCACTGATATCCCAGAAGTATCCATTTAAACATTCTGGGCAATAATATTCTTTATCAGTTCCAAACATCATAGAAGGAAGAGCTAATGGTTGTTCATCCATGTCAATTCAACATCCTTAGAATTTAGGAATACATGATTCCTTATCAAAGCTAGGCATCATTCCAAGTCTACAAGCAGTACAGACAAATTTATTTGAAACTCTTTCACAAGCAGTGCAATGATCATCGATTTCATGGCATGGTTTGCAAGAACCCTCATATTCAATGTAACCGTTAGCACATTGGCATTCATATTCATATGCCATATATGGAGTTTCAATAACATCATCAGGATCAAAGAATCCATCTGAAGCATCATAGATTTCTGGAATAGTCACTGGATCTAAAAGATGATAACCATCTTCTTCTTCACAATATCTAGTAGTGTCTAATGAGAATGGATTCAAGAAATATGCAACAGGTTCATATCCAAAATTCACATCTACATAATTTATCCAGTGTTCATAATCTTCTACCTATGTCCATAGCTCATTAACTCCTTGTTAAAGTCTTCATCTATTTTCATCATTTTCAAAGAACTCTGTCTTATATGGTAAACTACATTTTTGCATTCTAGCAGAGTTATAGTAATAAATAGTGTCTGATTCATAAATAGCTCTAACAGCACAATCCATTTGATAACATACTCCCTAACCCTCTCCAATTCTAGTAGCAGGCCACCAATGCTCCTCATAATCTCCAAATATCTACTCGCATGTCAAGCATCCTTCTTGTTGATTGCACTCTGTACATTTAGTCTCAAACTCAGAGCAAGCTTTACACCATCTGTTGTTGTCAACTAAATCATCTTTATCAGTATTCTAAAGAGGAGCATCAAAGTCCTCTCCTGCGTAACATTCATCAGGATCAGTCCAGAGGCCATCGTGGTTGAAGAAGAAAGGACATTTAGATTGACAGGTTTCAAATCCTTTCAAATAAGCTTGATTCTCAGGGATTCTTTCAACAACTTTCTTTGCAGTGACTTCTCTGGCTACTAGAATATAACATAAATAGTTTGAGTTATCAGCTATCTTTGATTCTTTTGATGAACATGAGCACCCAATTCCCATTTGTAAGTTCTTAGTTTGAGCAAAGATATGTTTATCAATACATTTCTATGAGAGAATATGTTCATATGCCCAAGAAGCATCCATCCATTGTTGACCAGCAGGACCGTATTAGAATTAATGTTTATCAAAATTCTCAGTCCATTTGCTTATATACTTTTAAGGATTAGAAGGATCATAGATAAATCTATCATAAATATCTTAAGGCATCATTCCTTCTTAAATCAACTCGGAGGTTTCTATTCTTAAAACTTGTAAGTTTTTGTAGGAGTAGGCGTAGTATTTAGAAAGTACTTGTTAAACATTGTCTGCATTTGCATCTCCATGAGTTTGACAAGGTCCTTCAATTTGAGCAACGTGCTAAGCTGCTTTTGCAAGTGCCTCGTTCCATATAAAGTAAATAGAAGGATCAGATTAAGCTCCTACTGGATGTTTAACAACTTCATCAAGTGCATAGGGATTCCAAATATATTCTTTTCTTGTGGGTACATCCATATATCTTACAAAGTTAATTTCACTTAAAAGATCAATTGAAAAGCCTCTTACTCTTTCATCTAAATTGTGCCAACCTGGTTCAACAGCTGATTGTACTTCAACTTAAGCATCATATGTTTGACCGCAGAATTTCTCAGTGTTTCCAGTTGGACAATGAGGATCTCCTCTTAGTCTGAATTCAGGTAATGCTGCCATTAAGTTTCTTCTTCAGTTATTTTTAGCCCATTGTTCATGAGGTCCTTCATACCATTCTTCAATCTAATCAACTTATTGAGAAAGGTTAGCAATAGGCATCCACACTTCATGAGAAAAGTCTTTACCCCATAATTGCTCATATTTCTCAGTGAATTAAACGTCTTTTCCAATCTCGAGAATGCAGAACTCTCCAAACTCAGAGTCACAATCACAAGCCATACCGATTTGATTATAAGTAAGACCATGAAGCAAAAGCTCTCTGATTTCATGATTATCTGATCTTTCGTCTAGGAATAAATCCCAAGCAAACTCAGTTGCATTCTACCATCTGTATTTCTCTGGATAGATAGCAAACCTCTTATGTTCAGTAAAAATAGCAACTTTTCTCAAATGATCGTCTTGATGTCCGTCTTTCCAAAGTTGATTTGCATAAATTGAACATCCTTCCATTTGCTTCACAAACATTGAGGCTGAATATGCTAAGGCATCTGACCATTGAAGTGGGACAATAGAAGTTCTTCTTTCAATAAGTCCATCTTTACCTGCTCCAGTCCCGTCAAGATATTTCTTGAACTCTTGCAAAGTGTTATCTCCATTTTCATTGATCTTAGTCAGACCAATGGCACTACATTTCAGATAGGTGCTATCTTATTACTCCAAAGCTCTTAATTCGTCTAGACAAACATACGTGTTTGTTTTTCCATTGTAGTTTGGAATGACTCATTCATTTATTTCAAACTGATTGAAAGCACTAAGACCAGTTAAGTCAGATCTAAACCTATTGATCCATTGAAGTTTATGAGTCAAGTCAGCAAAGTAGGGCGTGTTAGGCAAATACTGAGCTTGACTAAGTAAGACAACAGAGACTAAAACTAGTAACGAGTAACCTTTAACGGAAGCTCGACAAGAGTTTGTTCTCATATCTCTTTAAATATTATTAAGTGATGTTAATTATTCCTTAAATATTGAGAATTCGAGTTAGTAGTATGATTGTTTTGAATGAATTTTTTATCATAATCTGAAAATTTT
>Ga0075163_10012180_pt1 | contig 11205 bp, 16 predicted proteins | sample JI1023141ADNA_FD_71478 | JGI IMG/M metagenome (GOLD analysis project Ga0075163, IMG submission 71478) | Wastewater effluent complex algal communities from Wisconsin, to seasonally profile nutrient transformation and Carbon sequestration -... | ecosystem: Engineered > WWTP > Effluent > Algae...
GGATTTCTCTATTGGGTTAATGGTCCCGTGCTGTTTGATACAACCGCAATAGAAACAATTTTACATAACATCAGGAATGAGGTTCAAAATGGCTAAGTTACAGGTAAATGAAATTCTTGACAGAGTTTCCGCATTAGATGACATGGATTTAAAGATTAAAGCCATGGATGACATGTGCAAGAAGGAACCGTATTTGTGGTCATTGCTCAAGATGGCTGTCAACCCGGACTATAAGATTGACCGTCTTCCACCCGGATTGCCAGAACGGTTTAAGCCAGAGCCAGATTTGCCGTCTAGTATTTCTGATACCAACATTCGAACCGAATTCCGTCGGATTCAGAATTACGTAAAGGGTGGTGCTTTAAAGGTTATTGACGAAAAGAAGTTGTTGGATAGCTGGACTGCCCTGTTACAGGGTTTGCACTATCAGGAAGCCCTGATTTTGACCATGGTAAAGGACCAAAATCTTTTGGAAAAATATCCTGATTTTTGGGTCATTTGTCCCGCTCTAGGGATTGAAACGTGTATAAATACAGATGAGGAAACTGGCGACCCAGCCTCGGCTTTGAAGTCCGTTGACCCAGACACGAAGTCCGCTGAAACCGTCACCGGAAGTCCTGTCCCACCAAGCGTGGATACAGTTACGGAACCGCCCAAAGCGAGTCCAGCCAAAACCAAGAAAGGAAAAGAGAAATGATTAGAACACATTTTATACTCTGGACAGAACGGAAATCTGAAGTGACCAAGTCGTCACTTGAGAGCAAGTCTGGTACACAAGGTTCAAGTTTCTAGTCAGGTTTCCGGTGTTTCTTCGGCCCCTTTCTGGTTACCAAACTGGAAAGGGGCTTCAGATTTTAGGGGGCTTGACAAACGCAGGAAGGGGGTGTAAGATATGGGTAACACTCTCTGGGGGTAATGTGGAATACAGCGAAATGATTGAGCGATTGCACCATGTGCTAGCGAGGTTGGATGGCGAGACACGCAAGTTCTCCGAGGGTGAAGTGAAGAGACAGTTTTTGAAAGATTTAGACGCGGTAGAATGGGCCATCAAGATTGTAGAAGAGAATCAGTAGTATCACGGGAGGTTCGCCTAGCGGCTATGGCACTTGTCCTACACACAAGTATAACCGTGGGTTCGAGTCCCACACTTCCCATTTGGTTCGATACACCAGCCTCGCCAGAGGCGTGAATGCAGATGACGTACCCGTGTCCTGTCGCTAACGGCGAAATCTAGTACTGCATTCTGTAAGGGAGCGTTATCGACGTAAGGAACCACACGCTGACATGGGTGGTTCGCCAATTTGGAGAGTACCGCGAAACGGTTTGCAAGTGGACTTGAAATCCATGGACACCGCAAGGTGTGGGGTTCGATTCCTCTACTCTCCTCTGAAGGTTTTCTGTGGTGAAATGGAGAACACCCTCTGCTAGCGGGGGATTGTGGGTTCGAGTCCCACCAGAAAGATGAAGCACCCCTTGACAAACGCAATGTAAGGGGTTAGGCTATAGAAGTGTTTATTGACAACTGAAGATAGTAGTGTACGTTTAGGTACACCCATTACCTACCATGGTGCCGTGTTGACATTGTTGGTATCACATCAACACCAGCGCAAGCTGTGTGATATCGATTGGGGGTTCTCCATTCATCCTAAATGGAATATACCGCCATGGCAAAATGGCAAAGCGCCGCACTTAGGATGCGGAGTCCGAAAGGGCATTGTGGGTTCGAGTCCCACTGGCGGTACTGTGACTGTGATGGAACATGATAGACATAGGGAAAGGACAATCCCGGAAGAGAAATTCCAAACGCTCTTCGTATCGGTTTGAATCCGGTCGGTCACGTTGAAACAACCTTGTAGTACAAATGACCGTTCAGCATGAGCGAGGGGTGATACTGGCCAGTAAGCCCACGGTCCATGCGTTTAACCCGAACTACGGGCGATATCCTGTAGTGGTTAGAAGATGGGGCGTTCGATTCCCCCAACGGTCGCTATATCGTCCGTCCCTCATGGTTGGGACGTTAAACAAAGGCCAGAATCGTTGTGTGTCCCTTGAGAAGGAACACTCTGGTAAGTGGGGATAGTGCCATAATGCAATCTGACTGGTTGCAAACCCCTTCACGCGCTCATCGAATTTAACGGTTAGTTCAACGGACTTTTAATCCGTATGGTGGGGGTTCGAATCCCTCTGGGCGCATTGTACAGTCGAACGTGTCAGCACACACCTAGCTAAGTACGAGGGGCCGTTCCTTGTAACTGTACATTCTCAGGACTTGACAAACACCACATCCGGTGGTACTATACGGAGGTCGGAAGACCATAAATTCCCTCTCGTTCTCAATTTCAAGTCTGACGAACGGTTGATTAATGACTTGGTGCGAACTCCACAGCAGAAGCGGTTGCCTTAAGACAGTAAGCGCAACATTGAGTGGGGAAACTGTCACATGGCGCATTGGTGTAATAGGCTAACACGCAGGATTTTCACTCCTGAGACTTACGAGTTCGAGCCTCGTATGCGCTATAAAGTATCACACGAAAAATGTCATCAGCCTTTATGACAACCGAAAACCGAAATTTAGTTATAGATGTCATTTCTGTGGTAAGGATATCTACAGAGAACAAAGATTAAAGGGGAAAGTGGCCTTTTGTTCCCGTGTGTGTGCGGGTAAGGGTATACTGAACCGAAAGAATGTTGGGCCGACTTGAATTATCCTTGCAGGGATTAGGAGAGGAGGTAAGACACAACGTTGACGAAAGGACTGCAATCCCAAGTCTCATACGTTGATTTTCGTAGCCAAGCGGTCACGGCACCCCCATTGCAGGGGGCATCGTAGGTTCGAATCCTACCGGAAATATTGTTGCGGGATAAGCTCCGTGACAAGCTGGATAGTACAGATAAGAATAGGGTTGGTGAGACTAACCTAGTGTAAATGCGAACTCTCACTAGGCGCACCAGCATGACGTAATACTCAAACAGGTGTCGCAACCAAGTAGAGTTCTGTATTGTCCTTTTGCTCTACAAACATAGATGGCGATGTACGGGTTTTGTAAACCTGAAAGGGCAGTTCAAGTCTGCCGTGGAGCTTAGGATGGTTTCTCAGGGGAACACAGACTTCTTGGCGGAAGTCCAAGCCCCATTCTACGGTGTGCGCCAACGCACTGTGAACAAGGTCGATGCCCTTGGAAAGCGTCCAACTCATTGGGAGGTTGTGGTTTAGGGAAACAAGGTTCTTGACGGAGCCTCAAGCCCCATCCGTAAATGTGCGTCAACACGTTTGTATTCGGACAGCAAAGGAGTCATCGACTCTGCACCTGACTGCTACCTCTACATTACATCGGGTCTGGGGGAGTCCCTATTGCAAAAGGTATAAAGAACCTGTCCCCCTCCACGCACTGGTAACTCAACTGGCAGAGTATCCGCCTCTTAAGCGGAAAGTTATGGGTTCGACTCCCATCCGGTGCATTGTTTGAAAATGCGAAAGTGGACAAACGGTAAAGTCGCTGGCCCCTTAAGCCAGAGAGTGTAGTCCTGAAACGGTGGAGGAGGATTTCGTTCAATAAAATGGTTTAAGATAAAAACCTCTTGGGCGATGAATATGTTGTTCGTGGTACTTGGGAACGGAAAACCGCAGAGTGGCTGAATGAAAATGATATACTCTGGAAAAGAAGAATTTACATTTCTTACACTCTTGAAGGGAAAGAAAGAACGTATACACCAGACTTCTTTCTACCAAATGAAAATTTGTACTTAGAAGTAAAGGGATACTTTTCAGAAATTGACAAGAAAAAGATTGATGTTGTATCAAAGATAATACCGATAAAGCTTGTGTTCAAAAAACATCTAGATAGGTTGAAAACAATTTCAACGATTGATGAACTTCTTGGCGTTTTATAGAACAACTGACGGCGTGTAATTCAATGGTCAGAAATTTCGTCTTATATACGAAAAGTTGTGGGTTCAATTCCCACCACGCCTACTTTTGTCAAGTGTGGGAAAACTCCTTAGCGGGGGCTAGGTCGGTTGGTATGCCGACAGGGTTCGAATCCTATACAACACCCGACACTTGACATATCACGGCTCTATCGTCTAGGGGACAAGGACACCACCCTCTCAAGGTGGGGACGGCAGTTCGAATCTGCTTAGAGCTATTGGGTTGTGTAACACGGAAGGAACGCCGTGTGACTATATCAAAGCGGGTGTTAATCTCGCCACAATCCCCACTTGACTTCGATGAAACATGGTAGTATACTTACGCCCTTATAGCTCAGTCCGGAAGAGCGACGGTCTTCGGAACCGTGCGTCGGGAGTTCAAATCTCTCTAGGGGCACTGTAGAATAGAGCATCACTCGCAAGGATGCACTGGCTCAGGCCAGTTAGGAGCATAAGCGTTAAGACCACTACACTGTACGAAAGAGTAATCCTACCAGCTAGTTGGTGAGGTAATGGCTCACCAAGGCTATGACGGGCAATGACTCTCTAATATTCGACCAGTTGGTGGAACTGGATGACCTCGTTTAGTCGTGTTCTTGCGGACCTGTGCAGAGCGCAGGGAGTCGGGGAAAATCAAAATCCACCATTTTGAGTCAGAGGGCCAAAAAGGTAGGCCAACGGATTCCAAACCCGTCAATCTTCAGAGTTCGAATCTCTGCTGGCTCGTTTAGAGTATTGAACTTGTATAAATAGTGGTACACTTCTCAGGAGAGAAAATGTACTACTTAGTGTATAAAATAACCAACATTATCAACGGAAAATTCTATATTGGCGCACACCGAACTGTCAATAAGAATGATGGTTATATGGGTTCTGGAGAACTTATTAAAAAAGCCATAAAGAAATATGGAACGGAAAACTTCAAAAAAGAAGTGTTGTTGGAGTGTTCATCCATCAAAGAAATGTTTGATAGAGAACGGGAAATGGTTGTTATAGATAACAATACAACATACAATATATCTCCGGGAGGGGTATCCCCGTTTGATGGTGGATTAGACCACATTTCCTTTTCCAAAAAAGGAAATAAAATACTCCAAGACTTGATGAAAAACAAGAAATATGCCGCGCAGGTAAGAAAACGGTGGTATGAAGCTATAGCGAAATCACTTCGATATAAGGAATGTTTAGAACGAAGAAAAACCAATCCAACCTTCAAAGGAAAACGACATACAGAAGAAACAAAGAAAAGGATAGGAATGGCAAATTCAACGGCACAGAGAGGAAGAGGAAATTCACAACATGGAACTATGTGGATAACAAACGAAAAAGAGAAAAGAAACAAAAAAGTGTTAGTGAACTCACTTATTCCTAATGGGTGGGTGAAAGGAAGAAAAATGTACAACACCCAATATCATGGAGACAACAATGTTTAATCCGCTTTCCGACAACGTTATTATCACCCCTTCAACCGCTTCCGAGACACAGACCGCTGGTGGTTTGTACATCCCAGAGACGGCTCAGGCGAACGGTGCCATCACTCACGGTACTGTTGTGGCGGTTGGTCCCGGTCATATCTATGATTCCGGTGTCCGTGGAGAAATGTTGACCAAGGTTGGTGATACCGTGTGGTACGCCAAGGGTCATGCGTCAACCATCACGTTGGATGGTAAGCAGTACAAGGTTGTGGCAGAGCGCAACATCTTTGGGTATCATCGGTAATGAAAGACTTCCTGAAGGACATCGCCGTGGGTTCTGTGGTGATGGTAGTGTCTGGTATGGTTTGGGTTGTAGCGTACCATGTTGTCAACAATCTAAATCTTTTCGATGATATTTTGATGGGACTATTGGCAATTGCTATTATAATGGCCGCGTCTATCGTTGGTACCATTACGAGGAGCCTATGGAATTCGTATCGCTAACATTGAAACAGTTAGACCAAGACACCGCAGAAATCAGAACGGTGGTCAATACCGATGTGTTGCTGTCTTTGTTCAGAAAGAAGAGGGTGAAAGAGGTTGAACTGTTTTATGACAATCTTGGGCAGGAAATTGCAAGACAAATCAATGAGGTATTTGGAAACTGCGAACCAGAGTTTTTCGTAGAATCGTTGGGTGACCAACAGCACCGAACGCATCGGGGAACCACGGTACATGGACAAACGTTTGTTTCGGTGCAGTCCGTGGTCAAGGTCTTGCCAGAAGGTGGGGGCTTGACATACGACCTCTCAACCGCTATCGTTGACCATATCAAGGTGGCGATGCGGGAAGGAACCCCGGTGTTTCCGCATACGGCAACATCGTTGTGTGCAGAGGGTGTGTTGTTTAATGTTCTTCTGACAGACGAAAAGAGAATGGAAGGTCTTTCTTTGGATGAAATTGTTCGAATTGCAACAACGGCGTTGGAAAAGGAAGTACGAAGGGAAGCTTGGAAAGCGCGGGTATAATTCAGTGGTAGAATGCCGAGTTGCCAACCCGGATGCCGTGGGTTCGAACCCCACTACCCGCTTAACTTTATCATGAGGTCACAGTGAAAAACAAAAAGATGTCCAGAACAAAAGTGATAAAGAATCTTCGTGCTATCAGAAGTTTGCTAACCCGTTTGCACAACAATGGAAACATTATTGGGGTGGTCACGGAAGAAGACCAAGCCTTGACAGAAGCCATTCGGCTGATTAAGTTAGATATGAAGTCTATCAGCGATAAGAAGAAATTTGAGAAGTTTGGCATTCGGATATGGTGAGGACTAACATGGATATGATTCAGAAGGCTCTGTACTTTGCCGCCAAGAAGCACGGTGACCAGAAATACAGTGACATGCCGTACATGGTACACATTGCGTGTGTGATGAGTGTACTTCAGCGGTACAAGGCTCGTGAGGATGTGATTGTGGCAGGTATCTTGCACGATGTGCTGGAAGACACTGACACCACGTATGAGGAGATTGACAACCTGTTTGGTGACCGTGTGGCCAAGTTGGTGTTGGCCGTTACGAACCCAAAAGAGGGTAGTCGTAAGCAGAAGCACGAGATTCAGTATCCCAAGATTCGTGAAGCGGGGGTGTGGGCGGTTCAGGTCAAACTGGCTGACCGCATCGCCAACGCCGGAAGCGGTGGCAAGCTTGGGATGTACCAGCGGGAACACGAGACGTTCCGCAAGCACCTGTACGACCGTGGGGATATCATGATTCAGGCCATGTGGAACGAACTTGAAGAGATTGTTATGGTTCCGGGGTTCTAGATGAAAATCTTCTGTCTAGAAGCTGATGTAGTAAACCCATCCGGGAGAGTCTATCCAAAAGCCGTCTTGGAAAAGGCGGTAGCGGATTACACCGAAGAGTTTGTTGGGGGTAATAGAGCGTTGGGTGAATTGGGTACTCCTGACGGTCAAGTGGTAAACCTCAAAAATGTATCACATATCGTTCGTGGGTTTCATTGGGAGGGGGATAAGTTGTTTGCTGACATAGAGGTGTTAAGTACACTCAGTGGAGCTATGGTAAAATCGTTGTTGGCCAACGGTGTGAAACTACGTGGTTCCATTAGAGGACTGGGTTCGTTGGTGGACTCAATTGTCCAAGACGACTATACCATTTCTTCTATCGATGTGAGGTTAGATGACAACTAAAACCTTCTACGCCATCTACGATGTGCCTAGCAAGAAGTTCAAAGGTCGTGGGAACGTTCGCGGAGTCCGGTGGACTGATGAACCAACCCAGACGTATGACACCATATCACGGGCCAAATCAGCACTCAAGGCTCATCTAAAAGTATGGAACAGATATCCTTGGCTTTCCTCGGTTCAACAGCGTGATAAATACTTGATTGTCATTCCGGTGACCGTTAGTTGGGAAGACCATCAAGAAGTGTTAGAAGGAATGTTCGAGTAGGGCTTGACAAACGAAGGAAGGGTCACTAACTTCCTTTCATGAAGCGGGGAGAACGGGGTGCCTAATCCTCGTCAAGGCGATGCGACACCAGCTATGCCTTGTGGTCCAAGTGTGGACGCCCTGCACGTTTTCTGAAGGAGTTGTCCTTCAGAGTGGTGGAGGTTCGCTGATTAACAAATGAAAGATGGGGTGTTTGGACTCCATAAGAGCAGTGTGTCGCAAGACGCATAAAGGTGTGTATCTTTGTAAGCACCGCTGGCCAAAAGCCAGTTCACCCAAACAAGTCTGACCGAGGGGGTATTCGAACACTCCCGCTTCACTGTAACGGTGGAGATAGGTCTGAAGAGTAGGTAGAGAAGAAAGCCTCATCGACGCTCCGCAAGGAAAGCGGGTGGGGAAGACTGACAGGTGGTGCTGGGTACTCTACACAACCAACTATTCGAAGACGGATTGGTAACAGATATACACGCATGTCCAAGGGGTTGCACCCAAGGGCTAGGTGTGATGTCGAAAGGTTTGAGCGGGGTGCTATTCCAAATAGCCTCGCCCTAAATCTTGACAACAGATTAAGTACCCGGAGCAAGGGGAAAGGTAGCCGTGGAGTGTTGCATTCTGGTATCCAAAAGATACTGGAACAACTGAGGAAGCACTTCACTCAAAGTTCGTTTAGGGTTAGAAGCCCACAATAATTTGGATATTGCCAAACACAAAAAAGGAAAGACTTCCTCGGTCTTAACGCGAAAAGTAGCATAATGCCTTCCCGTAAGGAAGAAGGCAGATTCGATGGCCCCAAGCCTGACAATCTTTCATGCAGACTCGCACATAATCTCCTAGCGGAGACTAACGGCTCGCAAGGTCGGTGGTAGAGAAAACGTGGAGTAGCGTAAGATGACGGTCACACTGTTCAGACCTTAAAAAGAACTGCTTCGGTTGTCTACTTCCTTGCGGAAGTGGAAAAGAGGGGAAAGGCTGGTGGGGACACTGGCTCATAATCCCTTGAAAGGACGACTACGGAAGGTGTATTCTCAGCCTCCCACAATACTACAGCGCATCGGACTCAAGGTCAGGGTCGCCAGTTTCGGGAACTGGATAACAGGTGGATTCGATTTCCACATGCGCTATCGGTGGGTCCGACGAATTGCGGTGTGATGGCCGAATGTTCTGAGGATAAGCCGTACATCAATCATTATCATCACAATATTAGGCGATGTATTTCTCGTGGACGAATGGCAAGTCGGCGTAGAACGCATGGCGGGTTCGAATCCCCCCGAGAAAATGGATGGAGAGAGCAAGAAACAATAACAAAAGAATCACCGTGGATGCGCGGTATAAGGCTTTTGTGAAAACTTCTGTCAGACATGACGGCTCGCCATCCTCTACTGGAATGGAACGGGGACCATTAGTCAGGGAAAAGCGAAGAGATAACTTCAAAATGCTCGGTACCGTGATGACGATATCAAATTCTCGGCAATATGTCTACAGAGCATACGTGGTCTGTAAAACCTCTATTGACTACGCCAACTAAGTTTACGTGGTCGGAACGTCTGTCTGAAGAGCAGAATGGCTCAGTTCAATTCTGAGAGTTGGCACTGGCGCATAGCTTAGTCTGGTCTAAAGCAGTATCCCGACACGATACGAGCGGGAGTTCGAATCTCTCTGTGCCAATTTTAGGTTGTAGAGATATTCAAACGTATAAATACTCTTTGGTTAGTTATCCCAAGGAGATTTGAATATGACGATGACCAGAAAAGAAGTTTGTGTATTAGCGGGTGCGGGTGCCGCAAAATACAACAGAAAACAAAAACAGAAAAGAATATCAGAATACAATAAAACGCCAACACGCTGTATGACTTGTACAGCCCCACTTGTATATGAAAAAAGAAAGTATAAATTCTGTTCGAAAAAGTGTGCAGGGGTGGAAAACGGCAAAAGATTTCCAAAAAGAAAAAGAGTGCCGCGCTGGTGTGTATACTGCAAAAAAGAAACCAAAAAATATGGAAAATATTGTGATAAGAAGTGCGAGTTTTCTCACAAAGACGAAAAAAGATTAGAAAAACTGAAAAATGGATTGGTGAAAGATAGAAGAGTTTTGAGAACCTTTTTGATAGAAACTCGCGGATATAAGTGTGAGTTGTGTTCAAATAATGGGTCACACAATGGTTTAAAATTGATTTTAGAAATTGACCACGTTGATGGAAATTCTGATGATTCTTCTCCAAAAAACATAAGATTTTTGTGCCCCAATTGTCACAGTCAACAACCGACTTCTGCTGGTGGCATTAAAAACAAAAAGTTTCACAAAAGAAACCTGATAATGCACCGAAGAAGTATGCCGCTATAGCCAAGTTGGTTAAGGCAGGAGTCTCATAAGCTCCCATGCAACAGTTCGAATCTGTTTAGCGGTATCAGGGAGTTAACTGTCCCCGTAGGGTCCGTCGCGGCGGCTTGTACCCCAACAGTCATTGACGCGGGAATGGAGCAAAAGAGGCTCGCTTGGCTCATAACCAAGAGACGGTAGGCGCAATCCCTACACCCGCTATTTTACCTTTGAGGAGGAACTATATGAACAATTACGTTCGAACAGAAATTGGGGATTTGCTCCCGTGCTTCAAGTGTGGGAAAGCGATGACCGAATCCGCTGGTCCGTGTGGTGGAGACGGGGTTGACTCTCAGGGGAACCAAGGCATTTGGGCGGTTCCCTATAAAGGAACGGAGTTCGACACCATGGGGCATTATGGTTCAACATTTTGGGACTCCTTTGAGAGCGAAAGCATCACGATTACAATTTGTGATGAATGCTGTAAAGAACACATTCGCCTCATGCGGTTTCGTAAGCGTGTGCGATATGGACGTTCGATTGAATTTACACCAGAAGAATACAAGGAATTATATGAGTGGAAATTGGGGCTGGAAACCGGAGAGGGCACCGGAAACGGATAATGGACGATTCGCTTGTCAAGGAATCTACGGTTGTACCAAGACGGTCAAGCAAGAAGGAACGGCGTGTCTGGCGTGTAAACGTAAACTGAAGAGGGATTCTAAATGAACGGTTCTGTGTGTTATTCTCGGGATGGAGAAATTCGATTTCGGGAAAAGTTTTGCTTCTTCAAGTATAGTTTTACTACCAAGAAATCCCATATTGATAATCGTGTTTTGTGCGAAGATTGGTACTGGTTGGAGTGGATTACCATCACGGAAGTCTTTACCACCCGTCGAGACGGATTTGACTATATTAATGAATGGGTTCCGACTTGGGTGGTGTCTGGTCGTCACAAGAAGTGGATTGAAGACCAAATGAAGAAGGCCACCAGATGATTTGGGAAAATCGAGTTCTAAAAGATGGGGAAATTCGATATCGCCACAAGTTTTGTTGGTTTCCGTACACGTGGAGATATA
>Ga0075163_10012181_pt1 | contig 11204 bp, 5 predicted proteins | sample JI1023141ADNA_FD_71478 | JGI IMG/M metagenome (GOLD analysis project Ga0075163, IMG submission 71478) | Wastewater effluent complex algal communities from Wisconsin, to seasonally profile nutrient transformation and Carbon sequestration -... | ecosystem: Engineered > WWTP > Effluent > Algae...
GTACAGCTTTAGCTGCCGATATTACTAATTTTAAAGTATATTATTCAGCTGATGCTGTTTTTAATGTAGGTTCAGATACTCATTTAAAAACGCTTAGTTCATCTTTAGGAGCGGGCTCTCATACTGTAAGTGGTTTGTCACAAACTATTGCAAGTGGAGCAACAGCTTATATATTTATAACTACAGATTTACCTTGTTCAGCTACGGCAGCTAGAACTATTATTGTTAACGCAATTACTACTACAGATTTAACTTTTGTAAGTGGAAACAAAACAGGAACGGCTTCAGCAAGTGGTACACAGACAATAACAAGTGCAACGCCGATAAATGTAACTAGTCTTGCAACAAGTGCCTGTGTAAGTGGCGGAGCAACAGTTTCATGGACAAACGTCACAGGATGTTATGACGCTTATTTAGTAGTAGCATCTTTAACTGCTTTAACCACTTCACCTTCAGGAAATGGGTCTTCATATACAGCAAATACAACTTTTGGTTCGGGTACGGCTTATGACAATGGCTATGTAGTAAAAAATGGAACGGGAACAACCGTTAGTATTACAGGTTTAAGCAATGGAACAAACTACACTTATACGGTTTTTACAAGAACTGGAACAACCTGGAGTAGCGGCGTAGCTGTAAATTGTACACCAACAATAAGTTATTGTAGCTCTTATGGAAATACTTTTTACTCAACTGGAACTGTTAATGTAAGTTTTAATACCATTAATAATACTTCTGGATCAAGTACTGATTATGAAGATTATACATCAATTTCTACTACTGTAGATAGAACTGTTGCATATAATTTATCTGTAAGCGTAAACACAGCAGGATCTTTTACCGTACATACTTTAGCATGGATAGATTGGAATCAAGATGGAGTTTTTAATACTTCAACAGAAGAGTATGATTTAGGAACTGCAAATAGTGTAACTAGTGGAACAACAAGCTTATCACCATTGTCAATTACTATTCCAGCTACTGCAACGCTTGGAAACACAAGAATGCGTGTTTCAACAAAATATAATTCAGACCCAACTCCTTGTGCAGGTACATTCGATGGTGAAGTAGAAGATTATACTATAAATGTAAATCTACCTTGCACCCCAGCAGCAGACCCTGTAGGTGCCATATCTGGTACTACACCTGCTTGTACCTCTACATTATTAACATATGCCGGTGCTGATGCTGCAAATGCTTATTGGCAAACTACAGCAGCTGGAATTAGTACATCAGAACCAGTAAGTTCTACCACTAAAACTGTTTCTGCTTCTGGTACACATTATGTTAGAATATATGATGGAACGTGTTGGTCTGCAGGCACAGTAAATAAAGTAGTAGTTATAAATCCTACTACTGCCATTACTACAAATCCAGTAGATGCCTATGCTGTAGTAGGTAATACAGCAAGTTTTAATGTTGCAGCAAATGGTGTTGGGCTTAGTTACCAATGGCAACAAAAAATAGGAGTAGGTTCTTGGACAAACGTAGGTACAAACAGTACTTCTTATACAACACCAGCTACTACCTTAGCAATGGATGGTTATCAATATCAAGTAATTGTAACAGGAACTTGTGGTAATGCTACTTCTAGTACAGCTATTTTAACGGTTGGAACAGTACCTCTTTGTGATGCACCACTTTTGGAAGAAAACTTTGTGTATGGCCCTTGTGAAATCACTGATTTTTCAACAAGTACAGAAGCTATGGCTAATTGGTCATTTGTGAGTAATGGGACAGATCCACTTAAATATAATCCTACCAGTCTTTCTTATACAGGATATCCGAGTTCGGGTATTGGTGGTAGTGCCGAATATGAAGGTGGTGGTGATGATGATTTTAAAAGAGAAATTTCAAGTACAGGTGTTTCTACTGGAGCGGTTTACACTTCATTTTTACTTAATATTACTGGAGCAGGATCCTTAGATTATTTCTTTTCATTTATGGATAACCATACAACTCCACAATTATACGGTAGAGTAAATATGAGAAGTTCTGGTTCAGGCTACCAATTAGGAATTACAAAATATACAAGTTCGGTTGTTTGGAACACACCTGTTTTAACTTATAATACAACTTATTTAGTAGTTGTTAAGAATGAGTTTGTTGCAGGAGGCGCTAATGATGTCCTTAAAATGTGGATAATATCGGGTGCTGTGCCGGCTACCGAAACTGCTGCAGGAACACCAATTTCTGCCACTACGTCTGATACAGATCCTGTTACATCTATTAAATACATTACAGTAAGACAAACAGGAAAAGAAAATGGTTTAGTTGATGGAATTCGCGTTGCTACATCTTGGGAAAGCTTGTTTTGTGATAACACAGCAGCAACAACAACATATACTTGGACAGGCGCAAGTTCTACATCTTGGTCGAATGCATCAAATTGGTCACCTAATGGTATTCCAAAAGGAGTAGATAACATCATTATAAATACTCCAGGAACAAATGTATTAAATATTACAGACTGTCGTGCTATAAACAATTTCACACTAAATGGTACAGGAACCTTTAGTATGGCTTCTACAGGTGTTTTTAGTATTGAAGGCGATGTAACTTATGGAGGTACAGCAACAGCAACATTAGATTGTGAAAGTCAGATATTTATTAAAAGTTCTAATTCACAACCAATTCCACCATTAACGTATGGTAACTTAGATATATTAGGAGGTAATCGTGTGTTTTCGCCAACAGGAGTTATTAAAATATGCAATGTTTTTAATGTAGTACCAGACCCAAGTACAAATATTTATACCGTTACAGGTAGTACAGTAGAGTATATTTCCTCACAATCAGGTTGGACAATGACACCATTTACCTATGATAACTTAACATTTAGTGGAACAGGAGATTTCTCATTAGGATATTCTTCTCCTGCAGTAAATAAAAACGTAAATGTATTGGGCAATTACTTGCAAACAAACGGAACCGTTTACTTAGGAGAAACGTCTTCAAAAACAGCAAGCATAAATGTAGATGGAAACATGACTATTTCAGGAGGAACATTTGACGTAAACCATACTAGTGGAGGAACAGGAGTAGTAACTCTTAAAGGAGATTTAACTGTGGCTAGTTCAGCGCAATTGTTTGCAAATAATGCAACTACGGCAACATTCAATTTTGCAGGAATAGGCGATGGTTTGAGTGCAGCAACAACGCAAGCTATTAATGTAGCGAGTACAAACACAGAAAAAATAGATTTTAAAGTTAAGTCAGGTGCTTATGTTCAATTAACCAATCAAGATTTTAATTTAGCTACAGCTTCTAAATTAACTGTTGAAAATGGTGGAACCTTTGATTTTGGTTTTAATGGAACAACAGCTTTAAATGTGACTAATTCTGGAGCTTTTACGACAGAAGTTGGTAGTACTTTAAAAATAACAAGTACAGTCGGATTAGTAACAACTGGCACAACTGGAAATGTTCAAACAAATACAAGAACTTTTACTTCTGACGGAATTTACCATTTTATAGGAAAAGCAAATCAAGTAACTGGAAGTGCATTGCCTGCCACAGCTAGACAAATAGTTATGGATATGGAAAATGTAGATGAAGTTACTTTAACTAACGCTGTATCTGTTACACAAAATGTTGATTTTATAAAAGGACATATTGTTTCTACAAATACGGAATTATTGAGTATAGAAAATGGTTCAACAGCTACAAATGCATCAGACAATAGTTATGTATCTGGACCTATTAGAAAAATCGGAACCCAAGCGTTTGTTTTCCCAGTAGGAAAATCTGGAAACTACCAAGCAGTTGGTATTTCGGCACCAGCTTTAGTTACAGACCATTTTACGGCAGAATATTTTCAAGCAGACCCACATCCTACATACAACGAAAGCAGTAAAGATGTAACGATAGACCATATCAGTAGTTGTGAATATTGGATTTTGAATAGAACAAATGGTTCATCAAACGTAGAAGTAAGTTTAACTTGGGACGGAAATTCTTGTGGTGTAACCAACTTATCAGATTTATTGGTAGCACGTTGGGACGGCTCTACTTGGAAAGACCATGGAAATGGCGCTACAACAGGAACTTTAGCAGCAGGTACAGTTACTACAAGTGGTTCGGTATCATCTTTTAGTCCATTTACATTGGCTTCAAAAACTACATTAAATCCACTACCAGTAGAATTATTATTTTTTGAAGTAGAAAGCAAAGACCAAGATGTTTTAGTTTCGTGGGCTACGGTTACAGAAATAAACAACGACTTTTTTACAGTAGAAAGAAGCACAAATGGAAAAGATTTTGAAGCTATAGGCGAGGTAAAAGGAGCAGGAAACTACTCTGGAAAACTAGATTATATGCTTTTAGACAAAAAAACATTGAGCGGTATTTCTTACTACAGATTAAAGCAAACAGATTATGATGGAAGCTTTGAATATTCTGATATAAGAACTATTTCTAGAGAAACTGCAAGTTTTGAAATTGGAGCATTATATCCAAACCCAACCAACAATATTATAAACATTCCAATAGCAGGAAATCTTTATGAAAGTATAGATGTTAAAGTTTATGATATGGTGGGCAGTGAAATAAACCTTGCATTAGACTATTCAAACATTCATTTATTGAAATTGAATGTAAGTAGTTTGTTGCCAGGAAACTATGTGCTAAGATTAAGTACAAGTACAAAATCTAAGACTATGCGTTTTATTAAAAATTAGAAACGTTTTTTAAAATAAATAATAAAGGCTCGGCATAAAATTGTTGAGCCTTTTTTGTTGCTAAAATTTTTTGCTTGTTGGTATTTACTACCACCAACTTGTTATATAAAAACATATTCTTGTTGCAGAAAAACACCAACTAGCGAGAGATTACCTTCCAAAATAATCGTAATATTTTTCAGCGTGCTCTTCATATCTTTTGATAAGTGCAATGTTTTCTTTTTCTAATTTAGTAAGATTTGCACGAATATCTGTAGAAACAGGAATATACCAATCTATTCTTGGACCACCTTCAAAAAAGTAACGCATTCTTCTATTTTTAAACGAATACCCATGACGAGCATAAATAAGATTTCGTATAATTTCTAAATCGCTTTTGCTTAAATTTTCAACATCACTTTCTTTCAATTTTTTTATAGATGCATTGTTTTTAGTTACTTCATACGAAGCAGCTTCTTGTTCCCCTCCACCTTCAAATTCTTCAGTTTCTAATATTGGATAATTCCAATCGTTAGAAATTTCTATATTATTATTAGGATTATATTTAAATTCTTTAGCACTAAGATTAAATTTTCTTTTAGTAACAGAAAGATTCTTATCAAATGCACTCCATTCACCTATGACATTAGGAACTCTAGGATAAAGTATAAACTCAAAAAAACCATCATATTTGTCATCACCAGGTTCATTTACTTTGGCTTTTATATTTTTATCTTTATCTACAACATAACTACCAGAAAAAGGACGAATATTTCCTGCAACGACACTATGTCCATAGATTACTTTACTTTTTTCATTTAAAGAATCTATTGATATATTTATTTTATTGGAGTAAGTAGCACTATTATTTCTAATATACTCGACAGCTATAAATTCACCAACATAATAACCTAAATAATCCTTTCTCTCTTGATTTATTGGTGTTTCTTCTATAATGACAGGTTCAGATTCCTGCTTTTCTACGTTTACAATTTTTGGTTCTGCTATAAGTTTTTCAATATTGCTTTTTCCCGTTTTGTTTCCACAACTAAAAAGAAAAGCAAGTAAGAATATAAGTATAGTATTTTTCATTTCTTTGGATTTAATTTATAAATAATGATTTCGGCTACTAAAAGATTTAACACCCAACCCAACCAAGCTACTACAACATATACATCCATTGGTTTTGGATGAAGCCAATAAACAATTAGATATTTCCAAGCTCTTAACGTTATGGCAGATAAAGTTAAGGCAAAACTTCGTATCATAAAATTTTTATGCTGAATATAATTTTTGCGCAATGCAAAATAAAGTGCCAATGCAGTGAAAATAAACCATAAAATAGAAAGCAAAACAAAACTTGTTTGTGAACTTAAACCTCCATTTGCATAAATACCAATATAAAAACCAGAAGGTGCCGCTAACAATAAAACAATTAGTACATAAAACCAACCTAAATATCGATGAACAAACTTATATTTTACTTGAAAAGCTTTAAAAAACTGCGTAAAACCTGCTAAAACAGAAAAAATAGCTGAATAAACGTGCACATAAAACAAGCTTAGATAAAATGGCTTGGAAAGATAGGACTGCTTAATTCTTAAAAAAGCAACGTCAGAATCAAAAGGAATATACTGCAAAGTAATTTGCACCAACAACATAAAAAAGAGTCCTAAAATAGAAATCAAAACAATATTTAGAATCACTTTTGCCACAAATTTGGTTTTACTCAACTTGACAAATGTAGAAATATTATCTTTCATAAGTGCTATTGATAGAGATTCTATTTTCAATTGCTCTCTTAAGCAAAGGAATGACAAAGTTGTTATTATAAAAAATGCTACCTCCAAAAAACAAACGGCTCAAACAAATTTCCAAAAAACGAAGCAAACTTTCTGTCTTCTTTTTTTCCTAAACCATAGTGAATTTTTTTTACTTCTCTTGAAGGAATTAAAGTACCAAAAAGCCAATCCCAAATAGCGAGTTTTGAGCCTAAATTTTTATTAAAATGTTCGCTAGCATTACTATGATGTATTTGGTGCTGAAATGGACTAATAAATATAAATTCCAACCAAGTTGGGTATTTTAATTGTACACTTGAATGACGCAAATTTGACCCAAAAAACAAAAAACCAAAAGTAATAATATTTACGCCCATAAAATTATAAACACTAATTCTTCCATTAGCAAAATATTCAAAAATGCCCATTAATACTCCAATTATCATAATCGTTTTTACATTGTTCATTATCAGTTCTATAGGATGAATTCTATATTGAGTGATAGGATTTAAAACCGTAGCAGCATGATGCACTTTATGAAAACGCCAAAGAAATTCAAATTTATGTTGTAAATAATGCAAGAAAAATGAAGCAAAATCGCCGATAATAAAAACAGAAATAGTATATAAAGTTATGAGCAATGTTTTGGAATGTTGCTGCGAATAATATCCAAAACTATCTATAAGATATTGGTTTAAATAAAAAGCAATTTTTAAACTAAAAATTAAAAAAGGCGCTATAAAAAGAACTTTTACAACACTATTAAAAACCAAAAAAGCATAATCGATTCTGGCAGAACTGCTCCACCAAGTTTTTTTATGAAAGATATAATTGAATAATGAAGTTTTAGGTTTTTTTCTATAAAAAACATATAGCGCCAAAGCTAAAGAACTCAAAATATAAACAAAAAATATTCTTTTAGTTGGTTGATTTAAATAACCGAAACTATTCAAAAAAACATCTTGAAGTGTTGCTATTATTTTGCTTTCTTTTTCCATAAATCGGCAAGTTTAGCACTTAAAGTTACGTTAAAATTTATAGCATCTGCCGGCAATATTCCTGGTCCAGGATATCCGTCTGCTCTTGTGGTAAAATATTTATTATTCGTCAAATTATTTAATGCCAATTGCAGTTTTAGCATTTTCCATTCATAACTTGCATTGAAGTCTATAGTGTAATAAGAAGGAATAATACCGACAATAGCATCTGGACTAAAAACGGCATTTGTGGCATCAGAAAAATGTTTGTGCGTATAGCCAAACTGCGTTCCTAAACGTAAACTTTTCCATTGAAAATCTACACCTGTTCGTAAAGTAAATGGTGGCACATCTTCTATATTTTTTCCAAAAAATGCACTTTGTTTTGAAGCTGTATATTTAGCTTGTATCATAGATAAATTGGCATAAACAGACAAACTAATCGGTGCATTTTCTTTCTTTTTTGCCAAAAGCCTATAAACATCTGCTTGTACAAAAAGCTCTAAGCCATAACTCAATGCTGACGATATATTGGTTCTATAACGTACAACTCTGTTTACCAAAATTGGGTCTGGAACGGAAGTAAAATATGTTCCAATTCTATTATTATATTTCAATAAAAAAAAGTCTGCATCAAAGAAAATTAATTCGTTTTTGGTATTTCCTTTTAAACCTAAATCGAAGTTAAATCCTCTTTCATCGTGTAGGTTTTCATCTACTACTAAATTAGGATTTACAATTCTTAAATCGTTATAACCAACAGCTCTATAATTTTGAGAAATATTGGTGTACATTTCTAAATTTTCATTGAATTTATAACTTATTCCACCTCCAAAAAAAGGAAAAAACCTTTCAAACTTTTTTGTTTCGTTTATGCTTGTGTCTTGCAAAATATTTCCTGCAAAATCGTAAACTGTATTCGTATAATATCCTTCTGCTGTTTGACTTAAATATTCCAATCGCGCACCAAAAGTAAAAGACAATTTTTTGGTGACAGTAAAAATATTTTCGGTAAAAAAAGAAAAGTTTTTATTTGGAAATTCAAAATCTGAACCTTCCAATCTGTCTGGATTTAAGTATTCAAAAGTAGCTTTACTTCCATTGTCTGTTGCGCCTTGCATTTTGTTGGTTACGCCTTGCATATAACGCACGCCAGCCAAAAATACCATCGGTCTATCTTTTATTTTATACTTGTGCAAAAGCTTCGATTCAAAAATTAAATTCTGATAACTATCTTTCAAAAGTTCCGTTTCATCTAATGGGTCTGTTCTACTTATTTTGCCCAAAAACCCAGAAGCATCTCTTCCTGAAAGTTGCCCCAACACAGAAGTCTCAATTCGTGTTTTATTAGAAATTTTGTACTCTAATTTTAAGTTTAGCAAATTCCAATATATCTTAAACCAATTTCTGTCTCTAATAGATTGCTGTGGGTCTTGCTCAAAAAGCAAGTCTGTAAGTCCGCCAGGTTGCTGCGCTAAATAAGACAAATACGTATATTCAATTTGTGCAGAAAATTTTTCTGAAAACTGATATTTCATATTTGCAAAAGCAGAATAATAATTAAACTCAGAATTACAGCGCCAACAATCGCCTCTTCTATATTGAAAATAGGTGAAATAGCTAAACTTTTTTATAGTTCCTGATAAGCTGTTGTAAACGTTTAAATATTTGTTTGTTCCACCTGTTAAAGAAACGTCCCATTGTAGATTTTTATCTGTCGGTGCTTCTTTAAATTTGAAGTTTATCAAGCCGCCAAACTGAGTTCCATATTGCAGCGAAGCAGCACCTTTTACTACTTCAATACTTTTCAAAGCTTGCATTGGTGGTGCATAATATGCATCGGGATAGCCAATAGCATCTGCGCTAATATCATAACCGTTTTGGCGTACATTAAAATTTGAAGTTCGTGAAGGACTTAAACCTCTAGAGCCAACGCCAAGTTGCAAACCAGAACAATCACTTTCCCAAATATTTAAACCCGAAACTTTAGAAAAAATTTGCCTTGAAGAATTGCTGGCAACATTTGCATTTATAGTTTCTAAATCTATAATTTCTGCTTTTTTTGTACTGTAAATGGTGGTGCCGTCTATAGCTTTCATTTTGGTATAACCAAACATTGTTTTTCTTTCGGCTACTACAGAAACTTCTTCTATTTCTAAACTTAATTTCACTAGAGAAATTGTAATTTTTTGTCCAAAATTTTCTTTAGAAATCGTTTTTCTTTGCTCCAAAAACCCTTCTTTAAAAAACACTAATTGTACATCGGTAAATTTCTTAGTATCTATTTCAAAACTACCATCTTTTGCAGTTAAAACACTTGAACCATCGTTCTCTAAAAAAACAATTGCTTCATGAATTGGCTCGTTGTTTTCTGTAAAAACAAAACCATTTATGCTTTGACTAAAAACTGCTACAAAACAAAAGAAATTAAAAATAATAGTACTAAAAAACTTCATAAAATATTTTAATCTCCGTCAGAATCTGAATATGTAATTAATAAACCCAAAGCAGCTGTCATATCAACTTTTAGCAACGGCAATAGTTTTTGATATTCAGCATAAGCAGCCAAAGCAGGTTCATTATTTGTATTCAGCATGGCATCAAAAGGGTCTGAAAGTGTATTTAATGATGTTTCAATATTTAAAATGTGTGTGCTTATATTTTCGGCAAGAGTTTCTTTATCTAAACCTATTAGAATGCTTTTAAAAGATGCACCATTATTTCCTTCGTATAGCGCTTTGAAACCTGCAATATGTTCTTTTGCTAACAGAATAGAATTTTTGCTGTAAAATGCTTCTACATTTTGTGGTACAATTTGGTTCAAAGTTCTAACGCCAGCAGGAATTCCTATTTTGGCTTCACGTGCATCTTTTTCAAAATTTAAAACCAATGCGTTAGTCAATAAACTTAGCGAGCCACCAACAGATAAATCTGTAGAAGTCATAAATGTGTTTGCATAAGAAGTTTGCCAATCCGTTTTTACCGTACTTGTTTTAGTTCTTATTTGCAAAGAAGCAGCAACGGCATAACTTGCAAAATTTACATTGGTAAACCTGCTCAAAATTTCAGATTCTGTACCATAAAAAAGCAAAAAATCTAAAGCTGGAAAACCAGATGCATCAATATTTGCAGCAGTTTCTAAATTGTACGTTCCAGAGCTAATATTTGCACTTATTTGCGCAGTATCTGTAGGGTAAATATTTATAGTATTTAAAGCAATATCTTCTGCCGGGCCAAACTGAAAAGGACTCACTTTTTGCCATGCTTTGTAAGCTTCTAAAAACTTGATTTGCGCATCTGCTAAATTTGTTGAGTTTGGTGTGTTTTTCAAAACCAAAACAGCATCATTTAAAGAAATTGCTTTCGTTTCTAGCGAAATATAATTAGGCAAAATTATGTTTTCCGCTAAGTTTTTTAGCATTGGAGCAGTATCGTAATTTTTGGAACTTGAATTAGGTTTGCATGCTGCAATTAATACCAAAGCCGCAAATATATAAATGTAGTTTTTCATACTTAAATAATTAAAGTTCGTAGTGCTTTGCAAAAATAAGCAAAGCATTACGAACGGTAAGGTTTATAAAGAATTTTTTACAGCGTCTAAACCATAAATTGTACTCAATTTATCAATAGCCATATTTATTTTAGCAACAGTAATGTTTGCAAAATCAGGTTCACCCGTTGTGTTTTCTAAATAAGATTTTAGCAACGAAATATCTGCATCAGAAACTTTCTTTTCGCCATTATATTTTAAAGAAGAAATTAAACCATACGCCTCTGAAAGTTGGTGG
>Ga0075163_10012183_pt1 | contig 11204 bp, 9 predicted proteins | sample JI1023141ADNA_FD_71478 | JGI IMG/M metagenome (GOLD analysis project Ga0075163, IMG submission 71478) | Wastewater effluent complex algal communities from Wisconsin, to seasonally profile nutrient transformation and Carbon sequestration -... | ecosystem: Engineered > WWTP > Effluent > Algae...
CTATGATTTCTAATTAACTGATAACATAGGACTTACGTCCTACGCTACAGATATTACGCCCTTCCAGGGCTTAAGAAGTAACTCCACTATTTTCAATTGTTTACTTAAATTGACACCAGTGACCAAGGTGTCTGCCCCTACTTGCTTCTACTTGTAACAATTTCATTTGTTGCTGCCCATTGGTTAATGTCTTGTTTATTAATTACTGCTGCCATTAAATCTGGAAAAAGATCTGGAGTACAAGCAAAAGATGCAACTCCAAGACTTGCCATTATTTCAGCATTTTTATGGTCATAATAAGGTGCACCTTCATCATTTAGAGCAAGTAGTGCTACAAACTGCACACCTGACAAAGTAATATTAGCAACACGTTTTAACATTTCCTCATTATTTCCACCTTCACAAAGATCGCTAATTAATACCAAAATAGTTTCTTCTGGTCGACGGATTAATGTCTGACAATAGTTAAGTGCTCGATTAATATCTGTTCCTCCTCCAAGCTGTACTCCAAAAAGTAAATCTACTGGATCTACTAAGTCTTCAGAAAGATCTACTACTGTTGTATCAAAAACCACCATTTTAGTGTTAACTGCGGGTAAAGAGGCTAGTACAGCACCAAATACACCTGAATAAACTACAGATGTTCCCATTGAACCACTTTGATCTACACAAAGTATTATATCCCTAAGTGAATTACGTTTACGCCCATAACCAATGCGTGTTTCTGGAATAATTGATTTATATTTATGTTGATAATGTTTCAGATTAGCTTGAATAGTACGATTCCAGTCTATTTCTTTATGACGTGGACGACGATTACGAATAGCTTTGTTAAGGCTTCCTATTACTGCTTGACGTAAACTGTTTGCTAGCTTTCGCTCTAGTTCTTCTACTACACGTCTAACTACTATCCTAGCAGTTTCCTTGGCTTTTGCTGGCATTATATTTTTTAGTGCTAATAAATTGGCTGCCATATTAACATCAGGTTCAACATTTTCTAACATTTCTGGCTCTAAAAGTAGGCTTTTAAGATCTAGTCGTTCAAGTGCATCTTTTTGCATTACTTTTACTATTGAAGATGGAAAATATTGACGAATATCTCCAAGCCAACGAGCAACTTTAGGGGCGGAAGCACCTAATCCTCCACGTTTATCAGGGTCATAAAGAGCACTAAGAGATTTATCAATTTCTGTGTCTAAACCATTTAAATTGCAACCTGTCCCATCAGCTTCATCAGAGCCTAAAATTAATCTCCAACGGCGTAGTCTTTCGTCTTTTTGTTCCATATTTTCCTATAGTTGTAATCCTAGTAGTTTGGCTATTAAAGGTAATGCTGTTTCTGCTCTAGTTTGATCAAAATCACTTGGTAGAGTCGCTTTATGAATGCCTATCTTACCTATATCTTTTTTGGCTAATTCTCCGATTTGTCGGCGCTCTGCCTTTTCAAATGTAGCAAATGTGCGGCGTAGTAATGGTAATAGAACTATAAATGTTTCTTCTTTAAGGGAACAAATCCAACTATCCAAAACTTGCCATAATTTTAAGTCATGTATTAATAATAAACCGCTATTTTTAAGAAAACCCTCTACCCAAGCTGCAGCTTGAGCTGAATCACTTGCTTTGGAAAGTGCTAAATTCATATGACTTGCTGTCTTGTTAGCATCAAACTCTTTTGCATCATATAATAACCGACAAGCACATCCAGCTAATAACCCATGTAAAAGACTTTTGTCTGATAATTGTTTAAGGCTATTGTACCAAGCTTTACTATGGCGTTCTAATAAATTAACTACTTGATGAGTATTTATTATATGGTCATACATTGTTGCTGCTGCCTCATCATTAAGGGAAAAACACGCATTTGGTAGTCCAATAAAAATTCTAGTAAGTAAACCATCAACTATATTACTAATACTTTCTGAGTCAGTTTTACGCACATTACCATAACGCATTATTTGTGCTAGTGGAGGAAGTGCAGCCATTAAATGAGTAATATCATTTGCTAAAGCAGCCTTTTCTTCTAGCTTTATTAGTACATAGTTTACTGCAGTAGGTAAATTAGCTAGTAAGGTATGATCTACTAGTTTAGTAATAGTAGGTAAGTCGGTAGCTTTGTCTGTTTGGTCGCACACATAAGCAGTTGTTGCATCATAAAGATTATTTCCCCAGATTCCCATTTCAATAACTCGAATGGTAAACTCTGGTTGCCACTCTAGTTTCCAAATTTCATGAAATGTACCACGAACATTCCCTGTATTTTGTATTTGCCCCCAAGCAATTCCTAAAATAGATAAACGATGAAGTAAATGACTACGAGCCAAATCATTTTCTTTACGTAAGTCTAAATCTAGAGTTTTACTAGTAGCTTCAGCAGGTAGGCGCAAGCGTTTTTGTTCTCGATACAAATCTTGTTGAATTGGTACCATTGGGGTTTCTTCAGGAATTTCACCTAATTCTTCCCCAATAATTAATTTTTTATGAATAAGTTGCATTGGTAAATTACTACCAAAACAAAATACAGTTTGAATCGCTTCACTCATTTCTAATAAAGTAGGTAAAGGCCGCTCTCTTAATGCTGCCAGGGTTTCAGCTAGTCTAACCCCTTCAATAATATGTGCAGGTGAAACATCTAGATCTTCTTTTCTTAGTAAATGAGCCACTTTGGTCATCCATTGAATTGCTACTTGTGTAGGCGTTGCTTTGTTAGCTGACCATAAGTGATTATACCAGCCTGGAGACTCAATCCCTGCCCCATAGCCAGAAAAATAGGAAAGTCGTCCATGTGTCCATGGCACCCAAGTAGCTTGGACTTTTACTTTTGGTAAGCCTTTAAGTAGTGCGGTGTCTGTTTTAGCTAATTCTTTTGCTTCTTTAGGATTACTAGAAATTTTCAGTGCAGGAGCATGCCAAGCACCACAAATTATAGCAATTTTTTCATAACCTTCTTTTTGTGCTACTCGAATTGTTTGCCTCATATAGGCTTCTCGGTGAGCTTCTCCTAAAGTTGGTAGTATAGGTTTTTCTATGGGTATTGTTATTTCTATATTTTTTTCTGATGTTTCTATTTTAGGTTGATTAGTAAAATCTGAGTTACGTAGTTCAGTCATTGCTTCAAGTACCGCTTCAAAAATATCAGCATTATTGCGGCGATGTTCTACCATATGTTCCCACCATCGCTCACCATCTTGATAACCTGCCGCTTCAGCTAGCCAACCTAATGGATCTTGCTTAATTTCTGATAATTCTGAGACTAACTTTTCAATAGGTGGGATAGCTAATCTATGCATTTGAGGTAAATCCATAAAACGCACTGGTAAATTGTTATTTAGCCCATAAGTAATTGCTTGCCATTCAGGTGAAAAATTTGCAAAAGGGTAATAAACAGCACGATTTGGCTCATCTGGCAAATAAAGTAAAATAGCTATAGGAGGTTTCATATTAGCGTGTTTTGCTAATGGTAAAACTTCGGCCGCATCTGGTGGACCTTCAACTAAAATAATATCTGGATTTAGTTGTTCTAGGCTATTTAATAGGCTACGTGCTGAACCTGGACCATGATGACGAATACCAAAAATATGCAAACTCATGAATTAAACCTTTTATAGTGAAAGAATAAGAGCGAATTTTATTATTTGGAAACAAGAAATATCTTAGCTACTGTTTTTAGTCAAGAGGTTTTTTAGCTAAAATGTTAGAACCAAATTAAACTAAGGCTAAATATGGATAATATAAAACCTGATCAAACTTTTTTTACATTACGCTATTGGCGTGATAATAAAATAGAACGTGAGTTAATTAAAAAAATTTATTCTACTAATTTGCTTACACCCCGTGAAAGAAGGACTTTAGCTGTTTATCATAGTGCTACTTATTTACGCTTTTATGCACTACAAAAACACTTTCAATCAATGCTAGAACAACTTAAACAGCCTACTGCTAATAGTGAAGAACAAAAAACTCTCTTTCTAGTTGAACTAGAAAATAATTGTTCTTCAGTTATTCGCTCTGCTTGGAGTGTCTTTGATAGCCTAGCACATGAAATTAATTTAGTTGTTTGGAAGGTATCTAACAGAAAAGAACTTTTTCATCCTTATATTAAAGAAAAGAAAATTTCTTTTTATATGGTTAGAGAACGATTGTTAGCGTCTGATAAATTAGAAAAAACTAAAATCAGTCAGCTTTTAGCAAGACAAACGCGTGATATAGATTTACGTGCTAAAGAATATGTTTGGCTTAGTGAATTAGCTACTCGTGCACTTCATCGCCCAATTTTATTGGGACATAATTTTGTTTTAGATAAAGAAGGTCAAATACAAATTTTTCTAACAGAACCAGAAGGATTGCCTGCTGATAGTGCTACTAGTTTGCAAGATTTTGAAATTGTTAGCGGGTTAGCTCAAATAAGCAAATGGCTAGAAACCTTTATTGATGAAGTATATGCTGCTTTAATTATTAGCCTATAATAATTACATAAAACTACTTAAATAATAAATATCCAATTATTGCTGTTAAAACAATAAAACCAATTATTGCTGTTAAAACAAACTGTTTAAAAGATTGTTGTAATTGTTGTAATTGTGATTGTAAGGTACGAACATCAGTCTTAAGCGTTTCAGAATCATTATTCCATCTAGCTAAATGACCTGATGCTTGCTTTTGCATTTCTTGTTGTTGGCTATTTGCAGCGCTTAGAGCCTCTTGAGCGGCTGTTGCTGTAGTACGTAATTCAGTCGCAGTATTATGCATAGCTGTTACTGTAGCAGTTACTTCTGATAATGTACGTTCAAATGTGGTTCTTTGCTCAGCGCTAGCTGTTATTAAAGTTTCTATTTCTTTATCTAATCGTTCATTTAGCCTTTTTATTTCGCCTTGGGTAATCTCTGCTAGGCTAGAAACTTCTGTTCTAAGTTCTTCATTTGATTCAGCTTGTAGCTCTATTAAATCAGACTGAGTTTGTATTCTATCTTCAATACGCTTAAAAGTATCTCGTCCTGTAATTGCATCATCTACATTACGAATAGCTTCTTTTGTACGGTTAAATGCTCGTTGAAAGAAACTAGGTTTTTTAGACTCTTGAGTAGCTTCTACTGGTGTTTCTATTGGAGTGTCAGTATTTTCTGTTAGTAAATTAATTTTTTTTTCTTCCATTTTTCTATTAATTATCTGTAGTTTCTAAAGTTTTAGCCCATTCTGTCCATTCTTTTTCAAATAAACTTAGGTCTTTTTTTACTACTTCTGTTAAGGTTTTAATACCACTAGGGTCAATTGATTGTTGTTGCTTAAAACGTTTATAAAATGTAACAAGTAAACCATGCTTTTGTAAGTAATAGCATAAATAACGAGCTTTAGCATAGTTATAGCCATCTTGATCATCATAAAATTCTTGTTCTGAAGTAGCAAATAATTTTCCTAGACTCATAGAATTAGAGTCAATAGCTTTTTTTAGAATAGGATAGCGCCAGTTATTTAAGCCTAATATGGAGCCTTCTTCAATACGACTTTGTTCAAAAAGTGAAGCAAATCCCTCATTAAACCAAGTAGGTGCATCAGGGAAATCAGCATCAAGAATTGCATGCACCATTTCATGTACTAATGTTCCAGTTCCTGTAGACAGGTTTATTAACATTGCACGATCATCTGAACGATAATATCCATAAGGAGTATTAGGGGTTTCTTGAAATAGTTTACGGCTATAAAAAGCATAGTCTGCTTGGTTTTTAAATAAGTAAATAGTTGTAATGTAAGTAGGAGAAACAGAACAAAAATCTTTATAAAAAGCATTATAGCTTGACCTAATAATACTTTCTTTTACTTCTTCTAAACGAGAAGGCTTAATATTAGAAATAATTATAAAAGGCCCAAAGCCGCTGACAGAAAAGGTTTTATCAAAATCCTTACGTGCATTAGCTAGTTGTTTTTTCATTTCAGGGTTTATCCAATTAGGTGTATGTTCTTCTAATGGTTCAACCCCTAGGCTAAGACGCTCATTGCCTCGGTGTAATGAGGGTTTAAGTCTAACACCTTTAGGAGGTAACTTAACTTCGGTTTCTTTACGAGCAGTCGAGGAATTTACACAAGCAAAAGAATGAAGGCTTAGGAAAAAAACAAGTAAACACCAAACCCAATGAGTTTTTAGCAAGGATGTTTTTCCTAACGCTTTTTGGTGCATGGCCTTACCTTACTTGTTTTTAATAGTAAATCCAAAACAGGATAATTAGCCTATTATAACACTAGTACTCAAGTGCAAAGAAGTAGATATATTTTAAGAATCAGGCAAAGATAAAATTACCTTTGCCTATAGGTATTATCTAGCTATTTAACTCCTAATAACTCTACTTCAAAAACTAAAGTAGCATTTGGAGGAATGATTCCACCAGCACCTCTAGCACCATAACCAATCTGAGGAGGGATGATAAGTTTACGTTTACCACCTATTTTCATTGTCATTACACCTTCGTCCCAGCCTTTAATTACCATTCCTACACCAATTTGAAATTGGAAGGGTTGACCTCGGTCTACAGAACTATCAAATTTCTTTCCATCAGTTAACCATCCTGTATAGTGGACAGTAACAGTTTGAGCAAATTGTGGTTGAGCACCGCTGCCCACCACTAAATCAATGTATTGTAGTCCAGAATCTGTTGTAGTAGGTGTTTCGTTTGCCATTTAGAATCCTTTCAACTTTGAAATATAAGTTATTTTAGTAGGGCAGAAGCTTGGTCTACCCTATTTAACATCTGTATTTACTCTATTTAACATCTAGTAGTTCAACGTCAAAAATTAGTAATGCATTAGGTGGAATAGGCCCAGAACCTCTAGCACCATAACCTAAGTTACCAGGAATAATTAATTTACGTTTGCCTTTTACTTTCATATTTGCTACACCCTCGTCCCAACCAGGGATTACTTGTCCAGCACCTAATCCAAATGAAAAAGGTGTTCTTCCAGGACCTATAGAACTATCAAATGGAGTACCATTATTAAGCCAACCACTATAGTTAACCGTAACATTTTGACCAGCTTTAGCTTGGGCACCTACCCCTTCTACTATATCAATATATTTTAGTCCAGAAGCAGTTGTAACAATCTGTTGACCAGCTTTAGCTTGTTCTCCTGGTAGAGTAGCTGGTATATCTGTAAAGTTTGTTGTGTTTACAGGAGCCGCAGGAGAAGCCACAGGTGCAGGGGAGGCTTCTGGGCTAGCAGAATTGCTAGGCGCAGGGGTGTTATTTTCACAAGCAAAAGAAAATAAACCAATTAATAAAATGACCATTATTAGTTTACGATTTGACATTATTTACTTCCTTCTTTAGAGATAAAAATTTCTTTAGACTTAAATCTATAAGTTTTTAAATTAATTTGATAATATATAAATCGTTTTGTAACTTATTGATTATAATAGCGTTAATGTTTTGTAGAGACTTAGTAATCTTAATGTTATGTATAATTTATAGTTTATAGATTTATCTATAGGCATTAATTAAGATTAAGATTAAGATTAAGATTAAAATTTATAATATAAAAATTATTCATTCAACTGAGGCATAGCATCAGTTATGCGAATATCATTTAAACTAGCAGTTTTACCACTGCTAATTTGTCGGGTTGCTAGTAATGTTGCTAGTACTTGATAAGTTTTTGCATTACAACAACGCGACCGTGCTAGTAATTCATTAATAGTAATTGCAGGTTGTTCAAGCATATCCCAAATATGTTGAGCTAGTGGTAAGGTTTCTTCATCTCGCCAACTGATTTGGTCAGAACGCCGCTTAAAGTTAGTTAATAAATTAGGGAATTTTAGTACAAAACGACTTAGTAAAGTCTTTAATCCTAAAGCTTCTTTTAGTAACTTATCTCCTGTTTCAATAATAGGCTCTATATTCTCAAGCTCTATAGGCAATAAACATTGTCTAAATAAAAAACAACCTTCTAATGGCATTTGGAATAATTGATAGAAAGCTTCTGTTCCATGACGAACTCCTAAACGTACATGCGTAATATTGCCATCAGCAAAATATAGGCTAGCAAAAGCACGAATATTGGAAAGATCTTGCTCTGTTTCAGGCGGAGCATCTGTATTATGTAAGGTTAATAGACCTGTTTCTTGAAGTCCTATTAAAATATGGATAATAGAAGCTAAGTCAAACCAACTTAAATGTCCTTGAACACGCCTATTATTTAAATAACCTGATTTAATAGTTAATTGTCCACTTTGTTGCTGGACTTTAGGTGAAGGAGAGCTAATTTCTGCTTTAATGGGTTCTACATTAGCTTCTATATTAGTTTCTATGTTTTCTTCTACTATGTTGTGAGGCGCAGTTTGTGTTCTTAAGATAGTATTTGTGTCTATATTGCTACGTAGGGAATTAACATCATAATTATTTAAATTTTGATTATTATTATTAGTAGCAAGCAAAACAGCTGCATCTAAGTCCTTATCAGTAGCTTGTAAGAAAATATCTTTAAATTCTTGTTCACTAATTGCACGAGTAGCTGCATCTAGTTCTTGAGCAAAACTAGTAGCAGAAGCAGGGCGAGAACGAGGATCTTTTTCTAATGCATGCATTACTACTGCATTAATTATCTTAGGAATTTCTGGACGTAGTTCATGAATAGGTCTAGCTTGATCATTAAGCTGTTTTAAAAGAACAATAATTGGAGATGGTCCATCAAAAGGTATTTCTCCTGTGAGTAATTGATAGAGCATTATTCCTAGGCTATAAACATCTGAACGAGCATCTACTGGTTGACCAGAGCATTGTTCAGGAGAAATATAAAAAGGTGTTCCTACTACAGCATCACCACCAGTTAATTCTCCCATATTTTCATCAGTAAAACTTAAGTCATAAACTTTAGCAATTCCAAAATCTAAAACTTTAGCAGTTTCTTGGCCATCTTCTTGATGAAGATAAATATTTTCTGGCTTTAGATCCCTATGAACTATACCACGATGGTGTGCTACTGCTACAGCAGCACATATTTGCTGCATTAGGTGATTAGCTTCTTCTACAGGAAAATGATGTCTAGAACGTAGCTTTTCATATAAAGATTGTCCAACTAAAAGTTCCATTACAACATAAATTAGTCGATCGCTAGTAATACCAAAATCTAGCACTGCTACAGCATTAGGATGGCGAACCTTCATTGCTGCATAAGCCTCACGCCGGAAACGCTCAATTGCTACCCCATCATTAGCTAGGGCGCGATGCATAATTTTTATTGCTATAGGTGATTGTAGTTGTAGGTGAGTAGCACGATAGACTGTACCTGTTCCACCTTCAGCAATCTTATAATCAATAGAGTATTTATTATCAATGATTTTCTCTAGTAAGTTATCACGTTCTAATGGAGGATCTGTTAATGGCTGTCCATCATAGACACAGAAAAACATTATGTTTTCATAAGTGCGTTGACATACTGGACAACTTTTCATGAGTTTCTTCCTATTTTTAGCAAAGTTACTGATTAATTTAACGCATAGTTCTTAAGAGTTAAAAGCAGGAATTGCTTAAGAATGTTTAATTACTAATACAAAGTTTTTCTTAAACCCAAGAAGGTAACCACATCCTTAAAAAAAATCCTCTAGGAGATATTGGTAGCCCTAAATAAACAGGCAAGAAAAATAAAAAGCATAATAATATAATACTAACAATTATTATTCCTAGATTTTTAACTAATTTTTGCTCACTTGAGATTAAGTAATGATCTAGTACCCAAGCCGCAGCTAGAAAGCTAAAGGCAGATGCTGGAATATAATGGTAAAGAAAGGTAAAACGGCTTACTCCAGCCCAACTAAATAAGTTTGCACTATAACTAATTATTAAATAAAGGGGAACAAAAAAATTTCTTGCTAATAAGTATTTTTTATTAGAACCCTGCCTATAAATAAAACTTCTTGCTAGTAGCCAAGATTTTTCTATCAAAGTAAAGCTTATCCATAGTAATGATACTAGTGCTAGTAAATAAAGCATTGGATTACCCATTGCATGAATATCATAAACTAACTTGGCTTCATTAAGAGGAACAGGTTTTTTTCCTGTAGGAACTATTTCGTTAGTGTCTTTTACTGTTTCATAAAAATAACTTACAGGTCTAAGCATAAGCGGCCAAGTATACCAAGCTGATGTATAAGGGTGTTCTTCTGGTCGGTTAGCATAAGATTTATGGAAGTTATATATTTGGGTTTCAATTTCTTTAATTGTTCCAGGGTTTTGTTTTAAGTGTGGCTGCCAAGCCAAAATATATATAAAGTAAATTATTAAAGGTAGGCAGATAAATAATTGATAAAATTTGATTTGATCAATTTGTTCTAATGGTGATATAAATGTGGGTATTTCACTAGTATGTTTGGTATAAATAAAGTTTTCTGGAAAAAGCTTTTTTAGTAAATAAATTGTTATCCAAGTAGCATAAATAGCTACAATAATACTTAAGCCACTCCATTTTATTGCTATAGTTGCACCTAGTAAAATTCCTGTTAGTATCAAATATGGCCATTTTCTCCAACCCTGTTTAGATAGAGTAATAAGAAAAAATAAATGCCCTAACAAACCAAAAAAAAGTAGATAAGTATTAAGTAATGCATGACGGGCTTCTACTAATAATAATCCATCAAGGCTAGCAAAAATCCCTGCTAAAATAGCATATTTTCTATTACCAGTTAACCTATAAGCAAGAGCAATTAAAATTATTGGAATAAAAGAACCAACTAACGCATTTACCCAACGATAACCAACAGGATTAAACCCTAATACCCAAATACCAAATGCAATAAAGTATTTACCTAGCGGAGGATGAGCATCAAAAACAGGAGTATGAGTTAAATAATTATGAGCAAAATTAGCAAAATGAACTTCATCAAAAACCAGTACATCAAAACGGGCAAGCCCCCAAAATCTTAGACAAGTAGAAAAAATTGCAATCAGGGCTATTGCAACTCTAAACCAGTTTTCATCTGTAAGTAATTTTTGCAAAGAAGAAAAATTTTTATACGATACGCTCATTTTGCTATTTTATGCATTAGTTTAATTAAGAAAGCAATAATAGCTTGCTATAATTTATCTTCCAATATATCGATACAGTAAAAAATAAAACAGGAGGGATTGATGAATAAAATAATAGTGATACTTATAATATTACTGCTAAATTTTGGTTCTATTTCTTGTAAAGATAAAAGCTCTTTAAAACAACCTGATAGCAATACT
>Ga0075163_10012184_pt1 | contig 11204 bp, 15 predicted proteins | sample JI1023141ADNA_FD_71478 | JGI IMG/M metagenome (GOLD analysis project Ga0075163, IMG submission 71478) | Wastewater effluent complex algal communities from Wisconsin, to seasonally profile nutrient transformation and Carbon sequestration -... | ecosystem: Engineered > WWTP > Effluent > Algae...
TGACCTTCAAGGCAACAATCAAAGCCCATTGTGAATACAAGGGCCAAAAGCAAACGACGATTAGTCGTCCCAAATTCAAACTCGTAGAACTGGAAACAGCATGATTAACTTTCTGAATTTTGACATTTTCCTGACGATTTTCTCGTTGATCTTGATGATCATGTGGGAGGCAAATTCATGGCTCAACATGGTATTCAAGGTGGCATTCTTTGGGATTATGTTGGCATCGTTGTTCCGCGTGCTCAACGCGCTCGGAATTGTTCTCTCTTCTGGAATGAGGCTCGTATGACATCCTGGCAATTTACATGGGCACGATCTCTTCGAGGATACCAAAGTGACGCACGGGGTAACCTTGTGGGTCGCCGACTGGTGTGTTAAAATAAAGTATGACTAAAACGACACCAAAAACAATCGAGCAACGCTATCGTAAACTTGATGAAATTTCTCACGTTCTCCTACGTCCCGGAAGGTATGTAGGATCTGTCACGCCCCATACGGCTGAGACGTGGACTTACGACGTTGAGGCAAACAAGATGGTCAAGCGGGAACTTACTTGGAGTCCCGCTCTCCTGAAAATCTTTGATGAGGTGATCTCAAACTCCGTCGACTTCAGCAAGACTGAGGAAGGCAAACACCTGGATACCATCAAAGTCACGATGTCTCAGACCTCCGCGGAGATCTCGATCTGGGACAACGGTGGCATCTCTGTCGTCAAGCACAAGGAATATGACCAGTACATCCCTGAGATGATCTTCGAGTTGCGCTCTGGCTCCAACTTTGATGACACCGAGGACTCCCTGGCAACTGGACAGAACGGCGAGGGTGCTGCATTGACGGCAATCTTCTCCGAAGAATTCACTGTCAAGACATCCGACGGCAAGAACTCATTTGTGCAAACTCGCACCGAGAACTCCAGAACGATATCCGAAGCTGTCGTTAAGCCCAGCACAAAGAAGTTCACCGAAGTCCTATTCATTCCCGACTTTGTTCGATTGGGTATGGAAGACGACACGTTTAGTGATGACAACTATGCCAGGCTCGTAAAGCGTGTGGCGGACGTTGCTGGATGTAATCCACACTTGAACATCTACCTGAACGGGAAGCGAATCAAGATCAACAACTTCTCGGACTACGTGAAGCTCTATGTGGACGACTTCATCCATGAGGAAAATGAGCACTGGAAGGTTGCGATCACCAATTCCGAAGAGGGATTCTCCCACGTATCCTTTGTCAATGGAACAGAGACGATCACAGGCGGAAACCACATCTGGTATATCAGTGAACAGATCGTAGTGAAGCTGCGTGAGTTCTTCAAGAAGAAGCACAAGGTCGACGTTAAGCCGGCGGATATCCGCAATCACTTCCTCTTGTTTATTGACGCCGCGATTGTACGCCCGCGTTACTCTAGCCAAACCAAGGAAGATCTGATCACCGAGGCAAAGGCGTTTGGGACCTCGATTGAAATCTCAGATAAGTTCATCCAGAAGGTCATCAAGAGTCCAATTGTCCAGAGTGTGTTGGACTGGATCGAGGCAAAGGAACACGCTGCGGAAGCGGCAAAACTTCGAGCACTGAACAAGGATTCCGACAAGGCTAATCTTCGCAAAATCACTAAATTTACGGATGCCAGTGAGAAGATTGATCGGCGCAACTGCATGCTGATGGTGTGCGAAGGGGACTCAGCAGCAAACTCGATTCTCAGTGCCAGAACATCTATGATTGGGTGTTATCCATTGAAGGGTAAGCCGATCAATGCAATGGGTGCTACAACCAAGGAACTTACCGACAACAAGGAATTCACAGAGCTGTTGGCCATCACCGGTCTTAAGATTGGACAAAAAGTTAAGAGCCCAGATGATATGCGCTTCGGAAAGTTTGTTATTGTGGCGGATTCGGATGCCGACGGCAGACACATAACCGGACTCATCGTTGCGTTGATTCGAAAGTTTTGGCCTGAGATGTTCACTTTAGGTATGGTGTATAGATTTCAGACTCCTCTGATGAAAGTTCAAGTTGGTAAGGATGTTCTTTACTTTGATTCTCTTCCTGAGTTTGATTCTTGGGTGAAGAAGAACCCAAAGAAAAAGTTTACCTCCAGGTACCTTAAGGGGTTGGGCACTTCTACCGCAGCAGACTTCAAAAAGTATTTTTCGGAGATGGATAAAAATCTCATTCAATTAACTGCGCCAGAAAAGGCGGATTTTGATGTTGTGGATATGGTGTTTGGTAAAGATGTGGGATCGTCAGATCGTCGTAAAGTATGGTTGGATATAGAATGAATAAGAAACCACTAACAGAATTCTTCCGGGATGAAGTACGAGATTTCTCTATCTATTCTTGCGAGCGTAATATTGCTTCGGGTGTAGACGGGATGAAGCCATCCCAGCGTAAAGTAATCTTTGGGATGCAGAAAAAGTTTAATAACCAGGAGGTTAAGGTTTCTATCGCATCTGCGGGTGTTATGGAAATCTCCGCATACCACCACGGATCTTTGGATGGTGTTATTGTTAACATGGCGCAGAATTTTCCTGGTGCAAACAATACTCCTCTTCTGGATGCTATTGGACAGTTTGGATCTAGAATTTCTCCAGAGGCATCTGCTACTCGATATATCTTCACACAACTCTCGGATAATTTCCGGAAATTGTTTAAGACTGTAGATAACAATATTCTGGAATATAATGAAGATGATGGTATTTTGGTAGAGCCGAAATATTATCTTCCAGTTCTCCCTACATTACTTCTTAATGGTTCTGAGGGTATGGGTACTGGATTTGCGTCATCTGTGATGGCATATAATCCCGCCGACATAAAGATGAATATTCTGGATATTCTGACAGGGAGAACTCCTGTGCCGTTGATTCCTTGGTATCGGGGATTTACTGGGAATATCGAGAGAGATGGAGATCAAGCGATTATAACAGGAGTTATTACAGTGGTGAATACCACCACTCTAGAGATAACGGAACTTCCGATCGGATCCTACACCACAAAATATCGCGATACTCTGAATTCTTTGGAAGATCGTGGTATTGTCAAGAGTTATGTTGATGAATCCGATGAAGAGTCAACAAAATTCACCGTGAAGGTTTCTAGAGAAATTGCAGCTCAGGACACCGAGAAACTTCTTCAGACGTTTAAACTCGTTAAGCGAGAAACTGAAAATATTACGGTATGGACCGACGAATTTAAGATTCGTAAGTTTGATAATGTTAACGATTATCTCAAATGGTTTGTGTCATTTCGGGTTGGGCGGTATGACGATAGAAAAGAATATATCCTGCGATCTCTATCTGCAGAAAAGGATAAAATGGATGAGGAGATTCGTTTTATCAAGTTGTATCTCAAGCGTTCTAAAGTTTGGTCTGAAGCACTAAACAAAGACATTATCTCGGAGTTAGAAGCAGCTAAGTTTACTCGTATAGATGAATTGCTCTCAATTAGAGTATCTAGATTAACTGGAGAGGCAATTGAGAAAATGCAAAAACAAATTGCCGAGATTAAGTCCGAGATTGAGATTCTTTTGAAGAAAACCGCGCAGGATTTATATGAGGAAGACCTTAATGAGTGTAAACTATGATTCATCTTACGATGATTTGATTTTTCGGTTGAGGAAGCGTGCCGAAATTCGTCGTCAGATTCCCACGCGGAAGAGTGTGCAAAACGGAGAGCCCGATCGGATTGCGGGTCTTTTGGAGGAAGCCGCAGTAGCATTGGAAGAATTGAGATCTCGACTTTTATTCCCGCCCGTGCTATAATACATTGGTAGAAGCCGATGAAGTCAACAAAGATTCGGTTTGCGATAGTCTACTATGAATCGCCGGGTGTTAATGGTGAGTTTTGCGGCCCGCTCTAAAACTAGAAAACACACCAACCGTTGAATATTTTTGAGATTGATTATGACCTATTCGTACAAAATTGAAGTTCTAATTCATCGTAGACCGAATCTTCTCGATGACAATCTCGAGTATCTTTTGTATCGCGGACAACACATCCTCCGGCAGATTTTTGTCGATGAACGTGTCGATGAGACTGTTCGCAACCAAGATTTTTGGTTTCCGGAACGCTGGCTCAATATTGTGCAGGAACGGTCTCTGTACGATCGTCTCCAAAAATACTGCCCGAAGCTGCAATCGATCACGATTCACACTCAGTCGGTCTACATCATCCAATGCACCCCAGCCAGCTCTTGCATGATTGTTTCGTCAAAAGACGAGCAGGATTTTGGCAGTCTCCCCCAAGAATCGGTCTCCGGTGTGATGTCATTCAATGTCCCGGGAGTTCCGGACTTTTCGAAACTCCAAGTGTTTGGGTGATAAGGTCTCGACTTTTATTCCCGCCCGTGCTATAAAATAAATTTAACGTTTTGCAGACACTGAAAACCGCAGTTACCAACTACGGTCTGACCAATAAAGATGTGACCACTTACGGGCTTAGCATCTTCGGTGTTGTGGTTGTCAACGATTCCTACGTTGCTCACATGAAAAGCAAGTGGTATCCAATCCACAAATTTTTCGGTCGGCACTTCTTCTACTGTTTTCTGACAAGGACCTATTGATCATGCGCGACGCAACCTGTCGAATTTTGGAAATGCTCGATGAGGGTCTGTTGGATCCCAAGATGATCGCCGAGATAGCTCTGGGTTATATGTCCGAAGACGATGTTCGAGAAATGGCTCGCTCTAACGACATCGACCTGGACGAAGATGAGTCGGACGACGACGAAAAAGAAGACAACTACAATTATGACAGCTATGATGGGCAACCCGACGAAGCCCAAGAATGGCACGATTTTGACCCAGATTGTTAAGGAAAGAAAATGGCTACCGTAGTCTTTTGTTTGCGCTGTCGTGAGGTTCATCGGACTTCCGAGATTAAGTGCCTGGATGTTGAGGAATCGATCGAGGGTTGGGACGTACTGGAATACGTCTGCCCTGAAACCGGCGACATCACAAAGGCTGTTGTACGCGATGATGGTCGTGGAAATGCTACCAGTGAAGAATATGAGGAAGTCTATGGACGCTAAGCCAAAATTGTTTCTGGTTCGTGGGCTCCCGGGATCCGGAAAGTCGACGGCGGCAGCAACCCAAGAAAACTGGGACCATCGTGTTCTGGAATCGGATATGTTCATGTTGAACTCCGAGGGAGAATATGAGTTTGATCCGACGAAGTTGTCTTGGGTTCATGACCAATGCTACAACAAGACGGTAGAATTTCTTGAACAGGGATTTGACGTTAGTGTGGCAAACACATTTACCCAGATGTGGGAGTTGGAACGCTACTTGGCGATTCCAAATGTGGATATCTTTGTCGTGGAGATGAAAACACAGTTCCAAAACGTACATGGTGTTCCTGATGCGAAACTGGAAGTTATGCGCGCGCGTTGGGAAGAACTCCCTGAAGATTTTCCTTATCCCGTCACTCGGATAACCTCGGATAAGTATGTTGAACATTGAAAAGAATAAAATGACGAAACTGATTCAAATTGACCTGGATGAGGTCCGAGAATACATCAAAAACACCTCGCCGGATTCGAAGATCTACTTCGGCGCCGACTCGGAACGTGTGCAAGTTGACAACGTCTGGCACGTAGACTACCTGCTCTGCGTTATCGTTCACATCGACGGTAACCACGGCGCGAAGATCTTTGGACACGTTGACCGTGAGAAGGACTACGACAAGAAGTTGGACCGCCCGAAGCTGCGTCTGATGACGGAAGTTTTCAAGATCGCCGAACTGTACCTCAAGCTGGCAGATGACCTGGAGGACCGTGAAGCATCCATTCACCTGGACTTGAACCCAAAGGCAATCCATGGATCCAGCTGTGCTGTGTCCGAGGCTGTGGGTTACATCCGCGGCGTCTGCGGTTTGGAACCGGTTATCAAGCCACACTCGTGGTGCGCTTCGAACGTGGCTGATGCTGTTAAGAGGCTCTGCTAAGATCACCTACCTTAGGGACGTGAGGGACTGTCGCCAGCAGTTCTGAAGCCACCCGGACGATACGCGGGTCCTGCATTCGGTAAGCAGGGCAAATTTTAAGGAACACATGATCATCAACGCTCATAAGCACATGAGATCCAAAGAACCTGGAGATTTGGAAAAGCGACATGGTCCATCGGCGGGCTGGCGCTACGTTACATCATGGAAAGACATCAAGGAGTGAAGTATGAATCTACATTATGACAACTATCTGACTCGCAAATACCCGCTTCTGTACCGAGACCGCCATGCGAGCGCCACATCGACTTGCATGGTTTGGGGGTTCTCTTGCGGCGATGGATGGTTCAACATCATCAACACTCTAAGTGCCGAGCTCTCATATCCGTACGAACACGCCAAAAGCCGGTATGAGTTCATGGTGGAGCAAAACAAACCCGCGGACACCATTGCGGTCGCAAAACTTGAGATGGATCGTTTGCTGGAGAATCACCCACTTGCGGTGCAGGTGAAGGAAAAGTTTGGCACCCTGCGTTTCTACGCGGACAACATCAGTCCCGATCAAGACAAATACATCGCATTCGCCGAGAACATGAGCGAAGGACCTGCGAGGTATGCGGCAAGCGAGGGAAGCTGCGTGCCGGAGGCTGGCTTCGAACCCTATGCGGCGAACACACTATCACCAAAGGAAAGTAAATGAGAACAGTACGATCAAGAACCGAAGACCTGGACATTGAGAAGTGCGCGAAGCACGTGGGTGGGATTTACTACCTCGTTCACATCGCGGCACATGAATCCAAAAAGCATAGCACCAGAGAGAAGACTACCGCGGTGAAGAATATGGATGCACTCCTGATGATCCAACGCGAAGCTGAGAAGGCGGGTGTACGATGACCGTATATGTTTCGCCTCCAGCGCCTCTTTGCGCTCATCAAGCGACCAGAGCGCAGCAACGAGGGGATCTGCAATACCATGCAATCCACTTCTGTGTGATTCGTCCTACTAGAGGACAGGAAACCGTACGAATCATGGTTCCAGATGGGGATGGATTTGACACCCTAGAGGATGCGATTGCATCTCTTCCTGAGCCTCTGGATCGAACAATCAAAGAGCTGGAGCAGTTGATCGCAAAGGATTATGGCTTTGGATTGGGCGTTCATTACCCGGAATTCAATGTCGTCGGCAAATCAAATATCTATATGTTCGATCGACCGTTTGCGGAGTACACTACCGTAGACGGAAAGTCAAAATTTGTGAAACATCCATTCGCGGATCTTATGGTTCGAAAGGTGAAGGAAGGTTGATTATGGAACACGATGAAATGGGCTATAGCCTGAATGTCGCGAACGTTGCAGATTCTGTGGACGTTGACCCCGCATGCCGTATTGTGGCAATGTACATCCAAAGCTCCGGTGGTATGGCATCTCCGGGAACCTGCTTGCAAAAGATTCCAACATCTTTTCTGGAGAGTGTGGCGAACTATGAAGACGTTCCTTTGCACACACAAGAAAAGACAATGGAGAATGTTCTTCTCATGTCTCTTCTATTGAATCACGCAGAAGGAGGATCCGTAACGTATGAGGAATCCGGAACTCTCATGAGTGCGACGTTTACTCTTTTGATTATGGAAAGCCTTGCTCGTAAAGGTTTAGTGGAAGTCGAGTACCGGAACGTCTCGCTCACCGACAATTTGAATGAACCTTTGGTTCGTCCGACCGAGCTTGGACACGAGTACTCCAAAAGGATGGGAGGAAAAGATGAATAAGACTGAGCTCATCGAGTATCTGAGTGGTAGGTTTCAGCTCACCGGTTCCAGATTCATGTCCAATAAGGACCCGTACATGGTCACCGTCAACCCAAGCACGGATTGGGATTTTGTTACCTATGAAGGTAGCGAAGAGCTCGCGTCGCTCGTGACCATGTTGGATGCTCGCGGTGTGGATTACCAATACTTTGGGAAGCTGGGGCCGCAAGAGAAGCCCGGGTTTTTGGAGCGGTTGGGTATGGCTATTTCAGCCAAGCAAGCAGAGGCGTACATGCCAGATGCAAGCACTCGCTCTGTGCTGAAGTGTTTTGGTGATAGCATCAACATCATTGTCAAAACCGACGACACCTATCCCAAGTACCTATCCGTCTTCGAGCGGATGACTCCGGCGTTCTACCGGAAATACATCTGGAAATCTTCCCCGGAGAATTCTGGAATTCCGAAGATGGAAATGCGCGCAAGGATTCAAGAGAGAATTGAGCTGCTTTTGGATTTTCAATAACGTTTACTTTTATTCCTGTTCGTGTTATAATTACACATGATGAAACATAAAAAAGGAACGAAATGATCGTAGTTGATCGTCCCGAGAATTTGGTCCAACTCTCGCCCGGATTGGGTGATGTTGGCACGTTCAAGATCAAGGAATCCGCAAAGGCATTCCGCATCCTGAGCTCCTCACTGTATTCCAACAAGATCCGCGCCATTGTGCGGGAGCTGACGTGCAATGCGTTGGACTCCCACGTGGAAGCCGGCAATCTTGATCCCTACGTTGTGCACCTCCCCACGTACACCGAGCCCACGTTCAGCGTGCAGGACTTTGGTGTGGGGCTGACGCACGATCGAGTCATGGCGCTCTACAGCACGTACTTCGAATCCACCAAAACCGAATCCAACGATTTCGTCGGTGCGCTCGGTCTGGGAAGCAAATCCCCGTTCAGCTACACGGACAATTTCGTGGTGATCGCCTCCAAGGATGGAGAAACGAACACCTACTCCGCGTTCATCAACGACGCTGGAGTGCCGAGCATTGTTCGCTTGGGTACGGAACAAACTGGCGCGCCGAACGGCGTTACGGTTCAGATGGCTGTGCAAGGCAAGGATTTTGATACGTTCAAGCGAGAGCTTATGGACGTGGTTCGCTGGTACGATCGGCTCCCAAAGGTCAACGGCGCATACCCAGGCAAGGTTCCCTACCGCGCGTTCAATCCCTTCACTACGCCGTTTGATTCGGGTGTGGAATCGGCGAGCGTTACCGGAAATGGCTATAACAGGGTCTCAGCGGTCCTGATGGGCGGCATTGCATATCCCATCGACGCATCGCGTGCTGAGTTTGCAAAATACGACAAGCTGCTCCGCGAGGAACTGATTCTCAAGGCTGCAATCGGCGATGTTGAATTCCAACCCAGCCGGGAAGGTCTCACGTACTCGCCGACGACGGTGAAGTTCATTGTCGACAAGCTGGATGCTCTGGACCAGAAGATTCAAAAGAACATCCTGGCGGAAGTGGATACGTACCCGGCGATCTGGGACAAGGTTGTGTTCTTGCTGAAACAACGCAATGAACTCCTGAAGAAGGCATCCACGGACCTCATCAAAGCCCAAGGATGGGACAAGCTGGCAATCGGTGGGTTGATGGACCCCTCGATCAAGATGATCCGCAGGTTCTCCAAGAATGGAAACAAGGTGTTTGTCTCCAACCGGAAGCCGATCACCGTGACCAATCTTCTGGAACTGGCGAACGGGAAGAACGGGTTCTACTACGCAGACGACGCGACGTTCAAGATCGGCGATATCGCAGGAAATGGATACGACGTCCCATACGCGAACATCTATGTGTTCTTCCCGGAAAAGACTGGGTTCAACGCGAAGACGTTCTCCGAGAAGAATTTGTTTGGAGCAACGGTTGCTCCGCTGAGCAAGTCCTTCAAGACGACCAAGAAAGTAGCAAAAGTCAAGAGCACGTTCTACAGCATTGTTGAGGTCGAAGTTGGTCGCGGTTACTCGAAGAAGACTCGGACGGCTCTCCAGAAAGTTGATCGGCTGCCGGCGAACGCGAAATACTTCTACTTCATCAAACAAGGGAAGATCGACGCTGATGACGTGACGGTGAAGAACCTGACGATCATGAACGGAAATGCCGTGTCGATGTTGACTCGCGCCGGGCTCCTGCACTTGGGTGTTGGTATTACAAGGTCCAATGAGAAAATCGCAAAGGCTGTGGGGCTGACCTCAATCTGGGATGCTCTGGAAGCAGACGTTGAAAAGGGTCTTTTGATTGACGACTTGGGCTTCGAGGCGCTGGTGCGGAGTTACATTCGCAACAATTACGGATATTCCGGCGGTGTGATGTCCAAGCCAGACATCGTGCAGACGCGGCTCAATGAGGTCTTGGATCCGGTGTTGCGGAATGCGTGGGAATCCACTCCGCATAGCAAGGACCCGTCGAGTCACTGGCTCTTCACCTCGGGGACGAAGTACCTCAACGACGTCAAGAACAGCGCTGGTCTCAGCGTGACCAAAGCCGCAGAAAAAGTGCGGTCGACAGTGAGTAAGTATTCGGTGATCAACCTCTCGTCAGCGAAAGACGAAGAGACCGCAATCAAATTGATCAATTTTGTGTTTGAAAATCTGTAAGGAAATATCATGGTACCATTCATCATCCAAGGCAACAATATCGTCGTGTTCAGCGGTGGAGTGCCAACCACGGTCGATTCGTCGCACCTCAACTACGCGAAACTCCTGGATGCCCTCAAGGCGCAGGATTGGGACGCAATCCCGGGGCTTCTGACGGTCAAGAAGGCGATCGAGACGTTCAGCTTCGGTAGCGTGACGTTCGACGGCGAGACGGTTATGTTCAAGGGCAAGCCGATGCAAAACGCGCTCAGCACGCGCATGATCAAGATGTTCAAGGATGGATTCCCCATCACCCACTTGATCAAGTTCATGGATCGTCTGGCGGCAAACCCCAGCTATCGCGCGGTGACGGAACTGTACGGATTCCTGGATGCCAACAGCCTCCCAATCACGGATGACGGTTGCTTCCTGGCGTACAAGCGCATACGCGAAGACTACACCGATTGCCATACGGGCACGATGGACAACAGCGTGGGACAAGTGGTTGAGATGCCCCGTAACGAGGTCAACGACGACAAGGACCAAACGTGTTCCGCTGGACTCCACTTCTGTGGATACACTTACCTCTCATCGTTCGGCGGCGCCAGGCTGGTGGTTGTGAAGATCGACCCGGCGGATGTGGTGAGCATCCCCAGCGACTACAATAACCAAAAGGGTCGCACATGCAAGTTCACGGTGGTTGAAGAAATCCTGGTTCCGGAAACCGCGGTGAAGGATGACTGCCTGGGTGCGGGTCCGGCGGTTGTGACTGGGTTTGAGAAGAGCTCCTGGCCGCAACCCGCAAAGAAAGCCGGTGCGGGTAGCGTGGAATCGGTGTTTGCGATGCTGGATGCGGATGAGGTGGAAAACTTGATTGAGGAGCTCAACTC
>Ga0075163_10012185_pt1 | contig 11203 bp, 8 predicted proteins | sample JI1023141ADNA_FD_71478 | JGI IMG/M metagenome (GOLD analysis project Ga0075163, IMG submission 71478) | Wastewater effluent complex algal communities from Wisconsin, to seasonally profile nutrient transformation and Carbon sequestration -... | ecosystem: Engineered > WWTP > Effluent > Algae...
GCTGTTGGATTAATACTGATGCTGCTGGGTAACCCCTTACTGGAACTTATCTTCCAGGAAAGCCGCTTCACTTTCACCTCACTTGGCTGGCAGGTGCTTATCACCTCCGGACTTGGAATGTGCTACACCGTTATTTCCCTTTATTACCGCGACTCAGAAAACCTGAAAATGTTCAGCATACTTGCAGTTGTGTATTTTATACTGATGACAGGCTGCACCTTTTACGGAGTAGTAATTGCTGAAGGGGGAGCAGCAGGAAGTATTTCAGGCAAGATGACAGGCACTATCATCACCCTTATAATCTTCTTCATCGTAGTATTTTCAAAAACCGGCATTCACTTCCAAAGATCTGATGCAGTTACCATGTTGAAATTCAGTTTCCCGTTGTTTATATATGGAATGATGGCAGCAGCTTTCGATACCATGGATCGCTTCTTCATCTCCAGGTATTTCGATCTTGGTGTTTTAGGTCAGTATAATTTTGCCTTTGTAATTGCATCAGTTATTGGAATCGTACTTGCAAGTTATCAGGCTGCAGTTAATCCTCCTATATATAAAATGATGCTTGATAAAGATAACAATCACAGCATACCACTAAATATTATCATGAACCGACTTATTTGGACATCATTGCTTTTTGCTTCCTTATGTATTACACTTTCTTATTATGTAATAAAGTATTTTATAAATATTCAATATCATGCTTCCTTACAATTCATTCCGATATTAGCACTATCATTTATTCCGCGAGCCTATTATATGGCCTGGTCATACCCCTTATTTACTGAAAACAAAGCAGTGGTATTACCATGGATAAACGGAATATCCATAGTAGCAGGAATTCTGTCGAACTTTCTGCTCATTCAAAGTATCGGTCTGCTAGCGATACCAATATCTGTGGTAATAATAAAACTTACTCAGGCATTGTGTGCCTACTTTGCAATAAACAAACTAAAAATTTATAATGCTGAAGTATATCAGTTTAAAACAACCAATATTGTTGTTATATTGTTTACCACTTCCGTATGGATAGTATCAAGATACTGGGCAGGAAATTCATCCAATAACTTTATTAACTTTGTTCCATTGATAATCGTACTGATTCCCTTTTTATCAACTCACTGGAGCTACATAAAAAATAAATAATGGCACTTACCAATAATGATATTCGCTTACTTTTCTATATGAAGCAAAAAGGGGTTTCATTCGACTCCACCTTAATGTTAGGCAGATTAAAATATTATGGCACGGCAGATTATATTAAAAATCTGATTAGTAAAGTCAATAATACATTATCACTTCCAGAAATTACAGATGGTTATTCGGAGCCGGTTTTTAAAATGCTGGGATCACATCAGGTTGACAGTATGGATTTCAGTGATTATGAAAAAGCAAACATCATCCATGATCTTAATTTTCCTATTCAGGACTCACTTAAACAAAAATATTCCTTCGTAATTGACAGCGGAACACTGGAACATGTGTTTAATTTTCCAGTAGCCATAAGTAATTGTATGAAGCTGGTAAAAACAGGTGGTCATTTTGCCGGAATAACTCCGGTGAATAATTTGATGGGACATGGATTTTATCAGTTCAGTCCTGAATTATTTTATCGGATCTTTAGTGAGGAAAATGGATTTCGTATGTGCAAGATGCTTATTACAGCTACCAATACTGAAGGAGAATTCAGCGACTGGTATGAAGTATCCGATCCGAAAACGGTGAAGAACAGAGTAATTATGGTAAATCACCTTCCAACTTATTTGATGTATTATGCAGAAAAAATTGCAGAGGTAGAGCACTTTAAAATGATGCCGCAGCAAAGTGATTATGTAGATGCATGGACAGCTACTGACACTAAATCAAATGCTACTGTATCACTTAAAACAAGAATGCTTCAGTTTTTGATTCCGGAAAAAATGCGCGATGTTATTTATGCAGTACGTACCACATTAAACTCGGGACATTACAAAACCAAAGATCTGGGCGCTTTGAATGATAAGCATTTTAAAAAATTCGATGATTCAGAAATCTGAACAGTAACCTCTACATATGCTCCGGATAAAATCCCTAGATTACATAAGAGGGCTTATGGCATTTCTTATTATGATTTATCATTACACAGGCTGGTGTATTGGTGAAGTTTCATCTAATACGGCACTAGGAAAAACCGGAGTTTATGGCGTTTGTATATTTTATATATTAAGTGGAATTACACTTTTCTCTGTATATAAAAACAGCAGCTTCAACAAAACAGAAATAATCAACTTCGGAATAAAAAGGATATTCAGAATCTTCCCATTATTATGGCTGGTTACAACACTGAATCTTATTTTACAACATTATCATCCTGGTTATTATTTACTCTTTATCAATTACACTGGGCTTTTTGGTTTTATTGATCCGGATGCTTACCTGAGTGCAGGTACGTGGTCGATTGGTAATGAGTTGGTCTTTTACACTTTTTTCCCATTGTTGATGATCATGCTGAACAGTCCTTCAAAAACAGGAATAACAGTATTCATTGTATTACTTTTCATACTTCATATCTGGTTTGCATGGAGAATAGATCAGCTTCAGTCAAATAATTCTCCCTGGTGGCCAGTTTATGTCATTCCATTAAATCAACTTTTCTTTTTCGTTAGCGGTATTCTTATTGGTTATCTTGGCACAAGAATCAATTTTAATTTCACACTATCCTTAACTACCTTTCTTCTTGCAGTTGCCATCTACATTTTTTATCCTGTGAACCCTGCTTCCGGATCACTAACAGGAGGCATAAACAGAGTCATATATACACTTCTCTCCATTTTACTTACGGCCTCCTTTATATATATACAGCCAGAATTCAATAAAGCTATTTCAGGCATACTCACCTTCCTGGGCGAAGTATCTTACTCTGTATATCTTACACATCCGATAATTTTCAGTTTAGTTAAACTTATTTCTGTTAAGTTTTATCCGCTAAGTCTTCTATGGACAGGAGTTATTTCCATTCCACTTACACTAGTTTTTAGCTATATCACTTACCATTATTTTGAAGTAAGAGCTATCAAAGCTGGAAAAAAATTCCTGGTAGCATCTCCCTGAACAGAAAAAAGTTAAGCCGTTTTGCTTCGGAGTCCGAGAACGTTCAGCACAACAAATTTTATTATTGCTAATGCACGTTTACTAAAGAGGACATCAGGATAGTAACTAAAAGAAATAAATAAATATTTTATAGCCTTTCTGTTATTGGCTGAAAGTGCCAGGTGCAATGCAATATAAGTATCACAATAAGCTTCCATAACACGGCGGTATTTGCCAAATTTGCTTATCACATTCGAATCCTGAAATGAATAACTTAAAGCAAGATTTTTACGATGCAGCAATTTATTTTCATCATAACTCAAAACACTTCTGTTATCATGAATAATCAATGCAGCAGAAACCCTATCATCTGTTTTTATTCCAAACCGTGAAGCAATACGAAGCCATAATTCCCAGTCTTCCGAACCTGCCAGATTTCTATCTTCATTAAAACGGTAAGAAGCAATATCGTCACGCTTTAAAAATATCCCCAGACAGCTTAAATGATTACCTTTTACCAAACTGAACACATCATCATTTTTAACAGAAAACTTCTTAAGTGATTTATCAGCCAGTGCATCATAGGATTCATATGCCTGATGAAAAAAAACAGGACTATCATACTTATTAATTGACTCGTATGCATTTGAAAGATAATCAGGATAATATATATCATCAGAATCCAAAAAAGTTATATATGTACCTTTTGCTTCATTCATCCCTTTGTTTCGGGCCGCGGCTCTCTCTGAATTCACAATTTTAAAGTAACGTATTGTTTCTTTCAGAAAAGGTCTTACTACCTCTTCTGTATTATCAGTACTTCCATCATCAACAATTATGATTTCATATAGCGAGAACTTCTGAGATAATACCGACTCAATTGCCTTAACGATAAATCCTGATCTGTTATAGGTTGGAATAATGATTGAAAAAAAAACCTTATCCATACATAACCTCCAGCTTATCCACCATTTCCTTCACGGTAAACCTTCCTTCCACAGAAGTTCTCGCAGCACTACGAATGTTGCCAGCAAGAACCGTGTCTTCCAGCAAAAGCTTCATATCAGCATAAATACTATCCGAGTTTCTGTAAGGTACAATCATACAATTATTACGGTTGACAGCAACTTCCGGTGAAACGCCTGACTCTGTGCAAATCATACACACGCCTGCTGCCATAGATTCAATATATATCTGGCCGAAAGCTTCACAATCATTACTAACCGGAACATGCACAAATATGTCAAAAATCCGGTATAAAGCAAAAATATCACTTTCAAAAGGTATTAATTGGTATGATCCGATTGGCAATTCATTTAACTGAGCAAGTAAAGTATCAGAAAAAGGCCCTTTAGCATTAGCAAGCAGTAGAACTGCATCCGGATAATCACTTAAAAACCTTTTAAAAGCAGGAATAATATATTGAACTCCCTTCCATTCTACAAAACGACTGATCACACCAATAACAGGTTGTTTTAAACCCGGATTATACTTTACATGAATTGTATTAATTCTATCGTCTGAAATATTTTCAGCATAAAACTGATTCATATGAAAGCCATGATGTATCACTTCAATTTTATCAGGCAAAACACCCTCTAACGTTATTAATACATCGGATACCATTTTACTTACTGCAACAATAGAAGTAGAAAAATAATTTATAATCTTATCATATTTAACTGTTGAAGGATGATCATTATGATGTAATGTTGAATGGTGACGTGTATAAATTCTTTTGGGTACCGATGTTATGCGAGCGGCAATGATTCCTGCAAAAGATGCATCAAACAAATGACAATGTACAATATCAGGTTTTCGCTGTTTAAAATATCGGACTAATCTGAAAATGGTTGCCGGAATATCCTTTTTACCATGATAAGGAATAAAAGAAGTTGAAATCCCACGACTGGCAAGCTTTGTCATAATTTCAGGCACAGCGGGATTCAAAAACAAAAATTCCACTTCAAATTTTGTCTTATCTATCTGATCCGCAAGCCATTCAAAGCCCAGGCTGTTGTCGATATTTGAAATAACGTAAATTAGCCTGCTCTTATCAGCTTTCATTATTCATCTGGTAAAATACTTCAACAAAAATAATAATCAGAGAATAAAAATAAGCAATATTATGAGTGAATGGATTCGAAAAATAAAAAATGCCTCCTTAATCAATGCGCCAGGCAGAATGATCCTTCGCTTACTCTCCTATGATATTCCGGCAAAACTAAACGCTTCTATAACACCCAAATGGCGTGTTAATGGTAAATTTACCTTTCAGGTTGGTGATACAAAATTGAATTTTTATTCAGAAGGTGACGATGGTGTTGCTGATGCATTATACTATCAACCTGGTCATTATGAAGAATACCATGAACTGGAATTATTTTGCAGGCTGTCCAAAAATGTGAAGACTGTTCTGGATATCGGTGCCAATACCGGCATCTTCTCTGTAACAGCAGCTTTATCGAATAAAAACTGTTTTGTTTATGCGTTTGAACCTTATTATATAAATGCTAACAGACTGAAGAAAAATCTCGCGTTAAATAACATTTCAAATGCAGAGATCATTCCATTTGCAGTTGGTGATACCATCGGTGAAATAACTTTTACCATACCAGAAAATGAAAGCATATGTGACGTATTATCTGCTAACGGCGACTTTACCAGAAAATTTTACCATAAGCAATTAACCTATAAAAACACAACAGTAAATCAAACTACCGTTGATGCATTTGTCAAAGAAAGAAAAATCACCAAAACAGATCTTATAAAAATTGACGTGGAAAGTTATGAGATTGCTGTTTGGAAGGGAATGAGTAATACACTAAAGGAACATTCTCCAGTTGTATTCTGTGAAATATTTTTTGAGGAAAAACGCGATCTTTTTTATGAATCCTTCCTGAACGAACATGGCTATTATATATATATGGTAATACCAGACGGATTAATCAGAATCAACCAATTGTATAATAATCCCGATGGAAGAAATTATATCTTCTCCAGGAAAAAATCAGTAAATGAATACCTTTCTTTCAAAGACATGAATTCCATTGTAAAAGAATTATTCTAATATTTCAACTTTATCTTTTCGGCAAAAATCCGTGCATTATAATGACGGGAATATTTCTCCACAGCCAGTTCATTCAGGTTACTGTGCAATCTTCCTTTATCCTTCCATTTATAAAACCATTCATTTAATGTAGAAGTAAACTCTTCCGTTGAATTTACTATTGTGCCTGCATTTGTTTTCTCTACCAATTCATCAATAACATCATCATCGCCTGGGGCAATCAGCACTTTATTTCCAGAAGCAATAAAATCAAAAAGTTTAGTTGTATATATGCCTCTGTAACCCTGCCAACCCGACTGAAAGAGTACTTCAGAATTTACGATAAACCTTGCTGCTTCTTCGCTTCCAACCCTATCGCAGGCGTAAATAAATTCATTCGGTATTTCCTTCATGATATGATCTGCAACGGAGCTGTGAACAGATAACCCAATAAGATTAATACGAAACTCCTTCGGTGTTTTATCCTTCAGAAATGTTTTTAGTCCGCTGATAAGAATGGACAAATCCTGCTGAATATAATAACTTCCAATTAAACTAAATCTAAAAACACCGGTATTTTCTTTAACAATTCCATTATAAATCGTTTCATCAAAACCATTGGTCATAACAAAAACATTGTCAGACACCTCAGTACCTACAACCATACGTGCAATCGGATCGCTTACAGCACTAATGCCGGAAGCATCTTTCAACCACATTCTAATATACCTCTTCTTGAAACAATCAATAATCCGCTGATTAAGGGCAGGGTTGTATTCAGCATTTAAATAGCCATTATTCCATAAATCGCGAAAATCCACATGCACAGGAATACCCGTTCTCTGATGAATATCACTTGCAAGCCGAACCAGATTCAATGGTGGAGATGTTACAATAATTAAATCATATTTATTTTCTTTCAGATGCGAATATATAAAAGTGGCAAATGAAGATCTGGCATCCGCTTCCACATTGAAATGACCCAACATATTAACGAAGAAATAATAGATCTTACTGAAAAATGATAATTTCAGCATATTATTCTTCAATAAATCGATTGATTTCATTTTACGCGAAGGAAGTCTGTATATTTCATATTCATTAAAAACTTCCTTCGTTACTTCCTGCTTTGAATCATCTGTTAAATCGCTCCAGGTTGACTCATTCCCTTTCCAGTGCCTAGTAATAATTGATGGATAAATTCCATATTCATGAAAATACTTTGCCCACGACCAAGCGCGCATTCCTGCCACAGAATTAGCAGGTGGAAAAAAATAAGTAATCAACAGAACTTTTTTCATTTCTATGAAAATACGTTAATAAAATGTGCGGCAACGAAATTACGAAATTCATTTCCTCCGGGCTGAAATCCCTTATTGATTAATTGATGCCGTGAATCACTTAATGCCTGTTTAAAAAGATGGTTTTGCATCCACGAATTTTCAGGAGGTGCAAAACCGATTTTATCCTTGCGATTATATATAGCTTTTGGCAACACCTTCCTTGTTGCTTCCCTTAAAACATATTTCGTTCTGCCTTTCTGATAAATCTGTTCCGGAGGAAGACTAAACGCAAACTCTACCAGTTGATGACTCAGAAAAGGCAAACGCACCTCTACTGAATTACCCATTGAATTTCTGTCGGCATAGCGTAAAAGCTCTGGCAATTCAAACTCCATTGCATACTTCAAACGTTCCCGCAGAGTATATCCTTTATCATAAACCTTTCTTCTTTTCCCAAACAGTTGCAAAATCGGATCATATAAAAATTTGAGGCCAACCGACTTCGATGCACCATAACTTTCTTTGAAATACTGCAACTCTCTTCTGAACTGTACGATACTACCCTTTCTATAAAGCTCCCATAAAGCAAAATACTTCAGGTTATCATAACCAGCCAGAAATTCATCGGCTCCTTGTCCATCCAATAAAACTTTGATGCCATTATCATGTGCCAGTTTCATTACACACCATTGTGCATATACAGAAGTACTGGCGATCGGATATTCCTGCTGATAAATTAAATCGCCGGCTCTTTCCAGGAAACCATTTGCATCAGGCAACACTTGTAAATTTGTAAAACCTGTACTTTTAACCACTTCCTCTATCCAATGACCTTCATCACCACCGGCGCCAGGAAAACGGGCGGACAATGTTGTGAAATCCTTTGGTTTCAATTCACTGATGCAGCTAACAATAGCCGAGGAATCAAGGCCTCCTGACAAACTGCTTCCCACCTTCACATCACTCCGCAATCTTCTGTTCACGGATCTGCTGAACAACTCATAAAATTGCTCATAATACTGTGAAGTTCTTACATAGCGCGATCTCTTCTCGAGATCAATCTCCCAATATCGGTTAATACTAAATGTTGCCTCACTGATCACCAGAAAATGAGAAGCAGGTAACTGATGAACATTTGAGAAATATGATTCAGAGGGTAAGCAAGAGTAATTTTCATTAATATACTTCTGCAGTCTATCTGTTTGAACGGTGATTTCCTTCCTGACTTTAAGAAGCGCCTTAATCTCAGATGCAAAATAAAAATTATGCTGATCCTTAAAATAAAAAAAAGGCTTCTCTCCAAACCTGTCCCGTGCACAAAATAGTTTTTGTTCCTTATTATCCCAAATTGCAAACGCAAACATTCCATCGAGATATTCCAGGCATTTTTCACCTTTTAAATCATAAAGCGCAAGAAGCACTTCCGTATCGGATGAAGTAGTAAACACATATTTAAATCTGACCAGCCATTCTTTTAGTTCCAGATAATTATATATTTCCCCATTGAACACAATAGCATACCTTCCCTCAGCAAAATGCATAGGTTGAGATGCAGCATCAGACAAATCAATGATTGAAAGCCGACGATGTCCCAGTCCGGTTTTATTATTATTGCTGACCCAATATCCAGAAGCATCTGGTCCACGATGAGCGATGGCATCACACATCAACACCAGATCCTCCCTAATTGTCGGAGAAGCATTAAATTGAACTATGCCAGCTATTCCACACATATCTTTCGCGCTATTTTATATATATTATTCATAGAAGTACACCAGGCATTTCGTTTCTTTAATTCATCGAGTAAATAAGTGTAACTATTCCACCAAATTTCTCTATTAATATAATTAGGATGATAGTTTACCACCAGACAACCGCCTGTTTCCTCCACCAGATCGATAGTGTCCTTAATTTTTTGTTTAGCCTCAGCTTCATTGTATGCCAAACTATTGGAATTAAATAATGCGCCATCCATAATAATCTGTGGAACTTCCAGAATATTATCATTCAGAAAATAAGGAAAACAGGTTCCTGCACGAAATCCTACAGTAGTATTAAAACCCAGAGTGGAGTCAGTTAAAATTCCTGCTTCATTGTGAACCTGAGGAGTACTATTTATATCATAATGAAGAAAATGTTGACGTGTAGTAGTGATCGCTTTGCCAATAATCAATTCCAGCATTTTTTTCTGCTTTATAAATTGCTCAGCATTATCGAAAGTAAGATAGCTTCCATGCAATCCAATCTCAAAACCATCGGCATTCAGCTTCTGGATAAATTGCTCGAGTGTAATTCGCTCGCCACGAAATATTAAATAATCATCTATACGTAAATCACAATCATATATATGTAGTTTATCCTCTGCTACAAACACATAAAAGGTAGAAGAAAACCCCAGACTCTTCTCCGCATCGCACCACCTTTCAAAATACCATAATGGATCTTCCTTCTTATTAACTATAAATGATTTCAAAATCGAATAACAATAAAATATAAATGGTTGTATTTTTTTAAGTCCGTTAGCTCCAGCAAGCATCCGCTCATATCTTCTGCTAAGTTGTTTAGGATCATAATCACTGATAACATCCAGATCATGTGTCAAACAAAATGCAAAAGGAGCATTGCCGGGCCACACGGCTTTTCTCAGTATTCCACATTCTTTAGCTTTTCGAAGCACCATCTGATCCAGATACGGAATACTGAAATTATGTTTTGTAAACTGATGTTCCCAGTTACCCCACTCATCCCTTTTATCAGAAATTCGCTCTTCATTATGAGTAAGAGAGTTGGTAATAAATTTCATTTCATCAACAGAAAGAAAGGAAGCCGGATCGTCACTAATGCCGAGAAAACGCAAGTAATTAATAATGATTTTACCAGAAGCAGTCTGCATACTTCAAAAACGATATTTAATTTTATCAATTAAAGGATAATCTGAGTAATCAACTTTGAAATAAGGAGTGAGCACTCCACCGATACTGCCTTTAAACCGTGCAACAGAAGGATGGTCAGCTCCACATAAATCCCACACTTCTGTACCTTTATTTTTTAAGAGCTCCAGTAATTTCATAACAACGAAAGGACTTCCTCCCTTTGCCAACTGGCTTGAATCACTTGCTGCATTCCAATTATATATTCTGTTATCAATACCCATCTGAATCCAGGATGCTAAAGGACTATTCTCTGCATCATATGACGTAATGCCAAAAGCAAATTTTCCTGCATATTCCAATATAACCTTAATCTGTTCAAGACTGATTGAATTCCTGATGGATTGTCGTGCTGTTGTACTTTTTACCAGATTGTAGAAAATGTCAGCATTAAGTTCTTCCTTACAATAAAACCCTTCTTCACCACATTTTCTTGCTCTTCTAACAATATCGGGATCTGGCTTCACATGAAATGGATCGACCAGAAATGTATATCCTGTGGAAACCTTATAGCCTGACCATTGGAAAGCACGTAAATCAATTAAGGTTACATCCGTTAAAAAGTACGGATATATATAATTTGATTTAATAAAATCTGCAAGCAATGTAGTTAATCTTATCTTTTCATCTGCCGACACTGAATTAATAGCTTTTGAAAAAATTATGGTGTTATAAGGTGTAAAAGCCGGATGCTTACTATACTTCCTTCCTCCTTTTACTTTGTAATATATATTAATTCCAGCAATAGGTTTGTTTTTATAAAACACGATTACTGAATCAGACTTTAAATCGGATATTACCGATACTAATTCTCTCCATTCCAGAGACGAAAACGGGACTTTTTGAATAGCATCCGCAAACAACTCTTCCCA
>Ga0075163_10012187_pt1 | contig 11202 bp, 7 predicted proteins | sample JI1023141ADNA_FD_71478 | JGI IMG/M metagenome (GOLD analysis project Ga0075163, IMG submission 71478) | Wastewater effluent complex algal communities from Wisconsin, to seasonally profile nutrient transformation and Carbon sequestration -... | ecosystem: Engineered > WWTP > Effluent > Algae...
GAAAGCTATTCTTATATTGTTCCAAAAAATCCAAAGCGAGGTATAAAAAGATTCACCATCTTTATAAACCGCCATCGCATCGCCGTTGTCTATATTTTGTTGGGTCATTTGCACATAACCTTTCCCTACGACTACTTCGGCATAAGTTGGGTCTTTTATACACGACAAAACGCCAATAAGCGTAGCCAATCCAAAAACCAAAAATGCTATTCCAAGCTCTTTTCTTGATTCATATACTATATAAGGTAAGTCTTCTTTCCAAAAATTAAGAAATTCTTTGAAATAGTTTTTTTTGTTTTTATAAAAGTTGAGGTAAATTTTTTGAGAAACGCTATTTAAATATGCACGCACCAAACGGTTTGGGTAGTAGGTTCTAGAAAAAGACAAATCATCGGTAAGCTGCACAAACAGGTCGCTCAGTTTGTCGGGGTCTTTTTTCTTTTGCTTCAATTCTGCTTCAAAAGATTCCCATTTTTCCTTATTTTGGTCTATAAATCTAGATTCTTTCATTCCTTGGCATAAAGGTATATTAAATTTAAAATATTAGGTAATAGAAAAAAGGCGAAATTTAAAAGTTTTATTTTTTAAAGGTTTCTATTTCAAATACAAACTATAAGTATTACTAAACCATTTTTTAAGCTCAATTTTTCTTATATTTTGCAGGAAATATCTAAATTTACAAGTGGAAAGCAGACTAAATCTTTTTTTGAAAGTTAAAATCGAATCTTTTTTTGAAAAAAAGTATAGAATTTGAAGAAATAAAATAAAAATTCCTATATTTGCACTCCTTAAATAAATAATTTAAAAATGAAAGCAGGAATACACCCAGAAAATTATAGAATGGTAATCTTTAGAGACATCTCTAACGATGAAGAGTTTTTAACAAGATCTTGTGCTAATTCTAAAGAAACAGCAATATTTTCAGACGGTAATGAATACCCAATTATAAAAGTGGAGATTTCTAATACATCTCACCCTTTCTTTACAGGAAAAATGAAGTTTATTGATACTGCTGGTAGAATTGAAAAATTCCAATCGAAATACGCAAGAAAAAGCAAATAGACTTTTCTTTTACTCAAATTATAGAAAGTCCGAACATTTTAATGTTCGGACTTTTTTTATTTTACAAAAAATGCTACTTTCAAGTCCTATTTAAAATAAATACATGACAAACCAAACATTTGTATTAGTAGATCACCGAAAAGAATGGTCTAACCTAAGGCCACTAACGCTTACCAAGCCTGTTTCTTTTTTGAGAATAGGTATTCTTAGAATATTTGAAAAATGGGAAAAGTTTCTAAATCAACCTGTTAAAATAAAAACTGTACAAGATTATTTAGTTTCGTTTGACACTTTTTCTGCAAATGAAGCAGCTATTTATATCAACTCAAGTATTTTGCCTACTAAAAAATTAGCAAAGGCTGTTTCACACCTTAACGCTGGCGAAAGTTTATATAGAAATGGCGTTTTAATAGCTTCGAGCAAAGGAAACGCACAAAGCAAATTTGAAACAGAAGTACATTTTGAAGAAGATATTTTGAAGTTAGAATTTCCTTGGGATATTTTTAAACTCAATGAATTGGCCTTGGCAGAAGATTTTAAACTTTTGACCAAAGGTAGAAAATCTGAAAATATTAGTGCAACGAATACGGTTTTAGGTTCTGAAGAAAATATTTTTTTAGAATATGGTGCAAAAGTTGAAGCAGCTATTTTAAACACAGATGGCGGCTACATTTACTTAGCCAAAGATGCTGAAATAATGGAAGGCTCGGTAGTAAGAGGAAGTTTGGCACTTTGCGAAGGCGCTAGTTTAAAATTGGCAACCAAAATTTATGGCGCTACAACTGTTGGCCCACATAGCAAAATTGGTGGCGAAGTAAATAATTCTGTTATTCAAGGTTTTTCTAACAAAGGACACGATGGTTTTTTGGGCAATTCTGTAATTGGAGAATGGTGCAACCTTGGTGCAGACACCAACAATTCTAACCTTAAAAACAACTATGGAGAAGTGCGCTCGTGGAACTACGAAAAAAACGATTATATAGATACCGGACTACAATTTTTGGGTCTTATAATGGGCGATCATACCAAATGCGGCATCAATACAATGTTTAATACCGGAACAGTTACAGGCGTTTTTGCCAATATTTTTGGTGGCGATTTTCCTCCAAAATATATTCCATCTTATAGTTGGGGCGGCTCTGCTGGTTTTCAAAAATATGAGTTTGACAAAGCAATAGAGGTAGCCAAAGCAGTAATGTCGAGGAGAAAAATAGAACTTAGTGAAGCAGACTATCAAATTCTAGAATACCTTTACAATAATTAAAAAATTTATGAGAAAAAAAATAGTTATAGGAAACTGGAAAATGAATACCAGTTTCAAAGAAGCTTTGCTTTTAACAGAAGAAATAAATACTTTAATAACTAAGGAAATGGAAACTGTTATTTTAGTTCCGTTTACGCATATAAAATCTTTGCAAGAAAAATGTAATGCTAATGTAATAGTTGGTGCACAAAACGTTTCACAATTTGAAAACGGTGCTTTTACTGGCGAAATATCGGCAGAAATTTTAGAATCACTTTGTGTAGAATATGTAACGATAGGACATTCGGAGCGACGTACAATTTTTGCTGAAAGCAATAAAATAATAGCCGAAAAACTTGCAATAGCTTTGAAATATAAACTAAAACCAGTTTTGTGCTGTGGCGAAGCTTTAGAAATTAGAAAAAATGGAACTTACATTTCATTTGTAGAAAATCAACTTAAAGACTCATTGCAAAATGTTTCTGAAAGCGAAATGCAAAACATAATTATAGCTTACGAACCAATTTGGGCTATAGGAACTGGTGAAACTGCCAGTGCAACGCAAGCACAAGAAGTACATTTGAGCATAAGAAATTTGCTAGAAAAACTTTATAACAAAGAAGTTGCTCAAAATATAACCATTTTATACGGTGGAAGCGTAAAAGCTAGCAATGCTAAAGAATTGTTTTCTGAAACCGATATTGATGGTGCGCTAGTTGGTGGTGCATCTTTAAACGCTAAATCTTTTGTAGAAATAATAAAAATAAATCATGAACTATAAAATAGTAAAATTCCCAAACACAAACGGCGCTTCAGAAATATTGATAGCCGTTTTAGATAGTATAAACTTTGACTCTTTCGAAGAAAACGAAAATGAGCTTATAGCATATATAAAAGAAGAAGATTTAAACCTTTCTGAACTTAAAGCCGTATTAACTAGTATGGAAATTTTAGAAAATTTAGAATATGAAATTTCAGATTTAGAAAACAAAAACTGGAACGATGAATGGGAAAAAAGCTTTCAGCCTATAACTATAGATGGCGAATGCACCATTAGAGCATCTTTTCATAAACAGTTTGACACCAAGTATGTAATAGAAATAGAACCAAAAATGGCTTTTGGAACTGGACATCACGCTACTACAGATATGATGATTTCTTTTATGTTAAAATTAGATTTCAATAATAAAGATGTTTTAGATTTTGGTTGCGGAACAGGTATTTTGAGTGTCTTGGCAGAAAAAATGGGTGCAAAATATATTTTTGCAAACGATGTAGAAGAACCAGCTTACGAAAACGTAGAAGTAAATGCTACTTTAAATAACTGTACAAAAATCAGCAACAACCTTGGGGATATTAGCATTGTACCCAACGAAAAGTACGACATTATTTTAGCAAATGTAAATACACATCAACTTTCAGAAAATTTGCACTTTTTAAAAGAAAAAATGAAACCAAACGGCATTATTCTTTTAAGTGGTATTTTGATAGAACAAGTTGAAATAATAAATAAAATAACAACAGATTTAGGAATGAAACTCATAGAAACAAAGCAAAAAGATAAGTGGACTGCACTTAAACTTATTCTTGAATCGTAAAAAAATTACAATGAAAAAAATTATCACTTTATTATTTTTAGTTTTTAGTTCTGCACAGATTTTTGCGCAGCAAATAGACACAATACAAACAACAGATAAAGCTGAGTTTGTAAAAACACTAATAGGTCTTATAGACGATACTAAAAGAACAGAACTAAAAGATTTGACCAAAAACTTCGGCGACGACTATAAAAAAGGCGTTTACAATGAAGCTTTTGTAGCAGATTTAGCAATAGTTACAAATAAAATGATAGTTAAGAAAGGTAAAGCGTACCCACAATTATCGGGTGTTTTAGAAAATTTTGTGCTTATGTATAAGTTAAACTTAGACAAAAGTAAATGGGACGAATGGATGAAAACTTTGATTCAAGTTTCAGACAATGCAAAAAACGGAGAGAGCAAAAATATATTAGACTTTTTAGAATTTACATATCCGCTACATAAAGATAATGCACTTAATGTAAGCGCATCTAAAACTTGGTATTTTGTAGCAGACAAGTTTAAACTAAAATATTCGGCAGAAGGTCCTATAGTAGAATTGGAACTGTCTATGATTCAAGGCATTACAAAAGGCGATACAATTTTAATTCAAAACACGCTAGGAACATATAATTATAATGATAAAACTTGGTATGGACTACACGGTGCTATGGATTGGGAGCGAGCAGGTTTACCAAAAAAAGAAGTGTTTTGTACTTTTGGAGACTATACTATAAATATGAACACGCAATCGTATGAAGTGGACAGTGTTATTTTTTCTTACAAAAATTATTTTTCTACCGACATTAAAGGAAGACTAAGCGATAAATTAGTAACCAACAATTCAGAAGATAAAACAAACTATCCAAAATTTACAGCAATTAGAGAAGATGTACCGTTGCAAAAAATATCGCCAAACGTTATATACGATGGCGGTTTTACTTTGGCTGGCGCTAAAATATTGGGCGAAGCAAGTGCAGACGATAGATCTTCTTTAAGTATTTTTATGCCCGGCACAAACATATTGGTCGTAAAAGCTTACTTTAATACTATTACAATCAATAAACCAATTAATGTTTTTGCTTCAGATGCCGAAGTTTCAATATATTTTGGTAAAGATTCTATTTACCACCCAAAAATAAATTTACAATTTGACCTAGAAAAAAATGCTTTAAAACTAGTAAAAGGTGAAGGTTCTTTGGCGGCAACAAAATTTTCTGACAGTTATCACAAAGTAGAACTAGATGCCGATATTCTAGAATGGGACTTAGCTAAAAGATATATCGATATTAATACGGTAAGTACTTCAGGTTTAAAAGCTTCTACCTACGAAAGTTATGATTTTTTTAATTCAGACAAAATTAGAGAAGTAAGAGGCAATGTAAGTTATGACCCTTTATCTATTCTCTACTTGCACCAAAACCAAACAGATTATAACGAAATAATGGATTTTGACTATGCTAAAAAGTTAGCTTCTAATTTAACAGTAAAGCAAATACAGCCACTATTATTCAATCTTGTTTCTGAAGGTTTTATATCTTGGAATCAAGAAACTGGGGTCATAATTATAAATAGCAAAGTAAAGCATTACGTTTTATCAAATGCAAAAAAGAAAGATTATGACAATATAGTTTTAGTTTCAAAAACAAAAAAACAAAACGGACGTCTAAATTTAGATGATAACAATATAACTATAGAAGGAATAAGTATAGTGCCAATTAGTAAAGCTACTATGACAGAGTTTTATCCTGATAGTAATAAGTTGATATTAAAACAAAATAGAGATATGGAGTTTAATGGTTTTTTCTATTGTGGAAATCTTGATTTTTTTGGAAAAAACAATGAGTTTAAATATGCCGAATTTATAATAAATACTCCAGAAATTGATACCATGATTATTAATATTCCTGATGGTGATAAACTAGACGAGTATGGAAAACCTGTTCTAAAACCATTAAATACTGTTTTGGAGGGTTTAAGTGGTAAATTAGAAATAAATGACCCATCCAACAAATCTGGCAAAATAGACAAACCAGATTATCCTAAATTAACCACAAACTCTAATTCTAAAGTTTACTTTGAATCTAACCAAATTAGAGGCGGAACTTATAAAAGAGAAAATTTCTTTTATGACCTAAAACCTTTTGCTTTAGATTCTTTAATGCAGTTAAAGCCAGGAAATTTGGTTTTTGAAGGCGAGTTAAATTCTGCTAATATATTTCCTAAAATAAACGAACCTTTAAGAGTGCAAAGTGATTTAACTTTAGGGTTTGAATTATCATCGCCACCAGGTGGTTTTAATGTTTACAAAGGTAAAGCAAAATTCATAGACGATATTACCCTAAACGGTGAAGGACTTTCAGGAAAAGGACAAATACAATATAAAACGGTAAGTTTTGAGTCGAGCAATATAAAATTTTATCCAGATTCTCTGCTTGCAACTACAGATACATTGGGTGTCGAAAAATCTAAAGGAGCTTATGAATCTCCTTGGGTACGCAGTGCAAATAATGACATCAAATATTACCCATATCAAGATAGTTTGTGGGCAAACTCGTCTGCTAAAAGTCCATTTAGAATGTATGGCGAAGTTATGGACTTAGATGGTACATTTTCTGTAACCGACAAAGGTATTTCTGGAACAGGAACAGCAGATTGGGATGATGCAACTCTAATTTCGAATCATTTTATATTTGAAGCAGACGAAATGTTTGCAGATACAGCACAACTTATTATAAAAAGTTTGGATGGCGACAAGGTAACCTTTAATACACCAAACGTAAATGCAGCTGTCGATTTTATAAAATATACAGGTTATTTCAAATCAAATTTGGACGACAATCGTACAGAATTTGGATATAACCAATACGAGACAAATTTAGATGAATTTTTCTGGGACATTAATGCTAAAAGATTAGAATTTAATGCCAGCGAAGGAAGTGAAGGCGCGCCTTTTAAATCGCTTCACAAAGACCAAGACAGCTTAATGTTTTTAGTAAAAAAAGCAGATTTCAATTTACAAACATCTATAATAGAAGCACACGGCGTAAAAGAAATATTAGTTGCAGATTCTAGAATAATACCAGAAGGAGGCGAAGTAGTTATAAACCCTGAAGCTAAATTAAACACCTTCAAAAATGCAGTAATAGAAGCAAACGCAGAAAGTAAAAAACATAGAATAGAAAAAGCAATTGTAGATGTTTTGGGCAAAAATAAACTACGTGGCTCTGGTAGCTATGTTTATAAAACTAGAGATACTAAACTTCAATATATAGACTTTCCAAGCATATCTGTAGTAACAGCAGACTCTACATTGATAACAAAAAAGAAAAAAACCCTAGAAGCAGTTTCTGTTTTAAATGCTAAAGGTATTATTTCTCAAAATGAAGATTTTATACTTTATCCAAACGTAACATTTTATGGCAATGTAGAGATGTTTTCTTCTTACGATAAATTGAAAATTAAAGGATTTACTAAAATAGATTTCAAGAGTGAGTTTGTAAGTTCAGATTTTTATGAAATAGATTCAGAAGTAGATCCAGAAAATTTGCAAATGGATATTTCTAAAGCAAAAGATCCTGGTGGCGCTATGGTAAGAACAGGTATTTTCGTAAGTAAATCTGGCTTAAATCCTATTTATACAGAAATATTAAACAACCAAATAGGACCTTTAGATATTCCTATGATAGAAGTAAATGATATACTTTCGCATAACTACGAAACAAAAACATACACTTTTGGTTTAGAAGAAAAAATTGTAAATCCAGACTCTATTATGGCTGGCAATATCTTAGAATTTAACCCTGCTACAGGAGCTATACATGCAGAAGGTGCTTTAGATTTCGGAACACAATATGGCGTAATAAAAGAAAAAGTAGCAGGAACAGTAGATGCCAATTTGAATGAAAACAAATATACTTTCAATACTAGTTTAACATTTCCATGGCAGTTTGATAAAGACTTGATAGAACGAATAGGTTTTTATCTATTGGAAGATAATTTTGATTTAGAAAATGCAGACTATACAAAGAAAAATGCTCAGATGCAGTTGGCAGAATTTTTTAACGATAAAGATTTATCTAAAGCTATTTCGGAAATAGAACTTAATGGAACTTTTGCTAAACCAAAAACTTTTAAAGAAAACTTAATGATTTCTGACCTCGACTTTGTGTACGACAACGACGAAAGAAGTTTTAAATCTAAAGGCAAAATGAATTTAGTTTTTGTAGGCGAAAAATCTATTCATAAAAGAATAAGTGGTTATGTAGAATTGGGGCACCGAATGGGTTCAGATTATTTTAGTATATATTTAAAAACTAGCCTTGGCGATTGGGTTTACCTAAATTTTGATGGTGGCGCTACAAACATTCAAATTGTTACTTCTTATGAAGACATCAATAATCTAATTGAAAGTCTTGACATAAAAAAACGAACTATAAAAGGCGAAGAAAAAGACCAGTATATAGTTTATGAATTAGGTTCTGAACAGCGTGCATTAGATTTTGCTAGAAGAATGAAACAGTTCAATAATGAGTAAAACAATAATCTACTCTTTTAATAAACAAAAACGACAATGAAAATTCATTGTCGTTTTTGTTTTTAGTAATGTCAATATTTTAAAAAACCTCTCTAGCAATAGCTACCGTAGTTTCGCTTCGGCTCATAGTATAATAATGTAAACACGGCACATTTGCAGCTTTCAATTCACGAGATTGTTGTATTGCCCATTCAATTCCTACTTGCTTCACCGCTTCATTGTTTTTACACTTTTCTACTTCTATACTCAATGCGTCAGGTATATCTATATGAAACATGGAAGGTAATACGGTTAAGTGTTTTTTTACCGTAAGAGGTTTTAAACCTGGTATAATTGGCACCATAATGCCAGCTTTTCTACATCTTTCTACAAAATCGAAATATTTGGCATTGTCAAAAAACATTTGTGTTACAATATAATCTGCACCAGCATCTACTTTTTCTTTCAAAAAACGTAAATCTGTATTTAAGTTTGGTGCTTCAAAGTGTTTTTCTGGATACCCTGCTACTCCTATACAAAAATCAGAATGCATTTCGTAAGAAGTTTCTTGATGACAAAAAATACCTTTATTCATTTTTTGAACCTGATCTACTAAATCTATAGCATATACATTAGTATTTACACGGTCTTCAATGTGATATTGAGATTTTCCAATTTCGTCACCTTTTAAAATAAGTACATTTTCTAAACCTAAATAATAAAGTGAAAAAAGTGCATCTTCTGTTTCTTCTTTAGTAAAACCACCACATATTAAATGCGGCACTGTGTCAACTTTATATTTATTCATAATGGCTGCACAAATACCAACTGTTCCAGGTCTTTTTCTTATGGGAACTCTTGTTATTGAACCATCAGCATTTTTTTTATATTCTATTTCCTCTCTATGGTATGTTACATCTACAAAAGGAGGATTAAACTCCATCAATGGATCTAAAATATCATATAAATCATCTATTTTTTTACCCTTTTGTGGCGGTAAAACTTCAATTGAAAAAAGCGTTTCTTTAGCGTTTTTTAAATGGTCTATTACTTTCATAGCCACAAAATTATATCAATAGCCATCAATTAAATACATTTTTTCAATAAAATATGCTAAAAACACTAAAAAAACTAGCATTAAACAAATTCTAAAAAATAATTAGAGTTAATTTTAGTATCTTTGAAACTTGTTTAGTTAAGTAGAGTTTAACTTAACCTCAAATCAACACACATTTTATGAGTAAAAAAAGAGTTTTAGTAATAACACAAGAAATGAAACCATATTTAGATTTAACAGATATTTCTAATATTGTTTCTAGTTTGCCTCAAAAATTACAACAACAAAAATTAGAATTAAGAGTTTTAATGCCAAGATTTGGTGTAATAAATGAAAGAAGACACAGACTTCATGAAGTAGTACGTCTTTCAGGAATAAACATTGTAGTAAATGACGAAGATTATCCTTTAATAATAAAAGTAGCGACACTGCCGGGTGCTAGACTACAAGTTTATTTCTTAGATTCAGACGATTATTTTGACAGAAAAGAAATGTACCACAATAAAAAAGGTAAACAATTTGATGATAATGCGGAGCGAATGATGTTTTTTGCATTGAGTTCTTTAGAAACTGTAAAAAAATTCGGTTGGGCTCCAGATGCTATTCATTGTACTGGCTGGATGTCAAGTTTAGTGCCAATGCTTTTAAAAACACAATACAAAAACGAAGCAGTTTTCGAAAATTCAAAAGTGATTTATTCAGCTTTTCAAGAAGAAACTTTTGACCAGCCAATAATGCCAGATTTTGGTAAATTTGTAATGGAAAATACCGAAGTCACCGAAGAAGAAGTAAAAATATTTGGCAACGGAACAGAAATAGACCTAAATATTGGTGGGTTGCATTATGCAGATGCCATAACTATAGGCAGTGAAATAATTGAAGAAGCTGTTCAAGCTGAATTTGATAGTAGAGAAGTGCCAAAACTAGACTACTCTACCAAAGGAGATATTCTAGTAGAATATGCAAATTTTATAACCAACGTGCTACCAAAAGAAAGCGACGAAGAAGAATAATAAATAAAGAAAACCTATGAATAAATTGTTTTTGCTGGCTAGCGTTTTATTAATATTTGCCACTTCGTGCAATAAAGATGCTGAGCTAATAGATGATAGTGGTTCAAATAATGGACTACCATTTCAAAAAATTGATTCTTTAAAATTAAAAACATCTACAGTTTTAGATAATACAGTAGATGGTACTAATTTAACTAACGTACTTTTAGGTGCTACACAAGACCCACGTTTTGGATTTACAAAAGCAGCTTTTTATACAGAGTTTAGCCTTACTCAAAATGCTTTTTCACTAGGAGCAAATGCTGTTTTAGATTCTATAGTATTAGTTTTAAACCAAACAGATGCTTATGGAAGTCTAAATGCACTTTACGACCTAAATGTATATGAACTCAACCAAACTTTAGACCCAACAGCAGAGTATAAAAACAATACTGTTTTAAATTTAAAGAGTACAACTTTAGCATCAGTAAATAGTTATAAATTTAACAGTGAAAATACTTCAATAAGAATAAAACTTAACGATACTTTTGGCAATAGTTTAAAAAATAAGTTTGGAACCGAAACTATGGAATCTTCAGATAATTTGAAGGCATTTTTTAAAGGTGTGTATGTAACTGCAAATGCTTCAAATGGCGATGGTTTTGTAACTTTAGGATTAAAAAATGACAATACAAAACTACAAATGTATTTTCATAGCGATACATATTCTGACACTTCTTTCGTTTTTAATGTTT
>Ga0075163_10012188_pt1 | contig 11202 bp, 6 predicted proteins | sample JI1023141ADNA_FD_71478 | JGI IMG/M metagenome (GOLD analysis project Ga0075163, IMG submission 71478) | Wastewater effluent complex algal communities from Wisconsin, to seasonally profile nutrient transformation and Carbon sequestration -... | ecosystem: Engineered > WWTP > Effluent > Algae...
CTTCCTGCGCATGCCCGAGCGCTTCCGCGAGATCGGTGCTCGCGTGCCCAAGGGCATGTTGCTCGTGGGGCCTCCGGGCACCGGCAAGACGCTGTTCGCCCGCGCCGTGGCGGGCGAGGCCGGGGTCGGCTTCCTCTCGGTCACGGGTTCCGACTTCATGGAGATGTTCGTCGGTGTCGGCGCCAGCCGCGTGCGCGACCTGTTCGCGCAGGCTCGCAAGCTGGGCCGGGCCATCATCTTCATCGACGAGATCGACTCCATCGGCCGCAAGCGTGGCGCCGGGCTCGGTGGGGGGCACGACGAGCGCGAGCAAACCCTCAACCAGATGCTCGCCGAGATGGACGGCTTCGAGACCAGCGAGGGCATCGTCATCCTGGCGGCCACCAACCGGCCCGACATCCTCGACCCGGCGTTGCTGCGGCCCGGCCGCTTCGACCGCCAGATCGTGGTGCCGTTGCCCGAGAACGAAGAGCGCCTCGCCATCTTGAAGGTGCACAGCCGCGACAAGCGGATGGGGCCAGATGTCGATCTGGAAGTGATGTCGAAGGCCACGCCCGGCATGTCCGGGGCCGATCTGGCCAACCTGGTCAACGAAGCTGCGCTGTTCGCCGTGCGGCGAGGCAGCAAGCAGATCGAGCGCATCGACTTCGAGAACGCCCGCGACCGAGTGGTGATGGGCGCCCGGCGCGAGAGCCTCGTGCTCAGCGCGGAAGAGAAGCGAGCGACCGCCATCCATGAAGGCGGCCATGCCATCCTCACGGTGGTGCTCCCCAACAGCGATCCCCTGCACAAGGTCACGATCCTCCCCCGCGGCATGGCGTTGGGCGTCACGTGGAGCCTGCCCGAAGAGCGGCACACGTACTCGAAGGAGTACTTCGACGACATGATCTGTCGCGCCATGGGCGGGCGGGTTGCCGAGAAGATCGTGTTCGGTCACCTCAACTCGGGCGCTGCCAACGACCTCGAGCAAGCCACCAGCATCGCCCGCCGCATGGTGCGCGAATGGGGCATGAGCGAGGCCATCGGCCCCATGGCATGGAGCGGCTCGCAGCAGGTGTTCCTGGGCGAAGACCTGATGACCCAGGGTCGCGAGTACAGCGACGAGACCGCCAAGCTGGTCGACAGCGAGATCTTCCGCATCCTCCACGAGCAAGAAGCCCGTGCCACCGAAGTGCTGCTCAAGTACCGCCCGGCGCTCGAGCTGGTGGCAGAGGCCTTGCTGGAGCGCGAGACCATCGACGGCGCCGAGGTCGCACAGCTGGTGCAGGCCAGCCTCGACCACGTGCAGGTCACCGAAGACGCACACATCGAATAGCGGCGCCCGGCGGCGCCGGCGCCTCAGCGGCCGAGGTCGGGCTCGGGGCTGGTGCCCGGTTGACGGGCCTCGGCAGCGGCGGCCCACAGGTCGGTGGCGGTGACCGGGCCCGCGAAACCGGCCCGTACCACACCCTGGGCGTCGACGATGACCACGATCGGCACCGCCTGGATGTCGTACTTCTTGTGCAGCCCCTTGGCTGCGCCGAACTCGACGTCGATCACGGTGACATCAGCCGATTGCAGCACTCGCGCCTTGCGGACGACATCACCGCAGGTTGCGCACGAGGCCGCGGAGAACACCGCCACCAGCCACGGCGTGGGCGCCGAGAAGTCGGCTCGATCCAGCTGCGCCGGCACCAGCTGACGCGGTTGAGTGGGCGCCGCCACCGCCCGCCGGTGACGAAGCACGAGCCCGACCAGCACTGCGACGACCACGATGGCCAGCACGACGATCACCTGCACCATGGCGGTTGCGCTTCCCGGCCCTCAGCCCGGCAACGCCAACGAGCCGGAGCGCCCGCGCAGCTCGGCCCCACGCGGCAGCAGCCGCTCGACCACGATCGGTTGCGTGCCCATCACCACCAACGGGTGGCCGAGTGCCGCGGCTTGATCCGGGATGGCAATCGTGATGACGCCGCCGGCGGGCAATGCCACGGCCTCGAGACCGGGCAGGTCGACCTCCCCGCCGGGGCCGAGCGCCTTCACTGCCACGGTGGCGTCGGCGAACGACAGGTTGAGCACCACCAGCACGTTGTCGACCGCCAGGTCGGTGCCGATGGCCATGCTCCAGCGGAAGTAGCCGGGCTCGGCGAAGTACTGCTCGACGCCGCGCACGACGGTGGTGGCGAAGCCGTCGCCGGCCCGGCGAGTGATGGCCCGCTCGACCACGATGGGTGTGCCGGTGAGCGACGAGAACTGCGCGCCGTGGCGACCGGTGGGCAGCTCCGGCACGTCGGAGATGCTGAGCGACGCCACCTGGTGCGGCGCGATGGTGATGGGCTCGATGTCGTTGTTGAAGGTGTCGCTGGTGACCCCGAGGAACACCGGCTGCACCACCGCCTCTTGATCGCTGGGGTTGTAGATGCTGTACCGCTCGTAGTTGCTGCCGTCGTTCTCGCCGTCTGCGAACCACCAACCGGCGGACCCGGCGGGCGAACCGAGGCTCATCGAGTAACCCTGGCGCTCGCCCAGGTACTGCTGCGCGCGGCCGGCGACGACACGGCCGCGAGACGCGACGATCGACACTGCCAGCACTGCTTCGTCCTTGGCCAGGAACTTCTCGTCCACCACGTACACCGAGTGCCCGGCAACCGGCACACCTTCCAGCTGCGGCGGGGTGCGTTCGCCGTCGTTGCTGGCGAACGAGACGTCGATGATGGCATCGTCGGGGAACGGATTGGTGATGACGAGATCCTCGCGGCTGTCGTTCAAGGTGTAGTTGTCGGCGAAGTACCACGCACTCGACGTGCTGTTCGAGCACGGGCTGACCGCGCTGCCGTCGGGGTGGTTGGCCTGCTGCTCGACCAGGCCGCCCCCGCCGGTGATCTCGACCATCACCGAGAGGTAGCTGCCGGCGGGCTGCAACGAAGCCGGATCGAGCGACAGTGTGTCGCGGCTGGGCACCTCGAAGCGTTGCTCCACGGGTTCGGTGTCGGCGATGTCGTTGAACACGGTGAACTGGCCGGTGAGCGGGCCATCGGAAGGGTTGGCGACGGTGACCGAACCACTCAGGCCGGTGCCGCCGATGGGCACTCCGGGGCAGAACCAGGTGGAGTTGATGAAGCCCTGATGCGGTACGAACGGCATCGACGGCGAACCCAGCGCGGCGAAGCTCGGCACGGTGGCCGGGGTCGCGTCGCCGCGCGCTGCCGCCAGCAGCAGTGCCAGCGGCAGCACTACCACCGTCAGGATCGCCAACAACCGTCTGCTCATGCCGGCTCCTCCTGGCCCGTCGAGGGCACATCACCGGCAGCGAGCGCGTCGATCGGCGCGGTGAGATCGGCGACCGGCGAGGTATCGGCGAGCTGCGCCGGCCGCGGGCGACGCAGGCGCCAACGAGCCGGGCGGAAGCGACTGGCCGCCAGAAGAAGTGCCAGCCAGACGAGCATCTGCACCACCAACCACAGCGTGCGAGCAACGGGCGTGTCGTACGTGAGGGTGGCTCGGCCGGCGGTGGGTACGTCGAAGGCGAGCGTGGACCCGAACGCTCGCCTGCTCGGCACATCGCTGCCGTCGACAGTGAGCGACCAGTTGGGGTCGTATGGCACGGCGACGTGCAGCGTGCCCGCTTCCATCTGGTCGGTGGCATCGCCGCGGCTGGGAGCCCCCACCGCGAACGGAGTGGAGCCACGCAGGTCGGCAGTGGTCATCGCCTCGCCGCCGGCCTCCTGGCTGGCGGCGGCGCCGGCAGTCGTGAGCACTGCGCGAGTGGGGGTGTAGGCCGTGTTCTCGTAGACCAGGAAGTTCGGTGGCCGAGTGAGCGGTGCGGCCAGATCGAGCTGATCCTCCAACACATCGACCAGCCCACCAGGCGTGGGCAGCGGATTGCCGACCGTGCCGTTCGCACCGTCGGCCACGGGCACCACCACGTATCGGATGCCGTACTGCGCCAGCAACCTGCCACCACGCAGGGTGACCCCGGCGGCCATCTGACGCAGCGCGGTGGCGACTTCCGCTTCCACATCCGTTGGCCGGCCGGACCAGAAGTCGTGCACGGTGAGCTCGCCGTCGTCGGTGAGGGCGTACCCGATGCCCGGTTGGTAGGTGTACGCGGCAACCGGGATGACCCGCGGGTCGCCCACCCACAGCACCCGGTAGTCGCCGTCGACCGGGTCGCGCGGCAGCTGGGCCAGCACCGACACGAGGGTGCGGCGCGGCATGCCCCACTCGCCATCGGTGATGGCAAACGCACCCGGCACCACACCCACCACGAGGCCGGCGCCGGCGAGCAGGCCGAGCGGCTGCCGCCAGCCGAACGAACCACCCAGCACGTCGTCCTGGAAGGCTGCGGCCAGGCAGGCCGCCGCCAGCGCGACGCCGATGGCCACCGGCACCAACAGCACACCGGGTTCGGGCATTCGAACCGGCAGCGCCGCACGATCGTCGAGCACGGCAAGTGCGCCGAACCCGAACACGAGCGCGGCCGACCTGATCGCCCAGGTGAACCGCCAGGCCCGGGCGACGAGTGGGGCCACCACCACCGGCAGGAACAGGGCCGTGGCGACGACGCCGAGGCCCCCACCGTCGGCCAGGAAGCGGCTCAGCGCGACGATGCCCAGCGACCGCGCCGAGGCCACCGGCACCCCGACGATCGAGGTCCAGCCGTCGCTACCGCCCAACGAGAGCACCCACGGCAGGTTGGCCGCCAATCCGACCACCGTGGCACCCACCGCGGCGCCGACCACGGTGGCACCCGCACGCAACGAGCCACCGCACAGCAGCGTGGAGACGCCGATGAGCAGGCCCATGCCCACGAGCAGCAATGCGAACGCGGGAGCGAACGCCACCGCCACCGCGGTGATGAGCGCGAGCTGCGCCGACCACCGCACCAACCTGCGACGCGGCACCGCCACCGAGTGCTCGACGGCATCGTCGTGGCGGCTTCCCGACGTTTCGATGCCGGCGATGCGCCGCATGTGGTGCAGTGCCCACGGCGCGGCCGCGAAGCACACCAGCGCCGCCCACCGACCGTTGGAGAGCATCTGCGACGGCAGCGGCACTGCGGCGTACACCACCAACGCCGTGATGCGCGCGCGAGCCGTGGGGAACAGCGACGCCAGGCGCCAGATGCCGAGGTAGCCGACGAACAACAGCCCCACGATGAGCAGCGTGCGCAACAGCTCCATGTGGAACAGGGAGCCGACGCTGCTCGCAGCGAGCAGGGCCAGCCCGGTGGGGTTGGCGGTGGTGCTGCCGAGGCCGTGGCCGGACCAACCCGAGAGGTAGTCGCCGAACAGGGTGCGCGGGCTGGCCGGGAACGCGAGGAACTCGCCGAAGTGCGGCACGCCACCGGTGAGCAGCTGCCTGCTTCCGATGACGGCGAGCCCTCCAACTGCGAGCCAGGCGAGCGCCGGCGCCGACCCGGCCGTCTGGCGCCACCGTCGTTCGGTGGTGGAGTCGGGGTCGACCTGTCGGCTGTCGCGCGAACGGATGTAGCTCGTGAGCCGAGCGCTGCCGCGCACTTGGAGCACGGCGACCTCGGAGTCGGGCACCTCGCGCAGCTTCACCAACGCTCGCCGTCGTTCGAAGTAGCCGGGTGTGCGCGGCACCATCGCCAACAGCGAGGTCAGCGAGGCACCCACCTCGCGAAAGCGACCGGTGAGCACGCCCACCACGGCTTCGGCAAGGGTGACCAGCACCAGCTGCAGCGACACGAGCGGGAGCCGGCTGGCACCGGTGAGCGTGGCCACCGAGCGCATCCGGTTGCGGGCGACCAGCGTGGCGTGGGCGAGGTCGGGGCGCCGCTGGGCGAGCTGCTCGCGATGGCGGGCCCTGGCTGCGGGCACCACCATCACCCGGGCGCCGCCGAGGTGGGCGCGCCAGCACAGATCGACGTCGTCGCCGTAGAACTCGATCGCCGGGTCGAAACCACCGATCGTGCGGAACAGGTCGGCGCGCACCAGCAAGCACGCCGACGGCACGGCGAACGTGTCGCAGACCGAGTCGTGCTGCTCCTGATCGACCTCGCCCGGCTCGACGATGGGGTCGATCTCGCCGAAGCGGTCGACGCCGAGCCCCACGTGCTGCAGCACCGATGGGTCGGCCCACGTGACCAGCTTGGGGCCGACGATGCCCGCGTTCGAGCGGTACAGCTCCTCCACCAGCAGCCGAATCGCTCCCGGGTCGAGCGCCACATCGTCGTGCAGGAAGCAGAAGAACCCGTTGTCGCCTTCCACCAGGCGCAGCACCTCGTTGGCTGCAGATCCGAAACCGGGATTGCTCTGCACGGCGCGCACGAATGCGTTGGGAACCCGCTCGCGGATGCGTTCGGGCGTGTCGCCCGGATCGCCGACCACGAGGAACAGGTTGCGCAGGTTGCCGTAGTCCTGCTTGGCCAGAGCATCCAGCACTTCTTCGAACCACGGACCGGGTTGATGCACCACCATCACGGCCACTACGGGCGGGGCGAGCGATCCGGAGGGTTCCACGAGGATCCGAGGCTAGCGGCGGCGGCACCCCCGCACCCGGTCACCCGGCCGCAGTGCACCCGAATGCGTGCAACCTCGGATCGCCGCGCTTGCAAAAGTTAGCAGAGTGCGCTATCGTGCAATCACACTCCCTGGCCGACACCCCCCGGCCGACGCCCACGACCACGACCCACGACCACGACCACGACCACGACAAGGACCCCGACATGGCACAGCTCCCCACCTTTCCCAGCATCGACTTCTCCGGCCTCGACGCCAGCAAGCTCGCCGGCCTCGACGGCAAGGTCGTCGCAGTGGCCCGTGACGCCGCCTACATCACCATCGGCTTCGGCGTCCTGGGCTTCCAGCAGGCACAGGTACGCCGCCGCGAACTGCTCAAGAGCCTCGACGGTCGCGTCGGGGCCAGCAAGACCCAGATGGACGACCTGCGATCCACCATCGAGACCAGGATCACCAAGCTCGACGAGCGCTTCACCGCACTCGACGCCAAGATCGACACCGCCGTCGACAAGCTCGAGCAGCGGCTGCCCGAGCAGGCCGCAACCATCGTCGGCCAGGCCCACGACTTCGCCAAGTCCGCTCGCAAGCAGATGCGTGGCTTCATCCGCAGCGCGGCCTGACCTCCTCGAGCCGCGGCTCTCGTCGGCGTCGGCCGACGAGGCGCTCCGGCCTCGGCGAACTATGCGAAGTAGCCGCTGACGTCGACCAGTACGTGCATCGGGTTGCTGGCCACGATGCACCACCGCCCGAGGTTGTCGTCGGCGCCGATCACCACCGATGCGGTGTTGGCTGCTGCCGAGGTCTGCACCATCGACACTTGCGGCACGACGGCCGCGCACGGGTGCACGGTGAGGTAGCCCGCCGACGACGCCGAGACGGCCGTCACCTGGGCCAGCACGGCTCGCAACGCCGGCGCCGCGGGGAGCCCGTTGCTGCCGGCAAGCACCAACGACCGGTTCGAGCCCGCCGTGAACGCTCCCGACATGCCGACGTTGATGCGGGTGTCGAGTGCGCGGACCGGCGTCATCGCATGGAACTCGGTGCCCGCGCCCTGGCCGAACCAGCCACTGAGATCGACGATCACATGCATCGGAGTGCTGACGTACACGCACACCGCACCAGTGGCGCCGAGCGCCACCTCCACGTGATTGGCGATGTTGACGCCGGCCACGACGTTGAGCGAGCTGACCACCGGCACCGATGCCGAGCACGGGAAGACGGTGACGTAGCCGGTTCCGGTGGGATCGATCGCCTGCACGCTGAGCGCCGCGCCGGCAGCCCCGGCCGGCGCCCCGCCGGCACCGGCAACCGGCACCACGACCACAGCTCCGGCAGCGAGGCGTTTGCCCGTCGCACGCGAGTCGTACACGCGCAGTGGTGAGATCGGCTCGAACCGCTCACCCCGCATGGGGGCATACGCACCGAACAGGTCGACCAACACGTTGGTCGTGGTCAGCGTGTAGACGCAGAACGTGCCGTCGACCCCCAAGGGCACCACGGTCGCCCCGGCGACGTTGCGCTGCGCGACGGCCTGCACCACCGATGCCACCGGCCGCGTCACGCCGCAGGGATAGGCGGTGAGGTAGCCGGTCACGGCCGGCGAGACGGCAGTGAGGTTGACGGCAACGGCGGTGACCAACGGATCGAGACCGGGATCGACGACCAGGGTGCACCCGCTGGCCAACGGCTTCGCCGCCGTGCCCAGGCCGCTGCGAGTGTCGATGAGGCGCACCGGGTCGAGCGGCGTGTAGCGCGCTGCGGCAGCAACCGGCCGCGGCGCGCCCACTGCCGGGGCGTTGCGCCCGGCACAGGCGTCGGTGGGCGACGGTGCCGGCGTCGGTGCCGGCGTCGGAGCGGGGGCCGGGTCGGTGGAACCGCGGACGTTGAACCAGTTGGACTTGAGACCGAAGGTGCTGCGGAACTGGTCGCCGGTACGGGTGACGGAACCGGCAGAGCCCGTGATCTGGATGGATGTGACCCGTCCGCCCCAGTCACCGAACCCGTTGCGACCCAGCACGGTGAGCCCAGTGAACGTGCCGATGGCGGGGTACTTGGCTTCGATCGCGCCGGCCAGCAACGTGGTCGACCAGGTGTAGTTCGGGTTCAGCGACGTCGAGTCGCCTTCGTCGATCACGGCAGTGAAGGGCATGATCGGGCCGACACCGGTAGCCGTCCAGCCACCGGAGGACGCAGCGAACATGGTGAGCGACAACGGGCCGCTGGTGCTGCCGACGCGCCGAACGACACCGGCGTTGGCCAGCACGGCAGCATCGGTTGCCGGGTACTCCACGCGCGTGTACGTGCCGCTGACCGACGACCGAGCGGCGGCGCCGAGATAGGTCTGGCAGGTGAGGTCGCAGGTGCGAGCGTACGAATAGCGGGACTCGGCCAGCGCAAAGCTACGCGCCGCCACGGCCTGCGCCTGCAGCGCCTGGGCACCTCGCCCGCTGCCGGCGGTGGCCCACGACGGCGACATCTCCTTGGCGATCACGGAGCGCAGGTACTGCTCGACGGGCACTTCGTTGACCGTGCGATTCTCGCCGGCGGTGCCGTTCACAGCCCGGATCAACCCGCGATAGGACCGCACGGTGCCGCTGGGTTCGCAGACCGCTGCCAGGTCGGCGTAGTTGGTGGCAGCGGACGAGTCGATCGTGGTTCGGATGTTGACTCGTGTGGCCACGGTTGCCGAGACCAGCGTCCAGCCGGTGGCCACAGGGTCGGCCGCTGCGGACGGGCAGACCTGCGCATCGGCTCGCGCCCACACCGAGTACACCGATGGCGACACCTCGCGAGCCAACACCGACAGCCATGGGCCGCCGGCGAGGCCGTCCACCACCAAACCGCCGCTGGCACTGACGACTGCCGTTTGCGCATCGTCGAGGTTCATCAGTCGCACCGCCACGGTGGTGTCGACAGGCACCGTGCCCGCCACGGTGCCGCCGTAGTAGTGATCGAGGATCTGCGCCGCGCTCCAACCGTGGTCGACGGCATAGCCATAGGCGCCCCACTGGCTCAGGCCGTAGCCATGTCCGTTGCCGTGCCCGTCCAACGTCACCACCGTGTCAGTGGCAGCGGGGGCGGCAGCAACCGGGGACGTCGGTGCGCCCGGCGCGACGACGGCGATCATGACGAGGGCGAGAACGGGGGCAAGGACGCAGCGGGGCACGAAGAGGTATCGGTCGCTACGGTCCTCGGCTTGACGAGAAGCAGAAGGGCACCTGGCCATTCGCTCGCTCTGCCGGGTAGCCTCGCGTGCTTGGTGGCACCCTCCGACGAACAGTCCTCATCCTCTCGCGTGCCCCTCCCCGAAGGCACCATTCCGGTCGGCATCGGGCTGCTCATCGCCGGGCTGTCCAGCTTTGCGTTTCTCAGGGTCGGCAAGAGCGCGCTGGGCGGCGACGAAGCGTTCAGCCCTGTGCTCGCGCTGTGGTTCGCCACGTTTGCTCTGGCCCCCGGCTTCTTCCTACCGCTCGAGCAAGAGCTGGGCCGCGCCATCTCGCACCGCCGGGCCATCGGTCAAGGTGCTCGCCCGGTGGTGCGCAAGGTGGTGGTGCTGGGCGCCGGCCTGGCCGCACTGGTGGTCGCCGTCATCCTCGCCGCCGGACCGGCGATCACGAACTCCTACTTCGACGGCGACTGGGTGATGCTCGTCGCACTCGTCATCGCCTTCGCCAGTTACGCGCCGGTGCACCTCGCCCGCGGCATCGCCAGCGGCAGTGGCAGGTTCCGTGCATATGCGGTGGTGATGGGCGCCGACGGGGCGGTGCGCGTCATCCTGTGCGTGCTGCTGGCGGTGGTCGGCGCCAAGACCGTCGGCCCGTACGGCATGGCGGTTGCTCTTGCGCCACTTGCCGGCTTCTTCTACGTGCTGGGTCGCGGCGAGCTCCGCACCGACGACGGCCCGCCGGCCACCTGGCACGAAGTCACCCCCAACCTCGGCTGGCTGTTGCTGGGGTCGGTCTTCGCAGCCGGTCTCGTCAATGCCGGCCCGGTGGCTGCGAACCTGATGAAGGAGCCCAGCCAGAAGGATCTCGTCACTCAGTTCGGCTACGGCGTGCTGCTGTCGCGCATCCCGCTGTTCCTCTTCCAAGCGGTGCAGGCGGCGTTGCTACCGCGCCTGTCGCGCCTGGCAGCACGCAATGAGATCGACGAGTTCCGCGACGGCTTCCGCAAGCTGATGTACGTCGTGCTCGTCGTCGGTGCCGGCGGCGTGGTCGGCTCGTACCTGCTCGGGCCGTTCATCATTCGCAAGATGTACGACGCCGAGCTCACCAGCCGAACGCTGGCGATGCTGGCCTTGGGCAGCGCTCTCTACATGGTGGCGCTGGCCCTTGCGCAGGCCGTGATCGCACTGAAGGGCCACGCGCTGGTGGGCGTCGGCTGGGGTCTCGGCATGGCCGGCTTCATCGTTGTCACGTGGTTGAGCAGCGACGATCTGTTCCGCCGAATCGAGTACGGCCTGGTGGCATCGTCGATGGTGGCCATGGTGGCCTTCGCCGTCGCCTTGCGATACAAGCTGCGCTCGGGCTCAGAGCCCACGCATGCGTCGGTGATGGAAGCCATCATCGACATGCCGTTCGAGAGCTGAGCCGGCCGCCCCACAAAGACTCCGCCCCACAAAGACTCCGCCCCACAAAGACTTCGCGCCCGGCTCGGCTCGGGTGGGTGCGCACGCCTCAGCGGAGCTTGGCGCCCTCGACGGCGAGGTCGTTGGCGACCATCATCTTCACCAGTTCCG
>Ga0075163_10012190_pt1 | contig 11201 bp, 9 predicted proteins | sample JI1023141ADNA_FD_71478 | JGI IMG/M metagenome (GOLD analysis project Ga0075163, IMG submission 71478) | Wastewater effluent complex algal communities from Wisconsin, to seasonally profile nutrient transformation and Carbon sequestration -... | ecosystem: Engineered > WWTP > Effluent > Algae...
TGCGTTGCAAAGGCATGCCGCAAGGTATGCGGGCTGATGCGGTCGGTGTCGATGCCCGCCATCCGCGCGTACTGCTTGATCGCGTACCAGAACATCTGTCGGCTCATTTCTTCGCCCTTGCGGGTCACGAACAAACGTGTCGGCTGCGCTTTGCCAACGAACAGCGGGCGCGCTTCCTGAAGATAGCGCGTAAGCCAGTGCGCGGCTTCTTCGCCGATCGGCACCAGGCGCTCTTTGCTGCCTTTGCCGGTTACTCGCAACACGCCCTGACGCAGATTGACGCCAACGGCAGGCAAACCCACCAGTTCACTGACGCGAAGACCAGCGGCATACATCAGTTCCAGCATGGCGCGGTCGCGCAAGCCCTGCGGCTCAGCCACGGGTGGCGTGTTCAGCAGCTGGGTGACTTCGCTTTCGCTCACCGCCTTGGGTAGCGGCCGCCCAAGTTTGGGCATCTCGATCAAAGCGGTGGGATCTTCGGTCACGCGACCCTCGCGAACCTGTGCCGCGTAAAAACGCCGCAAAGTCGAAATCAGTCGCGCCGTGCTGCGTACTTGGTAACCCTGCTCGCCACGCCACTGCAGGTAGGCAAACACATCGGCGCGACAAACCTGAAGCAGTTCACCAGCTTGCTGACTTGCTCGCCAGCGGGCGAAGCCCTCCAAATCCCGGCGGTAGCTGTCCTGCGTCTGTTTGGACAGGCCATCCTCGGCCCACATCTGCTCGATGAAACGCGCAATCGCGTAGCGATCCTCCTCACTGGCCGACGGCAGGTGCAGCGACTGCTGGCGCCGTGCAGACGTCTGCGCACGCGCCACCGCCCGCGACCCCGAAGGCATTGCGGCAACTCGCGACTTCTGCGCATCGACCCCATCACTCATGTGAAAAGCATACCCCTGGGAGTAAGCGCGCAGCTATCCTTCTGCGATGAACGCTTCTTCAAATGCGACCTCAGCTTACCCTGCCGCCCTGTGGCAACGCCTCTCGGCCCTGCTCTACGACCTGTTTCCATTGCTCGCGCTGTGGCTGGTGATCGCTGGACTGTCCTACTGGATTCGCGGCGCGCAACCGGTTGCTCCGGGCAGTCTCGCAGCTTGGGCGGAGTTTGCCCTGCTGTGGCTGGTAACCGCCCTGTATGCCGTGGTGTCTTGGCGATTCGGCGGACAGACGGTTGGCATGCGTGCTTGGCGTCTACGGGTGGTCGATGACCATGGGCAACGCCCAACCTGGCCTGCGTTGTGCGTGCGTTTTGCGGCGGCGCACGGTTCGTGGGCGCTGTTGGGTCTTGGTTGGTTGTGCTCACTCTGGGAACCGCAGGGACGCACTCTGCACGACCTGATCAGCCGCACCCGAATGGTCAAGCTGCAGACACCGCGCGCCTGACCGAGTTCTGCACGCGCTGCAAAGCCGCCTCGATGCGTTGAAACACCTCGGCCATGATCTCCGCGCTGGGCAACAGTGTGACGCGGAAATGATTGCGGTAGGGCACATTGAAGCTGCTGCCAGGCACGATCAGCACGCCATCGACCTCCAGCAATTCCAAGGCGAAGCGGTAGTCATCAAAGCCCGGCAAGTCGTGCGTATCGATCCCCGGGAACGCAAACATCGATCCCTGCGGCGCAACGACCGACAGCCGCTGGCTGCTTGCGCAGGCGTCCAGAATGGCCTGCCGTGACTCATACAGTCGGCCACCCTTGCGAGTCAGTTCGGACACCGTGTCCGGGCCATTCAAGGCGGCGGGAATTGCCCATTGCGCCGGAACATTGGCGCACAAGCGCAACGCACCGAGCAGATCCAGCGCATGGTGATACTCGATAGTCCGGCTGCGATCACCCGACAGCACCACCCAGCCCGCACGGTAACCGCAGGCGCGGTGCACCTTCGACAAACCGCCAAACGACAGGCACGGCAGATCGCCCGCCAGCGCGGCCAGCGGCACGAACTCGGCATCGTCGTAAAGCAGGCCGTCGTAGATTTCATCGACCATCAGCACCAGTCGATGTCGTTCGGCGATGTCGACGATCTGCTGCAGAAGCGCGCGCGGATAGACCGCGCCAGACGGATTGTTCGGATTGATCAACACCAGCGCACGGGTCCGCATGGTGACCATCGCTTCGATCTGCTCCGGATCAGGAAGAAACCCGTTCTCCGGCGCACAGGTGTAGTGCCTCGGATTGCCGCCATTGAGCAAGGTCGCCGCCGTCCACAGCGGATAGTCGGGACTCGGCAACAGCACTTCCTCTCCCGGATTCAGCAGGGCGCGCAAGGCGATGTCGATCAGCTCGCTGACGCCATTGCCAAGAAACACATGACCAGGCGTAACACCGCTGGCACCGCGACGCTGGTGCAGCGCGGCGACGGCTTCGCGCGCCTCCGGCAAGCCCTGCTGGTGACAGTAAGGATCGCTATCGGCGATGTGTTCGGCAATCGCCTCCTGGATGTGCGGCGGCGCATGAAACCCGAACGCGCCCGGGTTGCCGATATTCAGCTTGTGCAGCTTGCGTCCTTCCGCCTCCAACTCACGCGCCCGTCGCGCCAATTCGCCACGAATCTCGTAGCGGACTTGTTCAAGGCGTTGACTGGTGGGGACGGGGCGATGCGACATGGCGATGGTTCGGCAACGGGGAGCGGATCGCAAGACTAGCGGTTTTTTGCCGCCGCGCGAAACGCTCGATCAGCGCGGTCCAAGCCGTCGCAAGCCCCAGAGCGCTGCACACGCCAGCGCCACCTCGGTGGCCAGTGCGAACCACAGGAATGGGCTTCCCTGCCCTGCCAGCACCAAGCCAATACTGCGCCCGAACGCAATGCCGCCGTAGCTGGCCAGCACCAGCCACAGCCCCTCACGCCGCCGACCGTAGCGGTCCGCCATCAGCAGCAGACTGCCCAGTCCCAGCTCCAAACCGCCATAGAACGCCCGAATCTCGGTCGCCGCCACGTCGCCGCTCATCATCACGCCCGCCGCGGCCAGCAAGCCGAGCGGATCGAGCAGACTGGCGACACCAAAGCTGAGAAAACACAAGCCACTCAGCCACAGTGTCAAACGAACCCCACGCATGGCGCACTCCCGTCGCATTCAGGTCGTGCAGGGTGCGACCTCATCCATCAAGGCACCGTGATTCGCTCACCGCCTACAATGGCCGAATGCAGGCGAACCCCGAGCACACATCAAGACTGAGCCACATCGGCTGGCGCGAAGACCTTCCCGCCGCCGCAGTGTGGGCAACCCTGTCCGGGTTACGGCTTGCGCGCGTGGTCGAACAACATCGCTCCGGCTATCGCGTCGACGACGGCCAGAACGAATTTACCGTACAGTCGCCCGCGTCGTGGATTCGTGCCGGATTCCCGCCGCAGGATCGCGCCGCCGTCGGTGACTGGGTTGCCCTTGCGGCCGACGAGGACCTGATTGTGCGCTGCCTGCCGCGCTTTTCCGTGTTGAAACGCGCCGCCGCCGGTGAGCACTACAAGCAGCAACTCATCGCCACCAATGTGGATGTGGTGTTGATCGTCAGCGGCTTGGACCGCGACTTCAATCCACGCCGTCTGGAACGCTATCTTGTGCTGACCCGAGGCTCGGGCGCGCAACCGGTTTTCGTGCTGACCAAGGCCGACCAATCCGGTGCCGAGCTGGCCCAGGCGGCCACTGAACTCGTGCAGCATCTGGCCGACACCGGCGCGGTCGTGATGACCGTCAACGCCAAGGACCCGAGTACCCGCGAGCGCTTGAGTCCATGGCTGCATGTCGGCAGGACCGCCGTGCTGGTGGGCTCGTCCGGCGCCGGCAAATCGACCCTGACGAACACGCTGCTCGGCGAAGAGCGTCAGCGCACCGCGCTGGTCCGCGAGACCGACAGTCGTGGCCGCCACACCACCACGCATCGCAGCCTGCTGCGTCTGGATTCCGGTGCCTGCCTGATCGACACCCCGGGGATGCGCGAATTGAAGCTGACGGGTGAGGAAAGCCTGGACCGCAGCGGTTTCGATCTGATCGAAAGCCTTGCCACGCAGTGCCGTTTCCGCGACTGCAAGCACGAACGCGAACCCGGATGCGCGGTGCAGGCCGGCCTCGACAGCGGCGAGATCGATGAAGGCGCATGGTCCAACTATCGCAAGCTGCAGGCCGAACTCGCCCATGCGGCAGACGTGCTACTGGCGCGACAGCGCGAGGATCGCGGCCTGCCGCGCGGCAACACGCAGAAGCCCGCGCGACGCCGCCGCGACGAGAAATTTCACACCTGACGCGCAAGCGCGCTCAGCGTTTGAAACGGATATCCAACACGATGCGGACCCGTCCATCGCTCATGGGCATTCGGCTGCTTTGCGTGACTTCGGCAATCTCCGCCTGCGCTTGCAGCCAGTCGATAATCAGCGGCAGACGATGCATACCATCGATGAAGATCGACAGTGCGACATGATCCGACCACTGCTCCAGACTGATCAGCTCCAATTGCCCCGACAGCTTCGCCTGCAGCCGTTCGCGCAATTCCGTCACGCGCACATCGCGGTCGTTGTAGTCGGTCACGCCCGAATCGCCCACGGCGAAAGGCACCTCGGGCGGATACCATGCCGCCGGTCTTGCCACGGGTGACAAGCGCATCCAGCGCGAACGGACATGCAGGTAGTAGGGAATGCCTTTGCAGCCGTCGCCGCACCAGACGGTTATTTCGTTGCGGGTTTCCTGGTCGAGCTGGATCAAAAGGCCGTTCTCGACGTCGACATTCAGGCGCACCGCCTTGTCGCCCTGCCAAGTCACATACCAACCGTCTTCGCATTGCCACTTGTGCCCGTCATAACGCCATTCGGGCGTCGGCCCCAATTTGGCGAGCTCGCGAATCACCTGCGAGCGATCCCGCTGGTAGCGCGAACTCAGGGGGTCAAGCAGCAGACGCGCCTCGCGCAGCCAGGTCGCATGGCGCGCCGGTTCGGATTGGCGGAAGACATCCAGCTCGCGCTCGAACTCGGCCGGATCGTGATACCAGGTCATGCGCCACTGCACCCGGTCCGGGTCGTCGTCGATGGCAAGCACCGCAGCCTTCGCGGATTGCGGTCCGAACCAAGCCTCGCTCAGCGCTCCCTGACTGTCCGGGTCCAGTTGCAAGGCATAACTACCGGAAATGACTGGGCAACCGATGTCGTACAGCGGGCGCGGAAACTGCGCGGGTGGCTCACCCTCACTGGTGATGCAGCCGGACAGCAGAGACAGCACCAACAACGGAAGGCGACGCCAAACGGCCGAGCTTCGCGTCGCCTTTCCCATGTCAGGGTTCCAGATTGATCCAGGTGGCCTTGATCTCGGTGTATTTTTCGAACGCGTGCAGGGACTTATCGCGACCATTGCCGGACTGCTTGAAGCCCCCAAACGGCGCGGTCATGTCGCCGCCATCCCAGTAGTTCACCCACACACTGCCCGCGCGCAGCTTGCGCGCCACGCGGTGCGCGCGACTGATGTCATTGGTGAACACCGCTGCCGCCAGACCATAGTCCGTGTCATTGGCGATCCGCACCGCTTCGGCTTCGTCGGTGAAGCTCAGCACAGATAGCACCGGCCCGAAGATTTCCTCGCGCGCCACGGTATGCCCGACCTGCACGCCATCGATGATCGTCGGCGCGATATAGCAGCCGCCCGCCACGGGATGCACACGTTCGCCACCACAGACGACACGTCCGCCTTCGCGCTGGGCGATGTCGATATAGTTCAGCACCCGCTGGGTCTGGCCCTCGTCGACCAACGCCCCCATCGGCGCATTCGGCTCGAAGGGATGGACCGGATGCAGGCTGGCGGTGACCTTCGCGACTTCGGCCAGAAATTCGTCCTTGATGTCGCGATGCACCAGCAAACGCGAGGCCGCCGTACAGACCTCACCCTGATTGAAGAAGATGCCGATCGCGGCCGCTTCGGCGGCGCGACGCAGGTTTGGCGCGTCGGGAAACACGATATTGGGACTCTTGCCACCGCATTCCATGAAGGCCCGTTTCATGTTGGAGCGACCAGCACATTGCAGCAGATGTTTGCCGACCGCCGTGGAGCCGGTGAAGACCAGGCCATCCACGTCCATGTGCAAGGCCAAGGGCTCACCCGCGCCTTTGCCGAAACCGGGCAGCACATTGAACACACCAGCGGGCACACCGGCTTCGATGGCCAGCTCGGCGAGTCGAATCGCCGACAGTGGCGACTTTTCGGACGGCTTGAGAATCACCGAGTTGCCCATCGCCAGCGCGGGCGCGATCTTCCAGGTCGCCATCAGCAGCGGGAAGTTCCAGGGAACGATGGCCGCGACCACGCCCAAGGGTTCGCGCGTCACCAGACCGAGCTCACCGGGTCCGGTCGGCGCGACTTCGCCAAACACCTTGTCAATGGCCTCGGCGGTCCAGTTCATGCAGCGGATGGTGCCGCTCAGATCGACATTGAAGGCATCACACACCGGCTTACCCATGTCGAGCGATTCCAGCAAGGCCAGCTCTTCGGCGTGCTGCTCGATCAACTGCGCAAAGCGCTGCAGTACTCGCTTGCGATGCGTTGGCTTGGTCTCGGACCACACGCCTTGCTCGAAGCGTTGCCTGGCCACCGCCACCGCGCGATTGACGTCCTCCTGCTCACATTCGGCCACCGTGGCCAGCAAGCGTCCGTCGATGGGGCTGCGGCACTCGAAGGATTTGCCGGAGGCGGCGTCGACATAGCGTCCGTCAACGAAAGCCTGCGTGCGCAGGTTAAGGGACTCGGAGAGGGCTTGCCACTCACTGCAGGACTTGGATGTGCTCATGAAAACTCCGATCAGAAACTGGCGGGGGTATTGGCGCTGACGAGAATGGCGTCGATCTCGCCGACATTGCGGAAGCGGTGCGGGATGCGGCTCTCGAAGTAATAGCCCTCACCGGGGCCGAGAACGCGCACCTGCTCGCCGACAGTGAGTTCGATCTGGCCCTGGATCACCACACCGCCCTCTTCGCCTTCGTGCTCCAGCATGCTTTCGCCGGTGTCACTACCCGGTGGCATCACTTCACGCAGCAGGCCGATCAATCGATTACTTCGGTGTTTGCCGATCAGGTAGTAGTGAATCTGGTTGGTGCCGACATCCGGCTGCTCTTCGAGCGGATAGAACGGGCTGTCCTCGGTCTCGGCAATGTCCAGCGTGAAAAACTCGGCTAGGGAAATGGGGATGCCACCGAGCACCTTTTTCAACGAACTGACCGAGGGGCTGACCTTGTTCTGCTCGATCAACGAGATCGTGCTGTTGGTGACCCCGGCGCGCTTGGCCAACTCGCGCTGGCTGAGACCTTTCAGGGTGCGCACCGTCTGCAGGCGGAAGCCGATATCCAAAACGAGACCTCGATTCAATGTTGTTGAATATTAAACACCCGGCGATCACGCGGTCAAACCCCGCAGAGCCCCCATTTAATCCTTGAAAATCAACACAAAAGACACTTCGCCACAGAATCAAACGATCCAACAGACGTCGCTGTTGTAAAGTTTATTCAACACTGCTAGCGTGCCTGCACCCATTCACAGCACCGCCCCGACCATGTCCGAATCCAGCTCCGTACACCAGGCCGCGATCAGCGCCCCCGAACACAACGACGCCTTCTGGATGCCGTTCACTGCCAATCGGCAGTTCAAGAAAGCCCCCCGCCTGCTCGCCTCGGCCGCGGGCATGCATTACAAGGCAGTCGACGGACGCACCATTCTGGACGGAACCGCCGGTCTGTGGTGTTGCAATGCGGGACATTCGCGCCCGGGCATCGTGCAGGCCATTGCCGACCAAGCTGCCACGCTGGATTTCGCGCCCACCTTCCAGATGGGTCACCCCCTGCCCTTCGTGCTGGCCGAACGCCTAGCAGAGATCGCTCCCGATCCGCTCAAGCATGTGTTCTTCACCAACTCCGGCTCGGAGTCGGTCGACACCGCGTTGAAGATCGCCATCGCTTATCACCGCGTTCGCGGTGAGGGTCAGCGCACCCGTCTGATCGGTCGTGAAAAGGGCTACCACGGCGTCGGCTTCGGCGGTATCGCGGTCGGCGGATTGCCCAACAACCGCAAGTTCTTCGGGCCTTTGCTGCCCGGCGTGGACCACATGCGCCACACCCTGGACATCGAACGCAATGCCTTCAGCCGCGGGCTGCCCGAATACGGCGTGGAACTGGCGGAAGACCTGGAACGCATCATCGCCCTGCATGACGCCAGCACCATCGCGGCAGTGATCATCGAGCCGATTTCCGGCAGCGCGGGAGTGGTCCTGCCGCCGAAAGGCTATCTGCAGCGCGTCCGCGAGATCTGCAGCAAGCACGGCATCCTGCTGATCATGGACGAAGTGATTACCGGCTTCGGGCGCGTTGGCGACGCCTTCGCCGCGCAACGATTCGGGGTGATTCCCGACATGATCACCACCGCCAAGGGACTGACCAGCGGCACTGTGCCGATGGGTGCGGTGTTTACCTCCAACGCCATCCACGACGCCTTCATGAACGGACCGGATGGCGCCATCGAACTGTTCCATGGCTACACCTATTCCGGCCATCCACTGGCTTGTGCGGCAGCCCTCGCCACGCTCGACATCTACCGCGACGAAGATCTGTTCAACGCCGCACAACGTCACGAGCAGTACTGGGAAGACCGCCTGCATGCGCTGAAAGGACTGCCGAACCTCATCGACATTCGCAACTTCGGCCTGATCGGTGCCATCGAGCTGGCGCCACGTCCCGGTGCAGTCGGCGCACGCGGCTACGAAGTGTTCACGCGCGCCTTCTACGATCACGATCTGCTGGTGCGCGCCACGGGCGACGTGATCGCCATGTCGCCGCCACTGATTCTGCAGCGCGAGCACATCGATCAGATCTTTGATCGTCTGGAACGCGCCCTGCGCGCCACCGCCTGAGCGCCAGGGAGCACGCCACGATGAGCGCAACGATTCCGCACATGATTGCTGGCAAGGCCGTCGATGGTAAGGTCGATGATCGCTTTGCCGACGTCTTCAATCCGGCAACCGGCGCGGTCACGGCGCGCGTGCCCTTGGCGAGCAAGATCGATGTCGAGAACGCCATCGCCGTGGCGCAGGCCGCCTTTCCCGCCTGGGCGGCCACCACACCACTGAATCGTTCGCGCATCCTGTTCAAATTCAAGGCACTGCTGGAGGCGCATGCGGACGAGATCGCCGCCACCATCACCGCCGAACATGGCAAGGTCTTGGCCGATGCGCGCGGCGAACTGACGCGCGGCCTAGAAGTCGTCGAATTCGCCTGTGGCATTCCGCATCTGCAGAAAGGCGAGCATTCGATGAATGTGGGGCGCGATGTGGACTCATGGAGCGAGATGGCACCGCTCGGCGTGGTCGCAGGCATCACGCCGTTCAACTTCCCGGCGATGGTGCCGATGTGGATGTTCCCAGTCGCGCTGGCCTGCGGCAACACCTTCGTGCTGAAACCCAGCGAACGCGATCCGAGCACCCCGAACCTGCTGGCACGACTGCTCAAAGAGGCCGGTCTGCCGGACGGCGTGTTCAATGTGGTGCATGGCGACAAGGAAGCCGTCGACACGCTGCTGGACGATGCGCGCGTACAGGCGGTGAGCTTCGTCGGCTCGACACCGATTGCGCAATACATCTACGAACGCGGCGCACGCAGCGGCAAGCGCGTGCAGGCACTCGGCGGTGCGAAAAATCATCTGATCGCCCTGCCCGACGCCGATGTCGAGCAGGTCGCCGAGGCCCTCCTTGGCGCAGGCTATGGCTCAGCGGGCGAACGCTGCATGGCGATTTCGGTCGCGGTGTGCGTCGGCGATGCGGTCGCAGATCAGTTGGTCGCCGCATTGACGCCGAAGGTCGCCGCGCTACGTGTCGGCAACGGTGCCATCGACAATCCCGACATGGGCCCGCTGGTGACCTGCCAGCACCGCGACAAGGTGCGCGGCTACGTCGATTCGGGCCTTGCTGAAGGCGCACAACTGGTGGTGGACGGCCGCTGCGCGCAAGTCGATGGACACCCTGAAGGCTTCTATCTCGGCGGCTGCCTGTTCGACCGCGTCACACCGGACATGCGCATCTATCGCGAAGAGATCTTCGGCCCGGTCCTCTGTGTGGTGCGCGTACCGGACCTCGCTGCCGCCACGGCACTGATCAATGAGCACGAGTTCGGCAACGGCTGCGCCATCTTCACCCGCGACGGCGGTGCGGCGCGTGACTTTGCTCATCGCGTGCAGTGCGGCATGGTCGGCATCAATGTGCCGATTCCCGTGCCGATGGCCTTCCACAGTTTTGGCGGCTGGAAGCGCTCCCTGTTCGGCCCATTGCACATGCACGGACCTGACGGCGTGCGCTTCTACACCCGCATGAAAACCATCACCGCACGCTGGCCGACCGAAGTGCGCGCCGAATTTGTGATGCCCACCATGAAGTGATTGCCCTGTGCCGGAGGCTCAGCTTCCGGCTACCGGTGACGTCGTCCCGGCGCTGGATAGCGAAATGACGATCTCAGAACCTTGAGACGTCACCATGTCCGATCAACGCCTCCACGACCAACTCAGCACCGCCACGCCCAGGGCCATCGATTCAGCGATCACGCGTCCATCGCCTTACGGCACCTTGGCCGAGCCCACCTACAGCGGCATCACCAGTTTCCTGCGTCGCCCTTACCGCAAGGATTTGCGTGATACCGACGTCGCTGTTTTTGGCGCACCGTTCGATCTTGCCACCACCAATCGGCCTGGCGCCCGCCTCGGTCCCCGCGCCATTCGCAGCGCGTCCGCATCCCTCGCCTGGTGTCCGCCCTATCGCTGGGGCTTTGATCCTCTGGATCGGCTGAGCGTGGTCGATTTTGGCGACCTGTACTTCGACCCGGGCCGACCCGCAGATATTCCGCAAGGACTGTACGAACAAGTGCGCGACATCCTCTCGCACGATGTTCTGCCCTTGGCGCTGGGTGGCGATCATTTCGTCAGCTTCCCCATTTTGCGCGCGCTCAGCGAGCGGCACGGGCCGATTTCGTTGATCCACTTCGATGCGCATAGCGACACCTGGCGCGATGAAGATGATCGCGTCGACCACGGCACCATGTTCTTTCACGCCGCCCGACTGGGCTACGTCGATCCGTCAACATCGATCCAGCTCGGCATGCGCACCTTCAATGAAGAAACTCACGGCTTTCAGGTCTGCGATGCCGAATGGTTGCATGCACAAGGCATCGATCGGGCGTTGCATGCAATCCATTCGCGAGTT
>Ga0075163_10012193_pt1 | contig 11201 bp, 8 predicted proteins | sample JI1023141ADNA_FD_71478 | JGI IMG/M metagenome (GOLD analysis project Ga0075163, IMG submission 71478) | Wastewater effluent complex algal communities from Wisconsin, to seasonally profile nutrient transformation and Carbon sequestration -... | ecosystem: Engineered > WWTP > Effluent > Algae...
GAGATCGGCGCGCCAGGTCTGGTTTTGGCGGGTGAAACGGATGTGCATGGTGTCGGGTTGTTTTTTAACGGACCGGGTGCGAAGGTTTCAAAAAAATCCAATTATGCACTGCGTATCAGGACAGGCGCGACAACAATTCTTCACGTTTGCTTTTGGATACGGCTACCTGCATGCGGTTTTCCATGATTAAGTAGCCGCCGTCGCCACGGATGAATTCGCGGACTCGGTTGAGATTGACCAGGTGGGAGTGATGGGGCCGAAAAAAATGGTAGGGCGTGAGGAGTTCTTCAAATTCTTTCAGGGTTTTGGAAATCAGGCGTTTGGAGCCATCGCAGAGATGCACTTCCGTGTAGTTGCTGCTGGCAACGCACAAAACGATTTCATGGGGGTCCACAAATTCGATGCTTTCCTTGGATGCCAGCGCAACGCGCACCCTTTTGCCTTTGCGTTCGGCCTGCACGTTATTGAGCAGCGCATCGATTTGTTCGGATGGGATGCGGCGCCGGGTACGGCGCAGGTGTTTATCAATGGCTTCTTTGAGTTCCTTGTTTTGTACCGGTTTGAGCAGGTAATCGAGGGCGCTGAATTTGACAGCCTGGATGCCGAAATTGTCGTAGGCAGTTGTGAAAATTATATCAAAAGGCAAGTCGCGACCCAGTTCTTCCAGCACATCGAAGCCATTAAGCATGGGCATTTCGATGTCGAGAAACAGCAGGTCCGGTTCGTTATTTTTCAGATAGTCCACCCCTTCCGCCGGATTGTCGAACGACGCTTCCACCTGTACTTCGGGACAATAGTTTTCGAGTTTCCACCGAAGTGTTTCGATGCTTGGGCGCTCATCGTCGATGATGACTGCTTTTATCATGGCGGATTGATATTTAGTTGGATAAGGTCATACCGGAATGGTCAGTTCCACGCGGGTGCCCAGGGCTTGTCCCTGTTCGTCTTTGAGGTCAAATATCTCCACGCGGGCATCCACGTTCCTGAGTTTGTTGATCAGTTCGATGCGGTCGCGGGTGATATTCATGCCCATGGATTTTTTCTTGTTCATGGCACTTTTACCGGCTTTCAGGGCGGCAGATTGCTCGCGGCCGATGCCGTTGTCCTCCACAATGCAGTGCAGGTAGTCGCCCTGGCGGGTGATTTTGAGCAGCAGTTGTCCTTCGCATCGTTCTTTCCGGTTGTGGCGCAAGCCATGCCAGATGGCATTTTCCAGGTAAGGCTGTATCAGCATGGGCGGAATGACGATGCTGGAAATGCGAAGTGAGTCGTCCACCACTATTTTGTAGTCAAAGCAGCCGTCGAAACGCAGGCTTTCCATCTGCAAATAGAGATCGAGGGCTTCCAGTTCGTCGGCGAGGCTGATGTAGTCGGAGCGCGAATGCTGGAGGATGAGGCGGATGAGCCGGGCAAAATTGTTCAGGTATTCGGATGCTTTTCTGGATTCGTTTTTGACGATATAGCTGTCGATCGAATTGAGGCTGTTGAACAGAAAATGCGGATTCATTTGGGCCAGCAGTGCGCTCATTTCCACGTGCGCCAGTTTTTTCTCATACTCGGCCTTGATCCTTGCCTTGCGGCGGATCAGAGCCACCCGGTAGCGGTAAAAGCCGTAAATCAGGGCAACAATGGCAAGGATAACCGCGCTTCGAAACCACCAGGTAGCCCACCAGGCCGTAGCCACCAGCACCGGAATTTCGAGGATGGCATCGTTCCAGATACCCTCGTTGTTGGCCGCCTGCAACTGGAATGTGTATTCGCCGCCCGGCACATTGGTATAATTGGCAAAACGCCGGTTGCCGGCTTCGGTCCAGTCGTCGAAGCCGGCAAGCCGGTACCGGAAGCGCGTTTCGTTGCCCAGGGTGAACGCCTGGGCGGAAAAACCCACCGAGAAAAAATTTTGTAAAGGCTTGAGATACAAGGGTTCACCGCCAAACAGCGCCTTGTACGGATGGGGCTGGTTGAGCACAAGCAATTCGGTGATATAGGGAACCGGCAGTTCCTTGTTTCGCTGCAATTCAGCCGGATTGGCCAGCACAATGTCGTTGCGGCCACCCAACAACAACTCGCCCGAGGGCAATACGGAGAAATGGAAGAAGTCGACATCCTTTACCCCGTATTGGAAATTGTAGGTATTCAATTGCAGGTTGTCGACGTTGATTTTTAGCAACGTGGTATTATTATAGCCCCAAATGTCGCCTTCTGCATCGGCTGTGATGAATTGGATCAGACCGGTGATTCCCTTTTCTGCGAGGTCCATCTTGAACACCACACCCGCTTCGGGCTGTTCCGGATTGGCCCAGCCAATCCAGCTGTCATTGCCGACTATCCAAATGCGCCCGCGGCGATCCTGTGTAAAACTGTGGGCCTGTGGAAGGCTGTTTTTTATGGAGCGGGTATGAATAAAACTATACACTGTGTCGCGATCCGGTGCGTACACAGCCAAGCCATCGTTGCGCGCAAACCAGATATTGCCCCGGTTGTCTTCAAACAAATCGGCTGTATTGATCAAATTGGCGGCTTTCGCTCCGCCCATACGTGCGGGGCCAATGATGAGCGGCTGTGGGCGTGCCGGATCGATACACACGATGCCTTCGTTGCCGGCGCAAAGCCACACCTTTCCATCGCGACTCGTCAGCGCATCGCCCCAGCGTTGAAACCGGATACCGGGTACGGGTTTAACCGGCTGCAATGCGTTTTTTTTGCCAGCCGTCCAGTAAAACAAACCCTCTTCGGCTGCAATGACGTACACGCCGTCGTGTCTGCGGGTAAAGCCGCGTACGGTGAGCAGGGAGGGCCGGCCGTCAAACGGGTACTTTGTCCAGGTCTCCCGGTTTTTGTCAAAGCGGTAGACACCGTCGGTAACGCGCGGACAGATTGTGATGACGTCGCCGCCAGCTTCGGGCAGGGCATGGTAGGTAAAGCCCCAGCGTTCGTTGTGTAAATGTTCGTAGGAATACCGGGTGAATTGTTGCATCAAGGGATCAAAACACTGGATGCCGTTGAGTGTGCCTTGCCAAAATCGCCCGGCCCGGTCTATGTTTTCTACTCCGTAAAATTCGCGCTTGAGCAGATTGTTGTTCCTCACATAAATGATCTCCTGCAGTCCGGTATGATAAACGGCAAACCCTCCCAAGGTTGTGATCCAGAGTTCCTCTTTGTTGCGGCTGATGATTTTGTTGATTGGCGACTTTAATAAATCGCTGCCAAACTGTTTCTTCAACGGCAATGGTTGGAGTGTCTGTTTGACGGGATCAAATACCGAGACGCCCGCCATCCAGCTGCCGACGTACAGTTTGCCGTCGGTATGGTAGCAAAGGCGTCTGAAAGCGTTGACATTTACCTGGTAGTCTTTGTCGTCCTGCGGAAAAACAAACCATTGCACCGCTCCGGTCTTAACGTTGATTTTTTCCAGTCCGCCCGTTGTGCCGGCCCAGATGAGCGAATCACCGGCCGCCTCCAGGCTCAGAATCGAATGCGGAGGCCCCAAAAGAGGTGTTTCAGCCGGGTAGGCCGATGCCGGGTAAGCGTACTGGGAAAAATCGTCGCTTTCAGGGCGGTATCGCCAAACGCCATGATCGCGTGTGCCTGCCCAGATGTTTCCATTTGGGTCTTTGAACAAAACATTCACAGAGTATCCGAAGCCTTCCTGCCGTTTTGTTTCCTTGCCGGTTGCATTGATCTGATAATGCCGGAAGGTATCATTCCGGATATTCAGCACCGAAATGCCCAGACCGGTTGCCACCCAGATCTCTTCTTTTTCCGGCAGAATGCTGAATACCAGGTTGCTGGCCAGTGAATTGGTCTGATTCGGGTCGTGTTTCCAGGTTTTGAATTGTTGCCCGTCGAAGCGGAAAAGCCCTTCCGACGAACCCAGCCACACGAATCCGTCAGTGCCAACCGCAGTCGCCCGCAGTTCGCGCAGGGGTGTGCCGCTTTTTTGCGTAAACTGCACAGCCTGGCCCATTTCAAACTGTCCCCAGGCCTGAACAGTGACACCCAGCCATACCACTGCCGGAAGCAGGAGCGCACAGAAGTGGTATGGCATGGGCGTTCGCATAGGACAAAAATAACAAAAAAGCACCTGATGTTGGAGACGATTGAATGTCCGGGCAGGATCATCGTCCGACCATTTGGCCAGGGGCTTTTACTGATACAACAATTGCTGAAGTCCGCAGCGATAAGCGAGGTCAGAATGGCTGCAACTTGAACCGGACGCGGACAGTGACCCGCTGCTTTATCGGTTGGCCGTTGCGCCGGGCCGGATTCCAGGCCGGCATTTCGCTCAACAGCCGCTTTACCACGTTATCGCAACTTTGATTCAAACCTTTCACGACTTCAATGTCTGTCAAACATCCGTCAGTACCCACTGTCGCTTCTGCTTCAACGACACCCTCCAAACCATTTTCGTGGGCGGAAGAGGGATATTGCGCATGTTCGGCCACATAATTTTTCAGGTCGGGGAACCAGGCATTCGAGTCAGTGCTGTCGAACTCCAGTTCAACGGGTACTGTGGAATACACTTCTTCTTTAGAGTTACTCAGATGTGCGGTTTTTGAGGGTTGGAAATTAGTTTGCGCATTCGCCACAGACGAAGCGAGCAGGCCGGCGAAAGCCAGCAAGGTGATTGTTTTCATAGCCAATTTTTTACAGATGTTTTTGGTTGTAATTGACTGCAAAGAAGCCCCTCACCAGGCGCCGCGCCAAGGTCATTTGATCCTGCCCTGCCGGTGCTTGAGCCATTGGTCGTTCTGATTGAGCCGTTCAATAAAAAACGACTGCGCCTGCCTGTTTTTCTGCCAGCCGCCTGTGCTCTCAAAATAACTGCAATACCGCGCATGTGGTGCGTCGAACCGCTCAAGAGCGCATGGCGACGCTCCTGCAGCCGGCAACATTTGCGGTTCAATTGAACCAATCCATTATTCACAAATTCTGACTACTTTATGAAACGACTTTTTGTATTGCTGTACGGCGTCATCGTTTATTGCCTGTTTTTTGGCACCTTTCTTTATATGATCGGTTTTGTCGGGAACATCGCAGTGCCGAAAAGTATGGACGGCGAACCGCAACTTCCCCTGAGCACGGCCCTGCTCATCAATGCCGGATTGCTGTTGTTGTTTGCCCTGCAACACAGCGTGATGGCTCGGCCGGCCTTCAAGCGCTGGTGGACCCAGTACGTGCCCGAACCGGCGGAACGCAGCACTTTTGTCCTGTTTACCTGCATTTGCCTCATTGCATTGGTGTATTTCTGGCAACCCGTCGGAGGCATCGTCTGGGTCGTCGAAAACGACATCCTCGCCGGCTTGCTGATCGGCCTGAGCATGATCGGATGGATGATCGTGCTGGTCTCCACTTTTATGATTAACCACTTCGACCTGTTCGGTTTGCGCCAGGTTTGGCTTTATTTCCTCTGCAGGAAATACGAACACGTCAAATTCAGACTGCCGGTTTTTTATCGTTACGTCCGGCATCCGTTGTACCTCGGCTTTCTCATCGCCTTCTGGGCGGCGCCGACCATGACCATCACACACCTGCTGTTTGCGGTGCTGACCACCGGCTACATTCTCACAGCCATTCAGCTGGAAGAGCGTGATTTGTTGAGCCTTTACGGTGAAAAATACCTCAAATACAAAAAGTGGGCGCCCATGCTGATCCCTTTCACCAAAGGGAAAATGCCGATGGAGGCGGTCGGTTTGAAAGAAGCAACGGACGACGCGGAAAATCCTGCCCCCATTTATTGACGCCCGCCTTCGGCGCCGTCCAAACCCAATGAGAACGAATCAGCACGCCTTTGTGGCCCGGCCGTTTGCGGCCGGGCCATTTTATTTTTTAAAAAACCCTGCCCGACCTGGAATTACTCCTTCAAAACGGCCAAATTCCCCTACCTTTGCGCGCCGAAAAATGTGCCCCAACCCTGTAACCTTTCAACCTTGTAACCCTTTTAACCTTTCAACCCCGCCAACCATCTGCAACCACTGCAACCTATTATGAAGAATATCCGCAACTTCTGCATCATTGCGCACATTGACCACGGGAAGAGCACGCTTGCCGACCGTTTGCTGGAATACACCAACACCATCAGCAAGCGGGACATGCAGGACCAGGCGCTCGACAACATGGACCTCGAACGCGAGCGCGGCATCACCATCAAGAGCCACGCTATCCAGATGCGTTACGTGCATCCCGCTGACGGCGTCGAATATATTTTCAACCTGATCGATACCCCTGGCCACGTGGACTTCTCCTATGAAGTGAGCCGTTCCATCGCGGCCTGCGAGGGCGCCCTGCTGCTCGTGGATGCGACACAAGGCATCCAGGCCCAGACGATCAGCAACCTCTACCTCGCCGTCGAGCACAATCTGGAGATCATTCCGATCGTGAACAAGGTGGACATGGACAGCGCCATGGTGGAAGAAGTGCAGGATCAGATCATCGACCTCATCGGGTGCAAACGTGAAGAGATCATTTCCGCTTCGGGCCGTACCGGCATCGGTATCCCTGAAATTCTGGATGCAGTGGTCAACCGGGTGCCCGCACCCAGCGGCGACCCGAACGCGCCGCTCCAGACGATGATTTTCGACTCGATGTTCAACTCCTACCGGGGGGTGATCGCCTATGTGCGCGTCATGAACGGCACCATGAAAAAAGGCGACAAAATCAAATTTTACAATACCGGCAAGGAAGTGGTGGCCGAGGAAGTGGGAGTATTGCGACTCGGACAGTTCGAGGCTGCCGAAATCAGCAATGGTGACGTGGGTTATGTCATCACCGGCATTAAAGTCAGCCGTGAAATCAAGGTGGGCGACACGATTACCCACGTGGTCAATCCCTGCCTGGAGCCGGTAAAAGGTTTTGAAGAGGTGAAACCGATGGTTTTTGCGGGTATTTATCCGCTCGACAACGACGATTTTGAGGATTTGCGCGACTCGCTGGAAAAACTCCAGTTGAACGACGCTTCCCTCGTATTCGAACCGGAGACCTCGGCGGCACTCGGCTTCGGCTTCCGCTGCGGCTTTCTCGGGATGTTGCACCTGGAGATCGTGCAGGAAAGGCTTTACCGCGAATTCGATCAGGATATCATTACCACGGTGCCCAACGTACCCTATTATGCTACCGACATGAAGGGCAAACGTTTTCTGGTGCGCCAACCGACCGAACTGCCCGACCCCAACCACCTCGAAAGCGCCGAGGAGCCGTACATCTATGCACAGATCATCACCAAGCCGGAATACATCGGCAACATCATGACCCTCTGCATCGAAAAACGCGGCCTGCTCCAAAAACAGGTGTACCTCACTCCCACCCGCCTGGAGATGACTTTCCACCTGCCCCTGGCCGAAATTGTGTTCGACTTCTACGACAAACTGAAATCCATCACCCGCGGTTATGCTTCGTTCGACTATCACCTGCTCGACTACCGCGCTACCGACCTGGTGAAACTCGACATCAAACTCAACGGCGAACAGGTGGACGCGCTCTCGGCGCTCGTACACCGCTCCAAGGCAGAGCAAATGGGTCGTCGCATGTGCGAAAAACTGAAGGACCTGCTGCCGCGCCAGCAATTCCAGATCGCCATCCAGGCCGCCATTGGCCAGAAGGTGATCGCCCGCGAGACCATCTCTGCCCTCCGCAAGGACGTGACGGCCAAGTGTTACGGCGGCGACATCAGCCGGAAACGCAAACTGCTCGAAAAGCAAAAAGAAGGCAAGAAGCGGATGAAACAGTTCGGCAACGTGGAAGTGCCGCAGGAGGCGTTTTTGAAGGTGCTGAAACTCAATGACTAGAAATGAAAAGGGCGCCTTTTGAGCGCCCTTTCCTGCTGTTTATTGCTTCTGCCTGAATGCGGCAGCAGCCATCGTTCATAGTGTTTTCCAATAGTAGTTGATGAAGGTTTAAGGGTTTATAAAAGTTGATAACGTAGTGTACGCCGCAGTTCATAAACTCTTATAAACCCTTATAAACTTAATCCAGCGACTGGTTGGCGCTGTTGGCCTGGTTGACCATCTGCTGATATTCTTTCGGCGTCAGGTTGTCCATGCAAAAGTTGATCGGGTTGATCGGGTTGCCTTTGTAGTGCACTTCGTAGTGTAGGTGAGGGGCCGTCGAAAGACCCGTGTCGCCTACTTCTCCGATTTTCTGACCCTTTTTTACGTGCTCACCGGGGCGTACCACGATTTTATTCATGTGCCCGTAGAGGGTCTCGTAACCGTAGCCGTGGCGAATTTTGACGCAATTGCCATAGCCGGAGTGCCAGCCGCCTTCCACCACCACGCCGTCGCCGGAAGCCTGAATGGCTGTGCCAACCCGGGCCGGGAAGTCCAGGCCTGCGTGAAATTTGCGGATTTTGTAAACGGGGTGTACCCGGTATCCGAAGCCGGAAAGGGTGCCGATGCTCTTTTGCAGTTTGTCTTCCCGCACCGGTTTCACGCTGGGGAGAGAAGCCAGCATTTGCTGCTGGTTGTTGGCGAGTTCCTGGATGGTATCGAGTGATTTGCTTTGCAGTGCCAGCTGGCGGCTGAGCATGTCCACTTTGTCAAGTGTAAGTGCTACAGATTTGCCACCGTATTTGAATGCGGAGAGTTCCGGGTGTGCTTCGTGGTCACCGGTACCGGCCACCCATACATCCTGATCGATGGGATCCATGCCGAATACTGCCCGGTGAACGTTGGCGTCGCGTTGCTGGATATTGCCCAGTACCTTGGACATGATGTCCAGTTGGCCATCCAGTTGGCCGTATTTGTATTCCATCTGCTCTATTTCGCGCATGAGTTCCTTTTCACGGGGAGAAGGAAACAGCGAATAGAGCACAGCAAGCAAGGCAAAAGAAGTAACGAGTACGACGGAGAAGAATCCGAAGGCTTGCCAGATGCGGGTTTTTATGGGGATTACAACTTTTTCGTAGGTTAAAGTGTGGATGTTGTAAACAAACTTTTCTTTCCTGCCCATACATTTAGAGTTTACCAGGCGAATCATTCGATTGCATAAGCCTCGGTGTTTTGCAAATCAGTGCGGCGGACGTTGGGGTACCTGATTAAGTAAGCGGGTTTCATTTGGGGAGAAAATAGTCGTACGCCGGTGATGCTCCTGGTTGTTAGAGTCGGGTTAATCGGCTCCTGAATTTATTGAGAGAGGCGCACAAATGTAACGAAGTGTCGGAATCTGTCAAGTTTTTTTTCCGAAAAATCAACTTTTTGCGGTTAATAGGACAAATAGCAAGCCATTTAATACAAATTTTTATGTCGGATGCCTGCCACAACCGTATTAAAACTAGTTTTCAATTGAAATACAAATCCGGGGTGAATCAAATAATGGAAAGGCAAAAAAAGAGAATTTGTCCATATTTATTGAGCCATCGGCAGGATTTAACACATTAAAGGAAGGAATAAATCAAGCACCGGGCTTTGGGTATTGAGTGTCAGGCTTTTGAAAATTCATTTTTTCAGTGCTGACAACTCACTCTTCCGACAAATCGAGGATCATGATTTTCTGCCAGATCTTGGCGGCCATGCCTTGCGTGAGGGTTTCGAGGTCGTTCACACTGCCCAGCACCACGGGATCGTCGATGGTTTGGGCAAACAGCGCTGCCACTTTGCTGTTGAGCGCCAGCATTTCCGAACAATAGTCGAGATAACGGGTGAGCTGCTGCCGGGTGAAGGTCCGTTCCGGCGATGCCTGTGTTTCGGTGAATTTGGCCAGCAGATAGGCCGGGTCTTTGGTCAGCTGGTGCATGTCCACCACGTGCGCGATGCTGCGCAACTGGTGCAGGGCTGCCAGTGCAGCCCGGCGTTTGAGCCGGGTTTCGAGGCCTACCAGCGAGAACAGCGCCAGACCCAGGAAAATGAGTTCGTTGATGGCCGATTCCGTGGACTGAAGCAGGTCGTGAATGCCTTGTGCGTTCACGGAAAAAAACTGACCCAATTGCATCAGGGCCCAGACCGCCAGACCTGCGAGCAAGGCAGCAGCGGCATACGCGGCGATTCGCACCGGCCAAATGGGGGCTTCAAGCCGCCGTGCAAGGTGCTCGGATTCGTGCGCCAAAACCCGGAATTCGGCACACACCCGCGACAGGCCGGAGTCGGGAAAACGCTGGCCGATGCGGGCTTCCAGCCGCTCGATCGTTTTCAGGATCAGGGCGGCATTCAGCTGGGTAAACTTGCCGGCCCCCGTCGTTTTATTGGGCTTGAACGGGAAAAGCCAGGTCAGAAATGTCATGTCATACCGGTTTTTTTCGGCGCTAAACCTCCGAAATTATTTGAACAAGGCTGAACATATTTTGGACAAATGTTGACCTGTCGCCTGGCCTGCCGGCGTCGGCACCTTTGTCCCGACCAATCAAAAGTATTTTCAAAACCATTTAAACATCATTTCGAGATGAAAACTTTTTCAGTCCTGTTTGCCCTCTTCCTTTCCTGCGCCGCATTCGGCCAAACCAGCCCCAACGTGCTTACCGTACAAAACGATTTTGCCGCTTTCGGCAAAGGCGATATACCAACAATCATCAACTCTGCCTCCGAGGATGTGGTGTGGAAACATTTCGGCACGCCGGGTGTGGTGCCCTTCGCCGGCACCTATACCGGTCGCGAAGGCGTGGGACGTTTTTTCCAAACCGTAGGGGAAAGTTGCAAATTCCTGGTGTTCGAACCGCAGAGTTATATGGAAAACGGGAACACCGTAACGGCTACCATCAACATGAAATCAATTGCCCTGCCCACCGGCAAAGAATACGCCGATTCGGTGGTCATGGTCTTTACCTTCAATGCAGCCGGCAAAATTTCGAACTGGGAAGCCAAGGGAAATTCGGCAAGCCTGGAAATGGCTTTTTCAAAATAAAACGGGATGGTTTGGACAAAACAAAGGGTGCCCTGGAAATCGTCCCAGGGCACCCTCTGTTTTTTTTCAGGCAAATGCAGGAAATTAGTTTTTGTGGATTTCGATGGCCTGGAACAGTTGACCGGTTTTGCTTTCCAAAGCGATGATGTACGTGCCCGCAGGCTGACCGGTCAGCGAATATTGCTGTCCGGAAACCGGCGTGAACGCAGCCAGTTGGCGACCATCGAGTGCGACCAGACGGATGCGGCCTACTTCGTCGGCGTTTTCAAGGGTGAACGATTCCACCACCGGATTGGGGTAGAGTTTCACGTTGGCAGCGGGCAACAGGTCGTTGGTGCCGGAGGCTGCCGAGTTGAAAACATAATACGAAT
>Ga0075163_10012195_pt1 | contig 11200 bp, 2 predicted proteins | sample JI1023141ADNA_FD_71478 | JGI IMG/M metagenome (GOLD analysis project Ga0075163, IMG submission 71478) | Wastewater effluent complex algal communities from Wisconsin, to seasonally profile nutrient transformation and Carbon sequestration -... | ecosystem: Engineered > WWTP > Effluent > Algae...
ATGGACGCCGCCGACGCGCACGCGCACGCCCCGCTGCTTGTGCGCGTGACGCCCGACGCGGCCGCGGCCGCAAATTCTGCCGCGCCGGCACAGCCACAGAACTGCTGCGGCCGCGCGTGGCGCAAGATTGCATGCGGCGTCATGATTGCGTACATGCTCGTGCTGCTGTTTGGCGGCTGGGGCCCGGTCGTCCTCTACAACCACGCGCGAGCGCGCGCAATCTTTGGCAACGAGACGTCGACGGCGTGCGCGCACTATGGCGCCGCCGAGTGCGCGCAGCAGTGCGACTGCGGCCTCTGCGTGTCGCGCTCCAACGCCTCGGAGCCGCGCTGCCTTCCCGCGCTCTACTACGACCCGCGCGCCGCGTCGCCGCGCTGCATGGCGGAAGACGGCGGCGACGACGAGTGGCGCGGGCCGCGCGACTTTTGCGGCGGCTACGATGGCTTTCCGTCGTTTATATTTGGCATCTATGCGACGTGCGCCGTCGGAATGGCGCTTGCCGCCATCCTGGGCCTTGGCGCGTGCCTCGCGCGGTTCAAGCCGTCGGTGCACGAGCCAATCAGCGTCTAGGCGCGCACCAAATAAACACAGTGGCGCGACTCGCCAAGCGGTGCGCACAAGAGAGCGCGGCGCGGCACGCAACCGCCGCGCAATGAAAATCAGCGACTCTGATCATGCGGCGCTGCGCGCGCACTTTGGCGACGCCTACATTGGCGACGCGATCAAGTCAATCTCGCGCGACGGCGGCGCCGAGGTGCATGCGCTTCTTGGGCGCGAAATTGGAGAAAACGGCGCAGAAACAAGTCAGATTGGCTTTGGCCTCGCCGACTGGACGTACGACAAAATTACGAGCGTTGGAACACTCCTCGAGCCGATCATCAATGTTGAGTTTGTTGCTCGAGGCGTGCCGCGCGATCTGTATGCGCTCGTCTTGTCATTTGACAAGGTGGTTTTGTCGGTCGAGAACGAAAATTCATTTCTTGCAGGCTATGCGCACAGCGCTCTGCGCACAGTGCGCGCAATCTACGAGATTCTTGTTGAGCGTCTTCCTACAATGTCGTCTGTGCTCGGCGCAATCGTGTCTGGAATGGAGTCGTTGTTTGGCTCCGAGTCGTGGGCGAGCGGCGTCGTGAACAGCATCTCTGCCGTGACGGCATTCGTCAAGGCGGGTGCCGCGGCGCTTTTTCGCAACATTGTACGCGCGTTCAAGAAAATCGCAGCGTTGTTTGTGAATGCGATCGAGGGCGCGCTCGACGTCATTGCATCTCTTCCGGCGCTCATTTACAACGCGCTTCCCGAAATTGCCGTTCCTGCCAAAAAAACGATTCTTCGTCTCGGCTACTTTGCCTATGCGCTCACAAACATCATGCAGCAGCGCCTCGATGCAAAGCAGCGTTCGCTCGATGCATTTGTGCAGAAGATTGGCGAGCCGTTTGTCAATGCGCTCAACGAGATCTGGGGCGTGCTCGCCGCGCTTGGAGATCGCGTGCTGAGCGCTGCGTCGGCGATTCGCGCGGCAATTGCGGCATCGGCGTTTGGCACGCTCGTCCAGAAAATGGCTGGCGCGTTCGGCGACGCCATTGCGCCAATGCTCGCGTGGCTCTCGCCGTTTGCTACAATGCTTCTTTCAAGCACGCAGGCCATCTCGCGCTACGCTGCGATGCTCGTCGCCAAGCTTGGCACGCTTGTCATTGAGCCGCTTCGCCAGATGTGTGGGCTCGACATGGACGCCGGCAACATCTTTGACACGGCGGCTATGCGCCCCATCATTGAGATTGGGCTCGAGCATCTGCAAAACGCAAACGGCCCAGAGCCGCTGCGCGCCGCGCTCGTGCGCATCGCCGCGCTCGACGCGTCTGTCGATCGCGCGCTCGACGCGCTCTGGCTTGCCGATGCAGAGACGTCTATTGGCGCCGCGTGGCAGCACGCATCAGTGTTGTCGACGTTTGCTGTCGATCAGGAACTCTCGGCTAGCGACAATGCCGTCTTTGCGTCGCTGCTTGGGCGCACGTACGAGCAGATGGAGACCGACTATGCCGAGGCGCACATTGCACTGCTCGAGGTTCTTGCCGACATCGAGATCGGCCAGGCAGAGGAGAGCGACGAGAAGCCGCGCAGGTCGCGGCGCCGGCGTGTTGGCGCAGAGGCGCCGGCGCCGGCGCCTATTGCCGACTTTGAAAATGACGGAAAGCGCAAGCGCTCGACGCGCACGGCCGCAACGACGGCAAACGGCGGCGCGCCGGCGCTCTCGCCCGCCGTCGGCGTTCAACAGTCGGTTGTCGAACAGCACATTGAGTTTTTTCTTGTGCGCTGGGCCAAGATCGTTGCGACGAGCGCGCCGTCAAAGCTTCTCATCAAGGCCGGCGCGCCGGGGCTCGTGACGTTTTCCGACGCCGTGAGCCAGATCGCAAATTGGGCAAACAAGGGCCGCGACAGAACGCGCACAGTTCGAGTGCGCAGCTGGAAGTTCATTGCAATTGCGGCGCTCGGAAGTTCTGCCGCCATCTATGCGTGGGCCGGCAGCGTGGCGAGCGCGGCACGGGCGCGCGAGATCGAGACGTTGCGCAAAGAGATTGCGACAAATCCTGTTCTCAAGATTGCGTTTGACATTAGCAAGGAGGCGCCGTCGTTCAGTCTCCTTGTTCAAGATCTCAAGGACGCGCCAGACGCCACAAAGGTCCATCCAATTGTCAATCTGCGCGATATGATCGCAAAGAACATCCAGGGCGCCACCGACGCAGAACTTGCGCAGTTTGGAGGAAGTGTCGCGGTCGTGGCGGCAGGAAGCGGAAGCGGCGTCAACATTGCCATTGACGCCACGCGCCTCGCCGAGGCGGCACGCGAGCTCGCAACGCCGCTGAAGATCGAGGAACCAGAGGCGGTCGGCTATCTGCGCAGCCATCTCTACGATCTTGAGCGCGAAAAGAAGGCGTTCGAGGCGCAAAGCGTCAAGACGTCGATCGACACGCTTCTTCTCGAGACGACGCGCGCCGCCGAAGACCGGCGCGCGCTCATGCACAGTATCGCAATCAATGGCGTTCTCCAGTTCTTCACCAGCTCTACGCTCACCGAGAACGCAAAGGCGCTCTACAATGCGTCGAAAACGCTCCGCAGCGGCACAACACTCGACTCGTTTGAGTATTTCATGACCAACGTGTCGCGCGCGCTCTCGCCATCGTTTATTGCGCGCTACAAGGACCGATGGCGCGAGCACATTACCGGCGAGAGCGCACGCGACGCGTACGACGCGTTTACGTCGACTGATCCGGCGTTCGTTTTTCGCTCGGTTTGGAGTTTCGTCACAACGCCATTTGCGTCGCTCGTGATTGCATCGGCCGCCGCTACGTGGTTTGCATGGGGAGTTGCCGAGGTGCTCTCTAGCGTGGCGCCTGATCCAGACGATGCGCAGATGGCGATTGGCGAGCGGTTTGTGCGCAGCATCAAGGACATCGTCGGCATCTCGCTCGATATTCTGCAGTGGATATTCCTAGTGTCGAGCCGCGCCGCCGCGCTGCGCGGCGTGCTCGCCAAGTCGCGCGGCATTGTGCGGTTTGGATCGCTGTTTTTCGACGGGCAGCGCGCGCAAGCGTTTGCGAGTCTCGTCGTGTCGATGTCTGGCGTCAAGATTGACGCCGAGGTTGCGCAGGCCGCGCCGGCCGCGCGCGCGTGTGTCGTGTGTCGGCACGAGGCGCGCACCAAGTGCGAGTGCTGCTCGCGCGCGTGTTGCTCGCGCGCGTGCCAGCGCGTTCTTCACGAGAAATAAAACCAAAGTTCTTTTGCAGGTGCATTTCAGCTCGCATTGTACCACGCAACCAGGCTTTCGAGACGCTCGCGTCGTCGCTTTGTCGCCGACGTGATGTTCGTGCTGACAAGAAGCTCAAGCTTCGCGTCGTTGGGCGTTCCGCAGTACGAGACGGCAAATGCATGCGGCCCAGCCTCGAGCGTCGCGGCGTCGATGCACCCACTTGCGCGATAGACGCCAAGAGAGGCATCGTTCGCGATCCGCCTGCCTGCTTCCTGAACATCCTTCTGCAAAATCTTGCCGCTCCACGTCACCGTCGTCGGGACCGACTTGTTGGCAATGTCGGCGAGCGTGACGTTGCCACGCGTTGCGCTCGTCGTGTTGAGCTTGGTGAGCGCCGCGTCAATCATGGTGAGAATCGCATCAGCCGCGTCCACTGGCTCGTAGGCCGCGCCTCCATCGACAGCCATACTGCCGTCGTCGTCTCCGTCGACGACGCTCTCGTTGTCGGCCGCGTTGAGAAGCGCACGCGCCGCCGTGCGTGCGAGCTCCCACTGCTGGACGCGCTCTGGCAGCGCGACGCCCTTTGCATCGGCCGTCTTTTGAAGCGTCAGCGTGGTGACTGTCTTGCCAGGCTCGCCGTTCTTGCCGTAGCCGTACACGTAGGAAAAGAGATCCGTGTTGCGCGGCTGCCCCTGCGCGACGCGCACATCGGCGCCGAGCAGCCGTTGCACCGTGGCCTTGACGCGCTCGTACGGCGTCTTGGCCGGGAACGAGCTCTCGGAGACTGGCGCGTCAACAGTCGCAAAATCGAGCGGGGCATTGCGCATGAGCGCGAGGACGGCCTCCTCGACGGCGTCACGCTCCTGTTGCGACTGCACGAGCGCGTCGACGTCAGAATCAACACGATCTGCCTCAGCGACGATTGCTGGCGCAGCGACACCGGGATCACTTGCCGGCGCGACCGGCGCCAGTGTCGGAAGCTCGACTGCGGCGGCCTCATCGACGTTGGTTGCCGCCGCCGCGACGGCGGGAAGAACGCTCTCGGTCGATGAGCGCGCGAGCTCGCGTCGCGCAATGAGACGAGCAATTTGAATCTCGACAGCCGGCGTGCGCTTTGTCGTCTCGATCCGCTGGAGCGCCCTGAGCTCCGCCTTGTCGGCATCCGTGAAGACCGCGGCCGCCGCAACGACGGGCTTCGCGGCGGCATCGATCTTGTCGGCTGCGGCGTCTGCCGCGGCGGCGGCGGTAGCAGCGGAAACGGCGGCGGCGGCGGCGGGCTGCTGCGTCGGATCGGCGTCGGCAGCAGCCAGCGCGACACTGGCGAGATCGGCCGCGCCAGTGACGACAGCGTTCCGAATCTGCGCCTTGTAGTCGTCGTACGCCTTCTTGGCGTCGCGTAGACGATCGGCGGCGGCATCGGCAGCCTTCTTGAGAGCGTCCCGCGACGCCGCAAAGCCCTCGGCGACGCCGCCCTGCTCCTCGATCGTTTTGTTGCCAATCTTTGCGTTCTTCGCGATCTTTGGCAGCGCGTCTCGCGCTACGACGAACGCAGTCAAATCGTCGCTCTTTGACCAGTATGGCGAGCCAAAGCCAGCCTTGCTGATCTTCCTAGAGTCGAGCGCCTTTTGAGCGAGCACGGCGACGTTGAAGCTCGCAAGACTTGCGTCGAGCCTCTGCTGCGCCGTTGCAATCGCGGCCAACAGCGGCTGTGCGTCCGAGCCGACGTCCTGCGACGTCTGCGCGAGCGCGTTGTTTCCTGCGCTCTTGGCCTGCGCCGACGCGTCGGCGGCGGCAGACGCCGCCGACGCGGCGGCGGCGGCCTTGTCGGCGGCAGCGGCGGCGCTGCGCTCGTCCTCGGCGCGCTTCGTGTCCTCGGCGCGCTTTTTGAGGCGCCGCGCCTCCTCGTTTGCGGCCGCGGTCACTTCCTGCGACCGCTGATCGACCTTGACACGGAGGGCGTTGAGGCGATCGATGTAGCGCTCGATGGCGTCGGCCATCGAGGCGCCGGCAGTGATCTGGCGCTGGGCGACGCGCGCGGCAATCTCGCGCAGTCCGGCAAGGCGTGTGATCTTGACGTTGTCGAGCGCGGCATCAACGTCGACAAGCGTCGACGCCGCGGCCGCGGCCGCCTCGTCGCGCGCAATCTCCTCAAAGATCGGAATGAGCGCAGCGCGCGCGGCAGTGAACTCTGCGAGCGCGGCGTCGCGCTCCTTTGTGTAGCCGACGACTTCGTCCTGCGTGAACAACTTGCCGTTGGCGCCAGAAGAGATGACAGTGTCGACGTTCCGCCGAAACAACTCGAACATTGGATGCGCAAACGTAATCGACAGAATGTCAAACGACTGAGCCGTCATGTTTGCGTACTTGGCGAGCTTTCCGTCAAGAATGCGCTTCTGGCGCTCGAGATCGGCGCGCGCCTTCTTCTTTGTCTTCTCAATCTCGTCCAGAGCAACGCGCTCGGCCTCTTCGAGCCGTGCCTTTTCGACAGCCGCCTTGTCGGCAGCCGCCTTTTGCTCTCGCGCATTCGCCTCGCGCTCCTCCTTCTCGCGCTGCAACCGCTCCTCGAGAGCACGCTTCTTCTTGTTCTCTTCCTCGAGACGCTTCTTCTCTGCCTCTTCCTTCTCGCGCGCCTCTGCAGCCGCGCGCTCCGCAGCGGCGCGCCGCTCCTCGGCCTCGTCCAGCTTCTTCTGCGCAGCAGCAATCTCCTCTGGCGGCGCCTTCTCGCCCTTGAGCGCACGAAAGATGTTTCCTGCCTTTGTGACGAGGCCCTTGAACGTCGAGACGGTCTTTGCCGCCGCCACCGCCTCCTTTGACGCGGTAGCGGCCGCGGCACCGGCGTCGTTGACGACGTCGTTCTGCTGCTCGAGCGCGCTCTGTGCAGCAGCGACGGCGTTTTCGCTTGCAGCGAGCGCGCTCGTCGCCTCGGCGACCTTCTGCTCGGCCGCCGCAGTGTCCGCGACGGCCGCCTTGACCGCTGCTGCAGATGCGACGACTCGCTGGGCGCCGCGCTCGAGCGCAAAGTTGCGGTTCGGCCGCTTCTTGCAGACGGCGCGCGCAAAGAGGCCGAAGCGGCGCAGCAGCGCCGCGCTGTAGGCCGGCGGCGCAGCCGTGTCGGCGCGCGGGTCGATGCGCCAGAACGTCACGGAGCGCTCCGGCGTGCCGCCACTCAGCCAGACGCGGCTCTGGAGATCGTTGCGCAGCCAGCCGACAATCTGGCGCTCGAGCTTCGAGTAGGGCGCGACCTCCTGGTAGCCGCCAATGCCGCTCGTGTAGACGCCGCGAAACAGAAAATCGTCGGCAATGCGCGCAATCTCGGGATCGACCGGGTCGTACGGCACGCGCAGGCGGCCGCCGATGCGCGCGTTGTAGAGCGCCTCGAGCGCGAGCACGCGCTCAGGATTGCCAAAGCACGGCGACGCGCCGCGCGCCTCGACCATGCCGCGGTAGAGTGCATCGTAGTCGTCAAGCGTCAGCAGCGCGTCGTAGGCGTACGCGGTGCCGCGGCGCGCCGGCGTCGAGAGCATCTGCGAGAGGTCGGCCGCGAGGTCGTACTCGCCCGCGCCGTCGTCGCCGTCGTCGTCGACCTCCTCGGCGTCGCGCGGCCGACGTGAGAGGCGCGGCGCGCCGACCCAGCAGCCTGGCGCCGCCTGCTCGCGCCGGCAGCACGCCCACATGACGCGCAGGAACGGCGTCGCCATGTCGTCGCTCGCCGACACGGAGCGGTCCGCGAGCGTCGTCCACGTGCCGCCTCCGGCGACGCCCGTGCCCTCGCGGCCGTGCACGAGCGACGCGGCGTCGTGCTCGGGGTGCGCCGGCTGCCCCGGCGCGTACCACGGCTCGCCGACGAGGCCCCACGTGCGCAGCGGGTCGAGCGGCTCGACGCCCGTCAGCACGCGGCGCCGGTCGCGCTCGCGCGCCGGGTCGAACGCGAGCACGCGCTCGAGCGGCGCGAGCACGTCGGCGATGCCCGCCGACGACAGGCGCGCCGTGCGCGCGTCGAGGTCGGCGAGCGAGAGGTCGCGCACGTAGGCGTCGGCGTCAAACAGCGCCGCGCCCGGCAGCGTCGACTCGCGGCCGTCGCGGTCGCGCCGCGGCGCGCGGAAGCCCTCGCCGACGGCCTCCTCGCGGAAGCGCGCCGCCGGCGTGTCGACGTCCGCGTAGCCGGCGTCGCGCAGCTGCTGCGGCAGCGCGTCGAGCCGCTGCGTGACGGCGCGCGCCCACTCGCGCACCTCGCGCGTCGCGCCGAGCGCCGGCGCGTCGGCGCCGCCGGCGGTGTCGGCGCGCTCGTAGGCGAGGCGCGCAAAGAGCGTGCGCGCCGGCACGCGCTGCGCCGCGTCGAGCGCCTGCGCGACGAGGCGCCCGAGGTCGGCGCGCGCCACCGTCGCGAGCGTCGTCGCGTCGGCGACACGGGCGAGCGCGTCGGACGTGACGACGCTCGTGTCGGCGAGCGCGGCGAGCGTCTCGCCGGAGAGCAGCGCGCCGCTCGTGCCGCTCGCGTCGGCGCGGCGCAACGCCACGCCGAGCTGTGCCGTCGCCGCGTCGCCGCGCGCCGCGTGCGCGCGCACCGCGTCGGCGAACGTCTCGAGCGCAATATCGTCGGCGCGGCGCGCGTATTGGCGCAGCGCCGACGCGAAGCGGCGCCCGACGTCGAGGTCGCGCGCGCCAGCGTCGTTGAGCGCGAGCTCGTCGGCGACCGTGGGCTCGGCGGTGCGCGCCGCCTCGAGCAGCTCGGCGCGCGGCATGCGGCGCACGCGCGCCGAGCGCGGCGCCGGCGTGTGCCAGCGCGCCGTGCCCCACGCCTGCGTCGCCGCGCTCTCGAGCTCGTAGCGCTGCGTGCGCTCGCTCCAGAACTCGCCGTCGAGCACATAGTCACAGATCGTCGGCGCCGAGCGCACGCACTTGCCGTCTGTGCCGATGACCGGGCGCGAGAACGAGACAGTGTAGACGCCGCTGCCGATTGGCGCGACGACGCCGCTCGTCGACGCGAGCGCGCGCGGCGCGAGCGTGTCGAACGGCATGTACGTCCACTTGATGTCGACGGCGTCGGCGGGCAGACGCGCCGAGACGTCAATCGGGCGCGCGTTCGCGTAGGCGCGCACGTCGAGGCGGCGCACCGAGACACCGAGCGTCGGCGCGACGCGCAGCGCGACGAGCGCGAGCACGCGCGCAGGCGCGAGCGCGTAGGCGGCCGCGAAGCGCTGCAGCGGCAGCGAGCCCGTCGACGTCGGCTCAAAGACGAGCGTCTGCAGCGAGTGCGCGACCTGCGCGGCGTCGGCGCGCGACAGGTGCGCCTCGACGAGCGCGTAGAGGCCGCTCTCCGAGGGCGCCGCCGCGAAGCGGTGTGCGCTGCCGTCGGGCTGCGCGTCGAGGCCGAGCGCGAGCAGCATCTCGTCGCGCTGCAGCGCCGTCGCGCTTGTGTCGAGGCTTCCCTTGATGACGAGGCGCGGCGCACCGCGCGGCGGCACGACTCGCGCCCAGAAGCGCGTCCAAATTGTCACCGATGCCGCAGCGCCGCCGACGTTCGCCTTCACCGTCGCCTCGGCGCCGGCGTCGGCGACGAGCGACGCGTACGTGTTGGGCTCGAGCAGCGCGACCTGGCGCGCAAAGTCGGCCTCGGCGACGCGCACCTCGAGCGGGCGCCGCGGGTAGACGAGCGCGGCGACGACGAGGCGCACGCGCCACGTCGCCTCGCCGCCGTTGCTCGCGCCGTCGACCAGCTGCTCGACGACGTAGAGGCCCTGGTCGTTGTTGCGCAGCGGCGGCTCGGCGGGCTCGGCGGCTCCGGCCTCGGCGCGCGCCTTCTTGACGAGCGCGCGCGCGCGGCCCTCGAGCGTGCGGCCGTTTGGCGTGTGCGCGCCGTCGACGCCCCAGACGCCGCCGTCGTGGCGCACGACGAGGTCGAGGCGCGCCGGCGCGTTGATCGTTGGCTCGACGACGGCGAGGTCGCGCACCTCGATGCGCGTGCCCCAGCGCGCGTTCAGCAGCGCGACGGCGTCGTCGACGCGGCGCTGCGCCTCGACGCTGGCGCCGGCGCCGGCGCGCTCGTCGTAGGCCGCGCCGCCGAGCGCCGCGCGCAGCTCGGCGAGGCTCAGCGGCGCGGCGAGCGGCGTGCGCGGAAAGTCGGCCTCGTCGGCGGCGGCGCGCGCGCGCTCGGGCATGTCGGGATAGAGCAGGCGCTCGAGCGCGCCGCGGCGGCCCGGCAGCACGCGCTCGCCGGCGCGCATCGCCTCGGCGCGGCCGCGCGCGCGCAGGCGGTTGCGCCACGCGGCGACGCCGGCGAGCAGCGCGCGCTGGTTCGCGACGCTCGGCGGCGCGACGCGCGAGAAGCGGTAGCGGCGCGCGCCGAGCGCGTCGACGTGGCGCACCGCGAGCGCGAGCACGTCGCCGCTCGTCAGCACGCGCGTCTCGACGCGCGGCACGACGACGATCTCGGCCTCGGCGCGCGCATAGCGCGCCTCGGCGCGCGCAATCGCCGCCTCGGCCTCCTCGTAGGCGAACGCCGCGGCCGCCTCGCGCTCGCGCGCGTCGGCGAGCTGCGCGCTCAGCGAGCGCTGCGCGGCGGGCACGGCGGGCACGGGCGCGCGCGCAAACGCGTCGGCCTGGAGGCGCGCGCCCTCGAGCTCGACGGCGGCGGTGGCGCGCGCCGCCTCGAGCGCGATGCGCTCGTTCTCGGGCAGCGCCGTCGCCGTGAGGTCGGCGACGCGCCAGCCGGCGTCGTCCTCGGCGTCGGCGGCCGCGAGCGCGTCGGCGTCCGACTCGATGCGCGCGCCGGCGCGCATCTGCAGCGCGTAGATGCCGTCGGCGAGCGGGTACGTGCCGGCGTTCAGCACGCCGTCGGCGGCGGCGGCCTGCGTGAGCATGACAATGTAGTTGTTGGCGGGATCGGGCTTGAGCCACGTCTGGAGCGTGCGCGGCGGCGCGGCGACGCCCGTCGCCGCGTCGATCGGCGTGTAGCGCAGCCGCAGCGTCGTGAAGGCGCCGGGAGGCGCGGCGAGCGCGCCAAACGCAAGCCCGTATGGCTTGCCGCTCGGCGCAGTCGCGACGCGCATGGGGGCGGCGCGGTCGTTTGGCGCAGTGTGTGCGCGCTGCGCGCCGCTCTTACATAGTCGGAACCGTTGTTTTCACGTGCTGCGCACACACGCGCCGCCTACATGCTCATGCCGCGGCCCGAGCGCAGGTCGATGATCTTCTGGATCAGCTTGCGCTCGCTGGCCTGAATGCCGCCCGAGTGGTTGAGGCCGCTCGCGTTGACCTCGAGGGCCGACGCGGAGCTGCCCTCCTCGAGCATCGCCGGCGCGAACGTCGCGAGCGGGAACATGTGCTTGGCGCGCAGGATGCGGTCCATCACGCTGCTCGGCACGGCGCGGCCGCGCTTCGCCGTCTCGTCGCCGCTCGCCTCGACGGTCGTCGTCGTCGTGGCGGCCGCCGCGCCGGCCGCCGCCGTCGTGGTCGTGG
>Ga0075163_10012196_pt1 | contig 11200 bp, 10 predicted proteins | sample JI1023141ADNA_FD_71478 | JGI IMG/M metagenome (GOLD analysis project Ga0075163, IMG submission 71478) | Wastewater effluent complex algal communities from Wisconsin, to seasonally profile nutrient transformation and Carbon sequestration -... | ecosystem: Engineered > WWTP > Effluent > Algae...
TACAACTAGAAATTGTTACAAGTAATAACAGGAAAAAGCTAAAATATTTTGATTTCATCTTCATAATTTTTGTTTCAATTTTTCTTTATGTTGTCGGGTTTTAAGCTTACGCACAACGTTTTGGCGCTTGGCGCAGTGGCGGATTTCGGAGCACAAAACTGTCAATACACCACAAAAGTTGATGCGAGGTAGAATGTTCAATTAACCACGTCATCCGCCATTGAGCCAAACGCCTGTTACCTGCTGGCCTTCTGTTCACCTTATCGCTGTAAGCCTTGTCAATATTGAGTTTCCGTGTCATTGTCTGCTGTGCTTGTCGGGCTGTGTGTAGGTGTGTTTTTATTTTTTTTAGCGTTGGGAAATTTTTAAAAACAATTTTGTCTACGTTGGCAAAGCAAGCTCTTTTGCATTTTTTGGTCTGTGGGTTGGCTTGTGCGAATTGCAAATGTGCTTGCTTTTAGGATTTTTATACTTAAACTTATTAGCCTTTTGTAAATATCCACTCTGTATTTGGTTCTGTATAATTAAAATAATTTTTTTCTATTTGATTTTGCCAGGCATTTCCAACAACCTTACTTTTATTACGAATTATCATATCTTCTGACAATGTTGGGCAAAAAGAACACTTTGAACACACTTCGTTTTCAAAATCATTAGTGACAAAATCTTGATAAGTATTTGGAATTTGATATAGAAATCTATTATGATTTTCAGGGAATAATATCATAGGCGTTAAACATGGAGCACACAATGAAAAACCATAAATGGAATAATTTACTCCACATAAATGCACTCTATCACATAATTGACCAGGTAAGTCAAAGTCTTTAGGAGTAATTGAAATATTCCTGTGTTTATACTCCTTAATCTCATACACTTCTTTTTTTGATAAAACACCTTTGGTTTTATATATTTCAATTAAACTCTCTGGCATTAATTTTATGTAGGGTCTAATATCATTATCAACATTTAATGTTCCATTAGTTATAATAATAATATCATTTATAAATCCATTTTTAATTAAACGTTCGAAAACTTGAATAGCTTCATTTAGAATACCTGATACCAAGGGCTCTCCCCCAATAACTCTTAATGTTTTAAATGTCAATTTAGGAAATCTAACAATTTCAGAATGCAAATAATTGATGTGTAACATACTCATTTCGTTTACATTTCTGGTAATATTATAATCTTTCTCACTATTACAGAATCGGTTACAATGTCTGCATTTAAGATTGCATTTGAAGGTGATTTCAACTTCAATGATACCACCAATAGGTTGATTAAGCCAATTCATAATATTTTAAAAGTTTAAATTAATTTTACTGCCTAATTCTTTTAAAAATTCGCTTGAATAGTTCTTTATCCTACCAGAACCCGAAGTGAATGTTAGTTCACCAAAATATACCTTATCATTGCTTTCATACAAATCTACTCTGCATTGTGGAAAGTCTTTGGTTAGACAAAAAACAATTTCTAACATTTCGTGTAAGCATGCTGGTTTAGGGATATCAACAGTTGGAAATTTCATGTGATTCTGCATTTTCTCTTTTTTAAGTTTCCATGATTTGACTTCAAATATGCCTGACTTTTTATTATTCCAATTCGTTGTATTATAACAAACAAGACAATACTCAGTAATGCCGTTAAAACTCCAAAACTTGTAATCAACTAATGAATCAGAAAAATCCAAAGTGTTTTCTACGTATTCTTCTGCAATAACCAATCTATCAATACCCAAGTAATGTGGTTCTGCGGAAATAATACCAAAAGGAATTGATATTCGCTTTTCGAAATATTCTATTATTTCATCTGCATTGCAAACTTCTTTGCTTTTAATCTTTACAACAGAACCTGAATCGTGATTACATTTAAGAACAAATTTGTCAGGCAATCTATTTAAATCAATTGTTTTAGGATTTTTCCAAATGCCATAAAGTTTTGGTAAAATGTAATCAAACCCTTTTGAATTAATGTAATCTCTAACTAAATACTTGTCAGAAAGCGTTGTCCAAATACTTGTATCTATATAAAAGGCTAACCAATTAATTTTTTCGTTTAAATTCGCAGGATTTAACCAGTTTATTTGTTTCCCAAATTGCTCAAAATACAAAACTTCTGCTAACAACTTAGGGTTATGCTGCCCTAGATAGTACCTAACTTCTAAATTTACTGGCTGTTTCATTTATTTTTTCTCATTGGAATTTGAAAAAATAGAAAGTATAAAATACTCTAACTTGAAAATCAACCTATTCATAAACATAAAAAATTTGTTTAGACTTGATTGGTTTGATTTCTCAACCTTTTCTAAAAAAGATAATCCATTACGAAAATAGGAAATACCACCTTCTTCTATAAATCGCTTTCTTACTTCTTCATACAAAGGTGAAAAATTAAAATACAAATCTTCATTTGCAACTAACCCTAATGGTTCATAAAACGTGTATTGATAATTAGTTATGAAATGTGCATGTTTTGAAAGACCTTCGTTTCTTAGCTTAAAAAGAAAATCTTTGCTGCCCAAAAAAGATATTGGCATATTCCGTTTCGACCAAAAGTGTAAAATTTTTAAGTCTTTTAAATATAAAGCTCCTAATCTTATTTGGCAATTCCATTCGCCTGGCAATTCCTGAATGATATTTCCAAAATCAAAATTTGTCTTAGCTAATGAAGGTTCGTCCTGACTAATACTGGACTGTAGTCCTAATTTGTAGTTTCTATGCCAATTATCGAAGAAATCATGAGCTTTTCTAGAATCTTTTACATACATAGCACCACCGCTAAAATAGTTTTCAACCTTTTTGAACGAATAATTAAAAACAGAACTTTCTTTTACAAATATTTCATAAACAGGGTGTTTTTTTAAAACAGTATGACCATCTAAAACCGCTGCAATATCAAATTTACAGTTGTCAATATCATTTAAAGGACTTGCAATAACTGTATCACAATCAATATACAGAAAATCACCGGAAACGTGATTTCTCATATTTGTTTTCAATAAGCGTGAACGTACCTTAAAATCAATATGTTTATCAAAAATTATAACAATCTTTTCAGTTATGAAGTTTAATAATTCTTTCCTGCTTCCTACAAAACTATTATTTGTATTGTTATCAACTAAAAGGGTAATATTTACATCTGGCATTCTAAATCTTGCAGAATAAATTGAAATTAGAGCACTTTCTAAATAAGTGTCTGCTTCTGTACTTGATAATATGTATAGAAGTTTTGTTTTCATAATACCTTTTGAAATCTTTTAAGCCAACAAGATAAAAACTCCCTTCTTCTAATAAGCCACGAATATTGATGAAAAGGCATAAATTGTGAAAGAATATTAAAATTTAGCTTGCTAAATATTAAAATACATCGTATAAATTCAATAAAAGTTAATTCAATAGTTTTAGATTTATACTTAACTATTGTGGAAACAAATCTTTTACCAATGAAAAATTTTAATTTTTTATCGAAATCATTTTTTGTCAGAAAATTTAAGCCGACTAAACAGAAACGAATGGTGTCACTAAATTTTCTAGCGGTTTGTTTGCTTCTGAAATCAGAATTTGGGGTTTCAACGTAGTTGTAACCCAAAACTGGTAAATACATGAATTGAGGTGCAAAATAGAAAGCCTTTAAAGTGTGGTTTACATCTTCCCAATAAATTCCTTCCTCAAAAAACAAATTGAAATTTAAAAGAAATTCTTTTTTGAACCATTTTGACCAAACTGCACGGATTCTGTTTTCATAATTTAATGACATTTCATATTTCAAGTATTCAATACCTGATAGATTATCAATCGAAAAATCTAAAAAAATATCGTGTTTTGATACCCCGTTGCTTGTTATAGTTTTGGCATTAAATTGCAATATGTCAGGATTTGTAGTTTTTAATTTCTGGAAAAGAATATTGATTATATCCTCTTCAATAAAATCATCAGAATCAACAAACCAAATATAATCGCCTTTTGATTTTAGGATACCTAAATTTCGGGCTGCGCCTTGCTTTTTGTTATTTGAATGAGATAAAATAATGATATTTGAATGTGTTAATGAATACGATTTTATAAGGTTAACAGAGTTGTCTTTGGAACAATCATCTATACAAATTATTTCAAACTCATTTGTCGGAATCTTCTCATTAAAAATACTATCTAAGCAACGAATAATGTATTTCTCACTATTATAAACTGGTATGATAATGGACAACTTCACTGCAGTTTATTGTTGTTTTTTAAGTAATGCAGAATTAATTCAATTGCAACTTTGTTGCCTGGCAGAAAATATGGCTTCTTTTCTTCAATCTCACTCTTGTTCAAAAGCTCTTTACAGGATAATACGAATTGAGACAATTGAATATCGGTTGGTAAACTTATAATCTTCGAATTTTGAGAGTGTTTTACATTACAAGCCTGTTCTTCCTTTCTAAAAGAACAACCTGATACAAATGATATTGCAGGGACATTCAAAAAAAGTAATTCGCTTAGCGAATTGCGCCCAGCTCTTGTAATTATCAGAGAACTATTACTATAATAATCGGCAGGTGGCTTAATCGTTGATATTAGCTGCAAATTGGCTGGTTGGTTAGGTTTTATATTTTCATTAATTATTTCATAAACATTACTACTTGAACATTGTATTGTTACTTTATAATCCGCTAATTCCAAAGCAAGCCCAAAGCATAAGTTTGCAATTTTAAGTGTAGATTCTAAAAAATCATTTTGAACATTTACTGTGCCTCCACCTAAAACACAAAAAATCTGTTTGCTTTTTATAATATGCTTGATATTTAATATTTCTGTCCGGATAATTGTATTTATAGAATGAAAATTATTGTAAATACCCGGATTACTGATTTTTCTAAGACCATGTACAATTGCTAGGTCTGACAAAGAAAAATGGTGGTTAAAGAATACCTGTGAAGAAATTTGATTCATTGGGTTTTCAACATCTGACGGATTAAGTAATGCAATCACATGAGTATCAGGATAGGCTAATTTTAATGCCTGTAGCATTAATGGTTCACCGTCAATTAATACAAAAGCCGGTTTAATTTTACCGATAGAGTGTAAAATAGCTTCGCCATACTTACTAACCGGAATTATTCCGATAGATGAAATATCCAAGGGCGAAATTGAAAGCTGGTTTCGAATATTGTATTGTTTTAATAAAACCTCGCCTTGTAAATATGTATAAATGATTATTTCAGCTCCATGTACTCTTTGGAAATCCCGAAGTAATTCAACACCTGAAACAACTCTTCCCAAACCTGGAAATCCTCTAAATATTCCAACTATCCTCATAATTCAAGAATCTTATTTAGTTCTGAAATAAAATACCGTCTTATCTGGTGATTGTCAATTTTATACATAGTACCACCTTTGCTTAATGAAAAAGCATAAGAATAGTTTTCTGAAACAATTTTCATGATGTAATCATTGTAATCACCATAAGGATAAGCAAATGATTCAACTTTACAGAAATACTTTTCTAATATTGCCTTCGAAGTACATATCTCGTCAATTAACTCGCTATCTGACAACCTAAGAAATGATTTGTGAGACTTACCATGTGAACCAATTTCCCAACCGTTTTTATTCAATTCTTGTAATTCTGAAATAGTTAAGTGAGTTCGCTTTACATGGTCTTTATAATTCCAATCATTCTGCTGACCAAAATAATTTGTACAGACAAAAATGGTTGCAGTGAAATCTAAATTTTTCAAAACGGGGAAGGCATATTTGTAAACTCCTTCATAAGCATCATCAAAAGTGCAAATTATTAATTTTGATTTATCTTCGCTTCTAAAATAGTCCCTAGCCGAGCAGAGCATATAGCCTTTTTGATGTATTAAGTTCACAAATGACTCAAAGTTTTCTATACTAGTATCTAAATGAGAGTTTATAGAATCAGAAATATCATGAAATACAATGCTATGGACGCTATTTAAACTAAAAGAAATTTCATTTCTTGCCTTTCTGATTCTATCAAAAAGCATTAACCATTGTTTCTTGACTACGTCAATACTACTTACGGATGAAATAGCTTGTAAGGCCTTTTCATAGGTTTTTTCAATTTCTTTATTTTGCAATAATTGGAGTATCTGCTCGGACATGTTTTCAGGTGCAAAGTCATTAAAAATGATTTCATTAGCTTCGTTGCAAATTGTTTCAGCTATAAAACCAGAATTACTAATAATTATAGGTATTCCATATTTTAGACAATCACCAATTGAATTTGAGAACCCTTCACAAAAAGAGCCTTGAACATAGAAGTCCCAAGTTTCTAACTTCTTAAGGAAATCTTCTCTGGATAAATCACCAAGAAAAACTACATTATCTTCTATCCCAATTTCTTGGCAATATCTTTTATAGTTTGATAATAAATCTTTATCAACATTTCCTGCAAACTCAAAATGGAAAACGACATCAGATTTTTGATTCAAATAGTTGAGCATTGTAATCAAATTAGATACACCTTTTTTCTCGTTTAAATTTTTTGCACCACAACCTAATAGAAATATTTCTTTCTTTAAATTTGGAATTCTTATAGTTTCCGAACATTCTGTCCAATTGGGTATTACCGTATAAATTTTGCTTCTGTCGAAACAAATAGCTTTGGAAACTTCTTGTAATTCATTTGATAAGGAAACTATTGCAACCGCTTGTTTTAGACAGTTGTAATTATATTGATATAGCTTTGTATCTGAAATTGAGAGATTTATTTCACTGCCTCTTAAAAGAACAATCAGTTTTGTACCTGTTAATCTGGAAATCTCTGATGCAAATAAACCATTTAGACCTGCACCGAAAGAAATAATAAACTCAAAGTGTTGATTTTTACAATTACTAAAGATGTTTTTAAGATGTCCACGAAAAAATAAATGCTTTTTAAGTTCCTTTTTATAGCCACCCTCACAGAGCATAACCTCATTATAAATTACTTTATACTTTGGATTATGAGTAAATTTTGTTTTATCATATACAGACGAGATGATAGTTATATCATAACCTAATTCACTAAGAAGTTGAGCATAAGTGCAACAGCTATATGATAAACCACCACTATTAACTCCAATTTCAGATGTTACTATTGCTATTCTCATAATTCCTTCCCTATTATATTTTTTCAGCAGGATGAATGAAAGCTGCATATTCGTATATCTCTTCTTCAGAAATTGGATTATTTTTTATATCAGCATATGTAGGACATTTAAAACAAGGCATTTCCTCGGTTACGTTTTCTTTGCCAAATAAGACAGAAATGGTTTGTGTATACAAATCATTATTTAAACAATTAGATAAGCCTTCTTTAAATGCGTTTCCAAAACTTTTCCATTTATTAACACAACAACCCAATAAATCCCCATTCCAATTCACTTGTGGTGAATACATTAGTTGGCAACATGGTCTTTTGTATGCTTTATTAAATTTAGCTTTATATTCGTCTCTAGTCGCAACATTTAAACCGCTTTCTTCCCTTACAAATTCTTTATTAATTAATGGCGAAAAAGTTGAATGATTAAGTCTTGGATAAAAAACCATATTTAGCTCTTGACAAAGAGTTTTTATTTGTGGTAACTCATGTTCATTATGTCCAAAAATAATAAACTGCCAAGACAATTTTGGATACTGACTATCGTATTTTGACTTGTAGTAATTCAATCTCTTAATATTGCTAATTACTTCATCATAATCACCATTAATACGGTACTTAACATAGCTTTCCTGAGAAGCCCCATCAATAGAGATATTTATATAAGCAAATTTGTACTTGACTAAAGCCTCAAGAACATCATCAGCAACTTTATTAAAATTTGTCCCGTTACCAGCTGTTAGCTTTATTCCATTGTAGTGGCAAAATTTTATAATATCAATAATCTCTGGATTAAGAAAAATTTCTCCCCAATTAGATAATTCTATTTGTTTAATTTGATGATTTTTTTCTATAAAGTCTCTAAAAATATTAAATTTTAAGAAACCACTTCTTATTATACCGTTCTTAATTATTCCCTTTGTAGTAGAACATTCTGGGCATTTTAATTGACATACAGTTGATGCATCAATTGAAAGGTTAGTTATTTCTTGCATATTCATCATAATTGAGCTTTTCGTTATAAATCATTCTGAGAAATTATATAAAGTCGTTTAGTTGATGTGTTTTTAGGATATTGATAAGTTAAATATGAACTTATATTAAGCTCTTTAAATATTTCATAAATATCTTTTTCAGATATTCTCACAAAGTCGGGAAATACATTTGAATAATTTTTAAAGGAAGCATCAATAATTTCTAGTAAATAATATTTAGGATTAGCATTGTCATAAAATCGTCTAATTTGAGATAGATATTCTTTTTTAGTAGATAGCTCCTCAAAATAGACACAGTTTACTTGTACCAAAATATCAATATTTTCAAGTTGTACTGGGTATTCGCCAATAATAATGTCTTTAGAATTAAACAAACTAAATAATTTTTCCTTACCAATAGTTGCCAAATTTTCCGACCTCTCAATTCCTGAAACCTTGTTAAAACCTAGGAAATGAAGCAAAGCCAAGACATCACCAAGCCCAGAGCCTATTTCAAAAACTGAATATGACTTTGGATATTGACTTAATATTTCCGCAAGTCTAACCCAATAAATAGGTGGTTCTGTTTCTGTGAATATTTTTGTCCACTGCGGTAAATCAGAGTAATCTAATCCAAGATTATATTCTCTCAACAGTGTGTAAAATTCTTCCACGCCTTTTGGAATATTTGCCTCACTTGCGATTGGTTCTCTTCGCATAGTTCAAAATCAATTTTAAGGTTATCAACTGGGTTAATCAAACAAGATTGCACTGCTAAATCAGGTAAAAGTCTAACTTCAGCATAGTTTTTACACTTATCAAATTCATATTTAAAACAAGGTGAATCTATATATTTAATAACTATAACCTTTCCATTGGGAGTATATAACCACCATTTAAGCGAACCATTATTTTGGTTTTCGTACTTGAAACTAATGTTGTCTAAATAAGGAATAATAAATTTCCTAAATTCATTATTTTTCAATGTTTTATCATTTACATAGGGCAAAAGTTTAAGCCCAATTTCATTATCATACAGAAAAGGTAAGATTTGCTGAAAATCACTAATGTTTGGACTTAGCAGAACATAATTTAGCGAAAACTGAACCTTTGCTTGTTTTAATTTTCTTAAATTATCTAGTAAAGGCTCAAAAAGTTTAGTCTTGGTAATACTTTCAAATTTTCTTTGATTACTACTTGGAAATTGTATTTGTAGCTTTATTCTTGTTTGAGCTAATATGTTTATGACATTATCATCAAAAAATTGGGTATTAGTCGCACAGCCAATTTCTAAATCTGTGTTATCATTTGCCCAAACTATCATTTGTATAGTTTCAGGGTTCATAAAAGGCTCACCACCACTAAATTGTATTTCTCTTAACCCTGTTTCTTGCAATGATTGAATAATAAACTTAAAATCATCAAATTTCAAGAAATCAGAATAACTGCCATCATATTTTGCTTGTCCTTCGTTATGACAAAACACACATTTGTAGTTGCAAGCATTGGTAGTTAATACTCGCAATATTTTCCAAAAATTTACGCTTTCCATATCTCTGATTTATAATGTGTTTGTAGTTCAGAAATATGACGCCCTGTAATTTCTTTGTCCTCATGGTCGTACATTTCTTTTGGCAACACTACTACACCTGCCTTTGTAGGTATAAAATCACGCATAATATCTTCATGATTTAATAATCCTGCAATAGTTACAGATCCTCCATAGAGGTGATTTTCAACAAGATGTACTTTTACATTTGAAAAATTTTGCAAGTCATTGCCAAAATACTTGTAAGATGATGCGGAACAAACGACATTAAAAAAAGTAGTCTGTTCTTTTGAAAACCTATTTTTTATGTTTGAAAGTCTTTCTTTGCCCTCAGTAAAATATTCATTTTCCTCCCCGTTTAGATAGAGTTCGTCAAGGTGGGGAACTGTAAATTTGATAAAAGGATAGTTTGTTTTCAAAAAGTTGATACACTCTTCATATTTTTCAATACTTTGATAGGAAATTGTATTTAACTTTTCAGGTGAAAACTTAGTATATTCAACACGCCTTACCAAAATTTCTTTTGCTTTAACGTGCCAATTCAAGCCAATAAGTTTATCTAAATCTCTTTTTAGAGCATCTAAATTACCTGTAAACATTAATGATATTTTTCTTATTGGGGCTTCTTTCAATATTGTTTCAAGTCTATCCCTTGTAGGTCTTGGAACTATAAGTTCTCGTTGTTCCTGCATAGTTACAAGAGATAAGTCTATTCCATAGTTTTTGATACTCCATAAATAGTCTATTTTATTTTCCGAAATGTAACTTCCTGTTGTAACCGTTGTGATTTTTTTGTGTGGAAAGTATTCTGAAGCCCTCTTAATAAAGTCGTAAATAAGTGGGTGTAAAAATGGGTCTGTATGTGCAGCAACCATTACCCCAGCTCCAAGTCTTACAAAGTTGTGACTTTCATTAATAAACTTAAAACCCTCAATCAAATCATCCATCGTTATTTCAGGTAGTTTTGGAAATCTTTTAAGAATTGGATCTCTATGAACTTTGCAGAATATACAACCAACTCCACAATTCTTTGAACTGATTGGAATGTTACCCCAATTTATTATTTCATATGAAAAGGCATAGAATTCTTCTTGTGTCATTTTATGTATTTCTTAATGTGGATAACTTAAAGTTTAATCATTGATTGCGTTTGCAAAAAATGGCTCTTTTGGTTTTGCGAAGGGTCGGCTTGTGTGTCGGGCAAAACCAAATGTGCCATTTATGCTGCTGGCTAAAATTGTTTTTAAAAAATGTGCGGTGGGAAAAAATAAAAATACAGAAGCGTTGGCTTTTGGGTCGGCTGTCTGAATGTTCATTTGTCCCGTCACTTTATGTTTATTTCTGTCGTTCATTCTTGCTGTGTCGTTTTTTAGGCTTGCAGGTAACGGTTTGCGTGCAAACGAAGGCCGCGAAACCAAAACGCTGAACTGCAAACCTATTACAAACTTAAAAGAAATATCTGAATCTTCAAATTAAAATGCAATCCAGCGGTTTTCGTTTGCACGCTGTTATTATTAGTGCCCCCCACTCTCTACATCAAAACACAATGCATGCCATCCATACTTCTCCGGGCGGGGTTTGGTGG
>Ga0075163_10012197_pt1 | contig 11200 bp, 7 predicted proteins | sample JI1023141ADNA_FD_71478 | JGI IMG/M metagenome (GOLD analysis project Ga0075163, IMG submission 71478) | Wastewater effluent complex algal communities from Wisconsin, to seasonally profile nutrient transformation and Carbon sequestration -... | ecosystem: Engineered > WWTP > Effluent > Algae...
GCCTGGTACCCGAAGAAATACCACAGGTCGGCCGAAGCCCGGACGTACAGGTAAAAACGGTCGTCCTTGTTGAGCGGGGCGGCATTGCGCTCTTCCTCCTTGGCTTTTTTCTCTTTTTCTTTCTCTTTGTCCTTTTCTTTCTCTTTCTCTTTCTCTTTGTCCTTTTTCTCCTCCTTGCCCTCTTCATTTTCAGTTCCGGCATTTTCTTCCGTTGGCTCTTCATCGGGTATCGAAGGGGCTTCTACCGCCGAACCTCCCGGCATTTTGTACTCCACATACACCGTCAGGGTTTTGCCAAATGGCTCCCCGTTGATGGCAACTACCGGTATTTTGTCTTCCAGGCTCAGGAAGGACTGGTACTCGTCGTTCCAAATAACCGGATGGCGGCCCAGCATGATGGCGTATTTGTTGTCTTTTTTTGGCAGCGCTATCAGGTTGTTATTCAGGTTGTTCAAGGCATCGGGAAGTTCTTTGTCGTCGCTCACAAATTCGGCCACCGCCGGCTGGTAAAACGTCGGGTTGGTGTTGTACACCGCCGGAGGAGCGTCGAAACTCGCCGCCTTGATATCATTGATCATGATCTCCATCAGGGCTTTCGGGATCGTCATCTCCACGCCGGTCATAAACTCGCCGGTGACGGTATGAAACACGGAGTCCGGTTTGTTGTAATCGGATTTGAGGCGACCGGCCGTGGTCAGTTTCATGTATTTCAGTTCCGAACCGATGTTTAGCAAGCCTTCCCCCTGTACGATGCCGGTGCGGTTGTCAAAAATCATTTTGGAGCCGCGCAGGGTTGATTCCGATACCTTGGCCGAGTCGCCATAGGTGAAGCGGTCATTTTTCGCGTCGTATTTGAACACGCCTTCACAGTTGAGAATGGCGCGGTCTACACGATTGTAAGCCGGCAGCAGGATGCGCGGATACAATTCGCCGAAATTGCGACTCAGATAAAACCCGGTCACCAGCGGGTTGCCCTCTTCATCCTTGGAGTTGAGGATGCGAATGATCGGGTTGGTCCGGTCCACCTGTGCGTTGATACTGAACCAGTTGCGGCCGGGTAGCCGGTCTGCCTCGATTTTGGCGTAGCCGTCGAAGCGCAGATTGCGCTGGTTGGCCTTCAGAATGATTTCACCCTTGAACAAGGTTTTGACGTCCATGTGAAAACTGTCGTCGGTGGTCACGTTGCCACTGGCCGAGGTCAACACGTTTTTGGTGGCCTGATTACCCGGTCCGCGCCGTTCGCCGATGATGTCGTTGAAAAACACCTCCTGGTTGTAGCCGTAGATGTTGTATTCGTAGTAGCCGCTGGCTTTGTACAGTTTTTTACCAAGGATGTCCACTGTGGCGCGGTTGATGGTGTGGTACTTGTTCACGGTATCAGCCACGATGCGGGCATTGGTGAGTTGTTTCATTTTACCACCCGGCTCGATGATGATGTCGGCCGAGTCAGGATATACATAGGCATCGGCAGATTTGATTACCTCGTTGCCACCGATGTTGAGGTAGTTGGTTTTCAGGTCATAAAATGCCGTTTTCCCCTGGAACGACAAGGTATCCTGGTCCGGGTCGATGGATACGAAGTTGCCGGGCTTTTTCGGGTCGGCTTTGAACTCGATGGTTTTTTTCTGCATGTCCCAGGTGAACTCGTTCATCGAGGTCCGGTACTGGTCGAGGGGCAGGGTAGTGGTGGCGCTTTCGGTATTGGCTTTGAAGTGGCCGGTTTGTTTGTCGAAATCAAGTTCGCCGTCGATGTTGCGCGAGTCAAAGGCGATACCCTTGCCGTCGAGCGACTTGATCTGCAAGTCGGCGGTATCGGCGCTGGCCTGGAAAGGGCCATAGGATATGAGTTTGGAAGTCAGTTTACCCTCAGTCCATTCGAATACACCCTTTCCTTTCAAACCCGAGGGCGTCAGAATGAGGGTTCCCTTGTGTGAATATCCCGACGACTTGAACAATTCAAAGTCCTTGGCCTTACTTTCCACGTACATGGAATCCTTGAAGGGCAGCCAGTTCACGGATACGTTCTCACCTTTTGCCTGTGGGACTTTGACAGACCCCGCCCGGTCTTCCTCCATGAAGAATTTTTTTGCCGTCCCGGTCGTCTGTTTGGGCCTGAATACCAGGTCCTCAGATTCGATGTCGGCGGTCAGGTATTCCAGTTTGCCGGTACCCAGAAACCCCTTGTTGCTGAGGTCAAGTTCACCGGTATAGTTGCCTTTTTTGGAATAGGTTGGGTAGCCGGTAGGCGGGGTTTTGTGGACAAAACCAAATGATTTATCCTCGTCGCGCACCACAATTGTTTCCTTGAACGGCGGAAAAATGGTGGCCGGGAACATTTCACCTTTGAATTTCAACTGCTCTTTGGTGTAACTGTCCAGTCCATTGAAGGAGAATGGGTCCAGTTTGAAGTAGAATGAGTCGCGGGTGTACACACCTTTCTGGATAGAAGGTTTGTCGTAAAAAACAAAGGAGTGCTTTTTTGCCTGTAGCGAAGGGAACATGGCCAGGTCTTCCTTGCCTGATTTGTTGTTCGGCGCATCCACCAGCAACACACCCGACACTAGTTCAACGGTCGAATTCATGGCATTGGCAATGGGCTGTCCGTTTTTGTCGAGGTCGCCGGTGGGCAGGTAAAAGTCCATGTGCCGTACCGAGTCAAAGTTGATCTGGAATTTTTCATAAATGAATTCCATGTCCGAACCTTCGAACAAAACCAGACCTGCATAGAGTCGCCCGCCGATGCGCATATCCCTGTCTTTCAACAGGGTAAATTCGTTGTTGTAGGGAATGAGCGCCACTTTCTGGCGGTTGCTCAGTTCGATTTTTTTCACGTCGCGCACGTGGGTCTCTTTGGTTTTCAAATCGAGGCGCGCATTGGCGTTGGAACTGGTGGATTCGATGTTGATCCCGTCGTAGTCGCGTTTGCCCTGGCTGGCGAGGGCGTAGTGGATGAGTTTGTCGCGCAATTCTATCTGGTGCCGGTCGAAGTAATAGTTGATAAAGCCCTCCCGCACCAACTCGGCCAGCAGAGTCTGGATACTTGAATAGTCGAATTTTGGGTTGATTCTCTGCGCGTAAACGTTGTCGGATACCAGACGACCGTTGTCTTCCTTGTCCTGGTCGCTTTCGAGCCAGGTGATGTACAGCGTGGCGATGGGGTTCTGGGTGGCGATGTGCTGCATTTTATTGTAGTCCGCCATATCGAAGTGGTTGCTGCTCTCGAAGGAGATTTTTTGCTCCACCCCCTTACCGGTACCGGCACGGGCGCCGATTTCGAGCGAATCGCGGTTGAGGTACCAGGCAATCCGGTCGGTATTCAGGTTCATGTTGTAGAACGAGGAAAAAAACGGGTTGCGCTCCGAGCCCTTGTCGCCGCGTGTCAGGCTGATGACCTGCGCCGGGATGTCGTAGCGAAAATCCACGGCCGGGTGGAACAAACTGTCGGTATCCATGAACAGTTTGGCGTTCACACCTTCGGCCACAATGTTTTGTTCGCGCTTGATGATGAAGAGCGGGCCGGTGCCGTAAAATACCTTTTGGCGCTTTTTGTTGTACACCGTCACTTGTGCTGGCTCATTGCCTGAGCCATAGCCGTAGAGCGAACTACCCGCCAGACGAAAACCGCCGAAGTATTCCACTCCTTCACCTATTTTCGTGATTTTCAACTTTTTATCAAACGATTCGAATCGCGGAAACTGTGCCGCACCCGCCTTGTTGTCCACCACGATGTTGTGCTCGAACTTTCCCGGAATACTCTTGCCGGGGAAGTACAGGGGATAAAACATCAGGGCCGAATCGCACTGGAAAAGCGGCTTGACGGCTTCCACCTTGTACTCCGTCAATTGTACATAGACCGTCGAGTCCAGTCCGGCATCCGCCCAGGTGACTTTGCCGCCCTGGCCCCGCCACACGTTTTCAAAAGGTAAAAACTTGCCCGAAGTATTGAAAATGGTGATGGAGTCCTGTTTGCGCACCCCGACCAGATTGATATTTTCGCAGCGGATCTGGGGGTGTTTATCCACATAGTCGAAGTGAAACTTGCCACCCTTCACCTTCCAGGTCACCGATCCGCCCTCACCGGTTTTGAGCGCGCGTTGCTCAAGGAAGTCCACTGAAAATTCGAGAAACTGACTGATGGGTTTGGTACGGCCTTTTTCCACACCGCCGACGGCCTGTTCTGCCAGGCTGTGCCAGCGGTTGAAAAGGGACGTGTCGGGGTCGCTTTTGGCGGCCGAAACAGCGTTTACATAGTTCTTGAAATAGGGGAAGGGGGTCAGTTTGTAATCAGCCAGCAAGTTTGACATCGCGATCATCCGCTTCATATCCTGTTCGTTGAACTGGCCGCTTTTGTATTTTTTCTTGAATACAGAAAAGGCCTCCTCCATATCGGGGCGTTTGGAAGCGGTCATAAACTGGCCCAGTTGGTCCACAAATTCATTGGGATTCTCAGGGAATTTGGCTTCAGGGGCTACCTGTGCCTGCAAGCCCCATTGCATCAGGCAAAAAAGAACGGGTAAAAAAATGGATTTGATCAAGGCGGAGTAGCGTGAATGTTTCATTGTTGAAACTTTTAAAAGATTCTTTTTCAAAGTCTTATTTGAAAAAAGCAAAGTTCTGTCGCAGCGCAGGTGCAATCAGAACAGGTGCAAAAAAGCATAGAAATGCCGGTGGCTACACAACGTCGGGCAAGGGTATTGCTTGCACATTGGAGCCGGCTTTTAACGCCAAAAATCCGAAATTGGTGCTGAACTTATTCAGGGATTGCAGGAAAATTACCGGAGGAGAAAAAAACAGTGCCTTTTGCGTTGGAGACGTGGGAAGATTAAAACGCCGAACCTTTCCGAAATTCCATGCACAACCAGTTTCCGCGTTCCGTTTTTTGCTTTCGTTCGAATCCGGCCCCGGCTGCTGCATCCGTCACAATCGATTCATCCTGAAGCAGGATGCCCGATACCAGCAACCAGCCGCCCGGCACCAACAAATTAGACAACTCGGGTAAAGTATCGAGAATCACATTGCGGTTGATGTTGGCCAGAATGCCGTCGAAGTCGCGGCCTTGTACGGCCTCCAGCGTGCCGCAGCGGGCGATGACGTTGTCCACTCCGTTGACTGCGCTGTTTTCCATGGTATTGCGGTACGATTCCTCTTCAATGTCCACGGCTTCCACCCCGAAAGCACCCAGTCTGGAGGCCAGTATGGCCAGAACGCCGGTACCGCACCCGAAATCCAGTATCTTTTTACCGGCGATGGGCAGGTGTTCCATCGCTGCAATGCACTGCCAGGTGGTCTCGTGGTGGCCGGTGCCAAAAGCCATTTTTGGATTGATAACCAATTCGAATTTCATATCCGGGATCGGCTCGTGGAAGTCAGCCCGGATGGCGCAGAAATCGCCCACAATCACCGGATGAAAATTGCTCTCCCATATCTCGTTCCAGTTCTGGCCCGGTATGAAGGTTTTGTCCCACACAAAATCGAACTGTTTCTGCAATTCGTTGAGTTGCCGCTCTGCCTCGGTTTGGCCGGCTGCTGCCGGCAAATAGGCGTTCAGGCCGCCTTCGGTTTCTTCAAAGGTGTCGAATGGTGCTTCGGCCAAATAGGCCACCAGGATGTCCGAAGTTTCGGGGTTGACGCGGAGAATGTATTTCCAGTAGTCCAAGGTGTGTGAGAGGTGGGTGAGAGACGTGAGAGTGGAGTGGGGATGTGTTACATTTGGCCGCAAATTTCGCAAAGGTGAATTTAAAAGCAACCCGGTACGAACCTTATATTGGTCCCATCGGACATTTACTGTTTGCCGTGCTGACAGGAATGGCCGTTTGGTTCTGGCAGGAGCGCACCCTTATCCTTGATGCGGCGTTCCAAAGTTACCTGTTTATTGCGAAGGGCAGCCCGGCGATTATGGTGGAGCGTTTTGGAGCGGCGGCGGTGCAATTACTGCCGCTGGCCGGCGTATGGGTCGGGGCTTCACTTTCCTCGGTGCTGCTGCTGTACTCCGTTTCCATTGTCTTGTTTCACTGGTTTTTCTTTGCCGTTTGCCTGCATATCCTGAAAGACCGGAATTCCGCACTGGCAATTCTGGCATTCAATTTCCTGCTGGTCGGCGATTCGTTTTACTGGATGCAAAACGAACTCCTTCAGGCCATTACCCTGATGTTCGTTCTGTGGAGCATTTGGATGCGGCGTGGCGACTGGAGACGTTTTACCGCCGCGGATTGGGGCCTAAGCCTGCTTTTGTCAACCACCGTGGCCTATTACCATCCGCTGGTGTTTTTTCCGCTGGCATTTGTATGGTGCTGGACCTGGCTAAACCCGGTACGTCGGATCAACCGGCTCACTTTGCTGCTGGTTGCCTTGTTGTTTGCCCTGATTTTTTCATCTAAATACCTTTTCCGGCAACCGAATTTTTACGACCGCGGCATGACCGGGCAGTATGTTCGGGAGTTTCGGTTTTCGTTGGAAAAACTGCTGGAGTCGCACAGTTTCAGGGATTTTGTCGCGCATTTGAGCGACAATTTTCTGCTTTTGCTCCCATTGCTGGCACTCGTCACCGGGTACTATGTTATCAGAAAACGGTGGTTACTCGCAGCCCTGGCACCCGTGGCGGTTGTTTTTTATTGCCTGCTCATCATGCAGCGGTTCCTTGCCGACGATCGCTGGTACATCCAGGAAAGCCATTACCAGGCGCTGGCGGTATTTTTGATCGTCCCGCTGGTATGGGAGGTTTTGCCGGCTACTTCAAGTGGAGATGCAGAAAAAAAAGTGCGCCGTGGCTTTTGGGCTGTGTTGCTCGCCTTGCTGATTGTGTTTCGTTTTTCGGGCATTTGGTACACGCACCATTCCTACACAGCGCGCCTTTCCTACGTAAAAAGCCTGTTGGAATCGCCCCGCCTCACGGCCGGAAAAAAACTGGTGATGGCCGAGCAGGATGCCGACCGCAAAACCCTGATGATGTACTGGGGGCTGCCTTACGAAACGCTGCAAATCTCGGCACTCCGGTCACCCGACTCGGTGCGGGTCATTGCCATTGCCGCCAATCCCGACAGCCTGGCCTCCCGTCTTTCCCGCGACTCGATGGTTTCCTTCCTGATGATTCCGCCGATTGCCTTCGACGACTGGCCTGCCGGTTATTACCAAATGACAGATTCATCCTTTTACCGCGCAGTGCGGTTGCAATAGCCGGGAGGTTTTATCTTCGCCGCTCAAAAATCTGAACACATGCGCTATTTGGCACTTTTTTCATCCTTGATTGCTCTTGTTTTTGCAAGCGGCTGCGACAAAACCCTCAGCCCGCAGGAACAATTTGAAGAAGACATCCGCATCATCAAACAATACCTCGCGGACCACAACCTGACGGCCGATTCCACGACTGCGGGCCTGCATTACATCATCACCAAACCGGGCTCGGGCACCCACCCGGGGCTGCAATCCAACGTCACGGTGAAATACAAAGGTTACCTGACCGACGGTTCCGTTTTTGACGAAACTACCGGCAGCGAGACCATCACATTCCCTTTGCAGAATTTGATTCAGGGCTGGCAAATCGGCATACCATTGCTCAAAAGAGGTGGCAAGGGCACCTTTCTACTGCCTTCCGCCATCGGCTACGGCCCCGGCGGCTCGGGTTCTATTCCACCCAACGCAGTCCTGATTTTCGAAATCGACCTCGTGGATTTTTAGACAGGTGCCATTTTCCCGAACATGCTTTCCAGTTTGTTCCAGCGGTATTCAAAAATCGCTTCCAACTGACCGCGGACAAACAGCAGGTTGGCGAGATCGCCCAGCCAGCCAAGTGGTATTTTGTAATGCACCAGGTCGGTCATTTCCACGCCACCGTCCACGGCCTTGAAATGGTGCTGGTGGTGCCAGAGGGTATAGGGCCCGAATCGTTGTTCGTCCACAAAAAATACGCCCGGCTCCACGTGTGTGATTTCGGTCATCCAGAACATAGGGATGCTCAACACGGGCTTTACGGTATAGGTAATGATCTGTCCTGCGTACATTTTTTGTAAAAAAGCCGGATCGGATTTTACCTGAAAATCCATGTACTCGGGGGTAATAACCTTCAGATTGGAAGGAGAAGAAAAGAATTCCCATGCTTTGTCGAGGGAAATGGGCAGTCTCTGCACACGTTTCAAAGTATAAACGGCCATAAAGGTTGTAGCGTTTGTTTGTCTCCCAAACAGTATTGCTGTCATGCAGTTCATAAAAAAAACGGCGAAGCGACCCCAAATCGCTTCGCCGTTGACATTGGCTTAATGGTAGCAGTAGCAAGCATACTGCCCTTCTGTAACCCGTTAACGAAGGGGCTTGCCCGCTACACCATGTTTTCCGGAATGAATTTTTCCAGATTTTCCGGATATTCCTTGGTGTGGCCATACCGGATAATATCGGTGGAAGTCACGATACCCAGCAATTCCTGCTTGTCATTCACGATCGGAACTGCGTGAAAAAGGTGTCTCGTCAGTACTTCGGCCACAGCGCCGAGGTGCTGGTCTGGATCGAGCGTAGCCACTTTGGTCGTCATCACGTCGCGCGCTTTGATGGCTCCATATTCGTCTGCCGACTTGCCGAGTTTGAACATGTCCCAGGAAGTAATCATGCCAACCAGCCTTTTGCCTTCCACCACAGGAAGGTGGTGTATGTGTTTGTTCAACATGATTTCCCGTGCTTCACCAAGGGTACTGTCCGGTTTAAGAGTGACGATTTCAGTCGTCATGTGCGCATGTATGCGTTCGTTCATCATAGGCGGTAAAAGAATTTGTTTGTGAAACGGCTCAAGTTCGACCCGAAAGTAAGGAGCCGTTTTTATTTATCCAAAAAAGAAAAATTTACTTCAAAAAACACCACAAAACGCTTGCCTGTTCAGCGTCCCAAAGCCCTTGCACGCTCCAGTGCGGCATTGGCGCCGGCGATGATATCCTCGTGCAAAGCCGACTCGTGCCATACCCGCAGCGCCGCTTCCGTAGTGCCGCCTTTGGAAGCCACCTTGGCAATCCAGTTCTCGCAACTCAGATCGGCCTTGTTGTACAAATCCACGGCGCCGGTAAAAGTCTGACTGACAAGCAACTCCGCTTCCGACGCTGAAAATCCCATTTGCCGGGCCGCTTCCATCATGGCATTCATAAAAAAATACACATAGGCTGGTCCCGAGCCGGAAATGGCCGTGGAGGCGTCGATCATTTCTTCCCGCTCTACATACACCGTTTTGCCGGTGGTGCTCAGCAGATTTTGCACCATCACCAGTTCAATCCGTGTCACCTGGTCGGTCGAGGTAAATGCTGTCACGCCTGCTCCAATCTGGGCGGGCAGGTTGGGCATGGCGCGGATGATCTTGTCGGCGACGAGGGCCTTTGCAATGCTCTCCATGCGCACCCCGGCCATGATGCTCAGAAATACCTGCCCCGGTTGTACCAGGTCACGGATTTCATCAAACAATTTGACCGAGTCCTGCGGCTTTACCGCCAGGATCAGCAGGTCCGCATCCGGCACACAAAGGCGCGGGTCGCTGAAAAAACTGCCCTCGTGAGTCTGACTCATTTGGTTGGCTTTTTCATAGGTACGACACAGCACCATCAGGTTGTCGGAGGTGACGATGCGGCTGCGGAGAAAACTCTGGGCATAGGTCATGCCCATATTGCCGCCGCCGAGTATCAGGATTTTCATCTTTTGTTGAAATATTGAAAAGTGATGCGTTGATTTGATGACATTTGCAAGCCGCCCGATCCAGGGCAAAATTCAATGTTTCTTTGGTATGAAAAAAATATCCGTGCTCCTGATTGCCTTCATCGCTGTGCTTTTTTCCTGCGAAAACAACATGCAAACCACTGCTACACCACAAAAATTAAGCCCGGAACGCCCTGCCTATGCCCTCGCCATCCACGGCGGCGCGGGCACCATCCTGCGCGAGGAAATGACCCCGGAGAAAGAAAAAGCGTACAACACAGCCCTCGATTCGGCGCTGACCATCGGAGAAACCGTCCTGAAAAACGGCGGCACAGCCCTCGACGCAGTGGAACAAACCGTCACATGGCTCGAAAACTGCCCGCTTTTCAATGCCGGCCGCGGCGCCGTATTTACACATGAAGGCAAAAATGAACTCGATGCCAGCATCATGGATGGCGCCACACAAAAAGCGGGCGCCGTGGGCAGCGTGATGAACGTAAAAAACCCGATCCGGCTCGCCCGCGCGGTCATGGACAAATCGGCCCATGTGTTTTTGACAGGGCGCGGCGCCGAACAGTTTGCCGCCGAAAACGGCATTGAGCAAATTGATCCCAAATGGTTTTTTACTCAGGAGCGCTGGAATGTCCTGCAACAAATGCTTCAGGAAGAAAAAGAAAAACCCGGAAAACAAGGCTTGCTGAATGCGCCTGCCGGTAAAAACCCGGACGGCAAATTCGGAACAGTAGGTTGCGTTGCGCTCGACAAAAACGGCAACCTCGCCGCGGGCACCAGTACGGGCGGCATGACCAACAAACGCTGGAACCGGTTGGGCGATTCGCCCGTGATCGGCGCCGGCACCTATGCCTCCAACGATGCCTGCGCCGTGTCGTGTACCGGTCACGGCGAGTTTTTCATTCGCTATGCTGTCGCGCACGACATTTGGGCTCTGATGGCCTACAAGGGTCTGACGCTCGAAGCGGCCGGTGATTGGGTGGTCAACAAAAAACTGGTGGAAAAAGGCGGCGAAGGCGGCCTGATCGCGGTGGACAAGGACGGAAACATTGCCCTGCCGTTCAATTCTGCCGGCATGTATCGGGGTTATGCCAGACCGGGCGAACGCAAGGTGATGATTTACAAGTGATGTTCAACCCTCCACGTGTTTTCCACCCGTCCAGCCTTCTTTCCCCAGGAACTGCTCTCCGCTTTCCCGGGCGGGCCATTCCAGTGGTGTTCCCATGCTGTCGTTCCAGCGGTTGAGATAACCAAACAACGCCACAACGCCCAGTATTTCAACGATTTCACCGTCGTCCCAGTGCTGGCGCAAATTTTCGGAAATACTTTCATCCACGGCATTGGGCACGGCGGATGCTGCAGCGGCAAAATCAAGGGCAGCGCGCTCCGCTGCCGAAAATGCAGGGTGGGTGCGATACCGGCAAATGTGTTCCAGTTTGTCCTCCGCAGCGCCGTAACGTTCGGCTGCCCGGATGGTGTGTGCCTGGCAATACTGGCAGCCGGCCGTTTGGCTGGCTACATAGCCGAT
>Ga0075163_10012198_pt1 | contig 11198 bp, 12 predicted proteins | sample JI1023141ADNA_FD_71478 | JGI IMG/M metagenome (GOLD analysis project Ga0075163, IMG submission 71478) | Wastewater effluent complex algal communities from Wisconsin, to seasonally profile nutrient transformation and Carbon sequestration -... | ecosystem: Engineered > WWTP > Effluent > Algae...
CCCAAAACCCCAAAACCCCTCATAATTGAACTAATTCGAACTTTTTCTACAGCTCCTTATTAATGAGGCTAATTCATGAAGTAACATAAATTAAATGAAAATCTTTAATAGATTACTTTTGATATTTGCTTTAGCAAACTTGTAATTTGCTTTGGCACATCAACTAGATGGAATCAAGATTTACAATAGACCTATTAAATACGCAGGATTCTGGGGTATTTAAGGCGTCTCTCTTTAAGGAGGAGCAGAAGCAATCATACAAGGAGCTGGACTTCACCACGAACCCTAGTAGAATACTGTTGTGCTAAGAAGAGAAGGAGTGAAGCCATATCTTATCTCTATTGATCAGAATAGTGCCTTTAAATCTAACACTGAGAAAGGGTTGCTCCATTTCACAGTGCCAGCTTTAGAAGAGGTCTGGAAAGAATATGAGCCAGCAACAGATGGAGTTTGGACATTTTATGTCTCTGTAATTGGACACGATGGCATGGAAGTATCATGCAGCTAAGCTGGCATAGCTGCTTGTGCTTTGAATTACTGAAGAGCATCTTCCTCTTAGATTGTTGAACCTTTCGGAACTGCCTACCCTGGTTATTTAACTGAGACTCTAGCAACTACAACATGGTATGAACCAGAAAAAGGAAGATATGCGCTAAATGAAATCAAAGTTGGCGACTTTGTGACTTAGCTTGACACTGACCAATACTCAACAGGAGCTATGTTTCCTAGAGTTGGATAAGATATAGAATACATTCAAACAACAATTGGAGAATCTCTAGAAGCGGGAATTTACCCATTAAAAATAACCTCAGATTTAGGTCATTACGGATTCAAAGATCAATTATGCACTTTTGGAGAGGTTTGTTTTGAATCTTAAATAGTTCCAATTGTAGAGTCTGTTGAACCAAGCACTGGATACCTCAGAGGTAATACAAAGCTTACAATCAAGGGAAAGGGATTCAGTTGAACTAGCAATTAAGTCTTAGTTGACGGAGTTTCTTGCTAGATTCTATATCTCAATCAAGCAAAAATCGAATGCCTTACAGGATCTAAAGCTGCTGTTAATCCTCTTCTTGGAACATCTTAACCAGGATCTCATGGCCTTTGAAAATATCATTGTCCAGGAGAAACAAACGTGAATTCACCAATATTAGAGAACTGCATTGAAAGCGTTGAGACATCCTTAAAAGGTTATTTCTATTAAGACGACACATATGTTGATCACTTTTCTGGTTACTTCAAAGCTCCTATTGATGGTAACTATACATTCTATGCAATTGGAGATGACCATGTTGAAATGATCTTAAACGAAGCAGACGTGGCTTTCAAGAGTCAAAATTACGATGCTGTGGGAGATATCTATGCAAATACACCAACTTAAACCTTTGAACTCACAGAAGGAGAGTACTACAAACTTCTACTCAAATACAGAGAAGGAGATGGATTAGATTTCTTTAGAGTTGGAGTTAAGATATAGAACTCAACTGTTGCTGAATCTCATTCCTAATCTAATTCACCAATCGTGAAAACACTTGAAATAGTTCAAACTGAGCTTGTCCAACAAACTGCAAGAATTGTTTTGAATCCTATATCTGGTCTATCAGATCCAGGAAGCAATGAAGGAACTTTCAAACTTAACATCTTTAGTCCTCAGTTTGAGTACTAATTCACCACTGGTGAACTCAATGCAAATATGACTGCTAATTTCCTTTGAAATGAACTTCTTCAAAGAAACTGGAATTCAAACACTTTAACAGTAACAAGAGTAAGTATTGACATAGATGGCAATGACGTAACAGTTTCAGGAAATCTCTAAACAGGATACCGATTCGATATTGTATTTGGACATTAGCTAAGAGGAGTTGATTATATTACAACATGGAACTATGTAGACATAAATTTAGGAACAACAGTTGTTTCATTGAGTTGACCTACTGACACTGACACAGTAGATCCTGGAGATCTATCTACTTTTTATCTTGGAGGTCAATTTGCTCTTAACATTACTAATGAACTTAATGAAGAAATCATTACACCAATCGATTTTAATGCTTCACCATACACTATCTGATAAAAGATTTTAGATGTTTATCCATCACTCAAAGAATCACTAATGGTGTTCGATTACAGCTGGATTTATAACAATGAGAGAAAGCTTTGATTTATATTCACAACTAATGACATTCCTGAATTTAGTTTCATTGACCAAACTCTTCAAGGTCAAACCACTACAATTACATTTGAAGAAACAATTAATGATTCAGATACTCTTTGGTGGAATCCCATTCCTTATGAATTCTTGTATCAAGATGTTGAAACTTCATAAGTAATTGTTACCTCAAATGACCAAGAAGGTCTATGTGATATTGAATCTTGTGAATTCGAATACATTGAAAACTCTGACGCAGAGATTACTTCTTTCAGTCTCTCAGGATTAACACTTACAATAGTTGGAACTGACTTACCAACATCTAGCTTTGAAGTGTAGTTTGCAAACACTAAATGTGAAAGTCCAACTGCCAGTTCGACTTAAATTACCTGCACTCTTGATCATCAACCAATCGCAGGGACTCACGGATTGAAGATTTTAACTATCAATGGTCAAGAAGGAGAAACATCAGATACAGTTTAAGTTCCACTAACAATAACTTCTACAACCCCAGCTTCTTCATTAAAGTAAGAAGGAGGAGAAGTCTTGACAATTCATGGCACAGGTTTCCCAAATAGCTTAGATGAAATTAAATAACTTGGATCTGAATTTGTTCTAACAATAGACAATCTACCCTGCCCAGTTCTTTCTACAAACCCAACTACAATCACTTGTAGAACTCCTTCAATAGCTGCCGTATCTGATCCTGAGTTAGTTTTATCAATTTAATCAAGATGATTATTAAGTTCATTATTAGAACCTAATCATAAGTGAAACTTAATTTCGGCATCTTAAACATTCACTCTAAATCCTGCTGATTTATCAATAACTGGAATCAACATCACTAACTTCACTCCTGAGAGAAATACTTACTATACATTCTACTATTCTAATAGTGGTGATGCTATCACACATTAGAATCTTGAAGTTGTATTCATCAAAACAGATGATCAATCAATATAATACTGAAAATGAGTTCAAACATCTTCATTCACATCCTCTTCATTTGAAGTTTACAGTAATGGTTTATAAAAAGGAACTTATGATGTTTAAGTCACTCATTCTTCTCGAGGAAGGTTCAAATGCACTGAATAGGTAGTAGCTGAAGTCTACATCACTTCTCTATCAAAAACATCTGGTTCAATACATGGAGGATAGACTATTCAAATCAATGGAAATCATTTTGGAACAGAAAAGAGTGACATAAAAGTTTGATTTGGAGAAAAAATAATTTACCCAATATCAGTAACTGAGACAGAGATTGTATTTATGACTACACCAAAAGAATCTAATGATGTAGTTGATGTTAATGTGTTTTACAAAAACTATGAGATTGTTGATTGCTGAGGTACTTGCTCATATACATTTTCTTAAGCTTTAACTCCAACTATAACCGAAATATAAGTAACTGATTATGATTATGAAATCACAGGAACTGGATTTTAACCTTCAACTGCCTGCAAATTAATCATTTTAGACGAGTATTAACCAGATTGTACTGTAAACTCAGACACAAACATCACAGGTTCTATCAACAAACTAAAATACTTAGATGGAGTATTTGACTTTACAATTGAGTTAGATAATGGCCAATAAACTTTCCTAGTTGATAGAGAATTTGATTATGAATTATCTGCAATAAGTCTCACTGAAGGATCATTAAATGGAAATCAATTTACTATTACTGGGGTAGGAATTCCATATGGAGAAGATCTTTCTCTATGGTCTGGTTCTACTTTAGTGGCAGATGAGGTTATCTCAAAATCATGGACTTAAATAGTCTTTAAATCAAAAACTTTCACAACAGATCAAACATTCAGCGGATTGACATTAAAAGTTGGATCAAAGACTGAAGTAAATGGTGCTCTTTCACTTTCCTTAACAACTGTTAAAACTCCAGTTATTAGTTCTTACTCAATCACCGACAAGACCATCAGTTTAACTGGAACTGGGTTTGAAGCTACTGATGATTTTGTTGTAATAAAATTAGGTGACTAAGAAACTGAAGGTGATACTTTTATTAGTTCTACAACATCCATTCAAGCAACTTTTGATGAATATCTTAAACCAGGAAGTCCATAGCTTTCTTTACTTCTTAAAGACGGAAACAATTTCAGATTTGCTAAAATTACTGCCTCTGCCTAGACTATTCCTTTAACTGCAACATTAGCCAGTTCTGTATCGACAGGATTTTAAGGATAGAAGAAAATAAGATTATCAGGAAATGGTCTATGAGAATTAGCATCAGATGATTTACTTAGCATTTTAATATGTGATGCCTACAAATGCATTCCTGATCTTGAAACAATCATTGATGATTGAACTCTTGATTGTGCTCTTCCCTCTTTACCAAACGTCCATTCTTCTGATCAATATGATACAAAGGGATTCCCTATCTCTGAGAAAAGAATGTTAACTTTCGCATCAAGCAATTCATCCTAAACTTCGATACTATTTGATTCTGAAACAACAAGATCATTTGGATCAAGCGGCACTTGTTTTGGATGAGTCACATCTTAAACTAACTATGCTATGCATGTGACTAAAATCAGAGTATTCTTTAAAGATCCTACTGCTTTCCCACCCCCTTATGTAGGGTTAACAATTAAAGGAACTTCTTTGACTGGAACTACAACAACTCTTTACACATTTGATGAAAATTCAATTTCAGGTTGGAACTATGTCAATATTGCAGGATATTATACTATGATTGAAGTTGGAGGAACTTCTGGATGTAACCATATTAATGAAATTGAAATCTCTGGAGATGTAATATAATCTGTAAATTAAACAACAACAGCTTGTTCGATTAAGGTATAAGGTACCGGATCTGCTGTAAGTGTCACAGGAACAGTTACTTACGAACAATCATCAACTTCAATAATATCAAGTATAAGTCCAACTTATGGTTCAGCCTATGGAGGAGATTTATTAACAATCACTGGAACATCTCTTTCAACAAGTTTAGAATTAAAAATTGGTGGAAAGGCTTGTCTTTCGGTAACTTAAGTAGTTTCTGGAACTCAATACACCTGTATTACAGATGCCAAAGAATATGAATCTGACGACTCTCTCTTTGCATAAATAAATGGAAATGGAGTTTCAATCAAAGATACAGTTAAATTTGTTTAGTACTATGATTGGTCTAATCCAGAAACCTGGTAGGGTGATTATCCTCCTCAAGTTGGGGATTCTGTTTTGATACCTAAAGGAATGAATTTAGTTGTTGATTCAGATAATGTTGGAACACTTTGAGCAGTAGTTATTGAGGGTTAATTGATATTCAAACCTGAATCAAACTAAAATCATGTGAGAACCTTTGATGCTGAATACATTTTTGTAAATGGTGGCAAACTTGAAATAGGAACTGAATCTGAACCTTACACTTCTAAGCTAATTATCACAATGCATGGAGATAGAAAAACACTTAAAATTCCTACTTATGGTAACAAAGTTATTGCTGTGTGACATGGAATTTTAGACATTCATGGAGCTGTTATTAGTAAAGTGAAATCATAAATAAGGACTTCAACTAATATCGGAGCTACAAGTATTTCACTCGTAGAAGAAGTAAGTTGGAAAGTTGGAGATGAAATTGTAATTGCATCGACAGATTTCGAAGGATCTCATGCAGAATAAAGGACAATCAAAACTATTTCAAATTCTTCAGGCTATACAACAATAACATTTGATGAAGGCTTAGAATTTATACATGATTCTGTTATAGAAACTTTAGAGGATGGAACAAAGGCATATATGAGAGCAGAAGTTGGATTACTTACATGATCAGTTGTCATTCAAGGAGATAAAAATTCAGCAGAAGAACAATATGGAGCTCACATTATGCTTCATTCCTCTGGAGATGATTCTTTGACAGGTAGAATAGAAAATGCTGAGTTCTGATTTGTAGGTCAAGCATTTTAGCTTGGAAGATATCCAATTCATTTCCATATGATAGGGACTGTCCATAATTCTTATATTAGAAATAACGCTGTCCATCATACTTATAATAGAGCTGTAACTGTCCATGGAGTCCATTACCTATGAATTTAGAATAACATCGCTTATAGGACTATGGGTCATACAATCTTCATCGAAGACGCTGCAGAAACTAATAACGTTATTGAAGATAATCTGATTATCGATGTTCGGGCATCTTGGAGTTTATTGAATACTGATCAATCACCAGCAGGTATTTGGGTTACTCACCCTAACAACATTTTCAAACGAAACACAGTTGCTGGTAGTGAAAGATATGGATTTTGGTTTGATCTTTAAGACACCTCAACTGGACCAAGTGCTAATTCTAAAATCATTCCAAAACATTCTAAATTAGGAGAATTCAAAGATAACATTGCTCATGGATGTGGAAGATACGGACTGTGAATATTCCATTTCCATTTACCTTGATTAGATCCTACTTTACCTATTTCAACAACAAACCCCACCATTCCAGCAATTTATGAAAATTTCTTTGGGTACCATTGTAAATGAAACGGAGTTATTGCATCATTCGCCGGAGATGTTACAATTAAAAATGCAACAGTTATTGATAATATTTTAGCAGGAATTGAATTCGAAAAGGTAGAAGAAATCACTGAAGTTGGCTTAGCTAAAGTTGATGGAGGAAGAGTTGTTAGACATTCAACTGTACTTTCAACTACAACTGACCACCCTGATTATAGTGATACTATGCATGGAGTAAATGGAGTTATTGGTCCAAGAACTGATTGGTTTACTGTTTAGAATACTAAATTTTACAGATTTAACAATTAACTTGGAGGAGCTTTATCAACTTGTTCTCATTGTTTCCATCCAGCGGCAACTGATTCCGGAGCATGAACATACTTTACAAGAAATCTTACTTTCTATGCTTCAACATAGAGAATTCATTATCAGTATCCTTTCAACGCGATCTTCAAAGATCTTGATGGTACTTTAACAAACAATGGAGCTAATTCATGGGCAACTCCTACATTTAAACATATATAAGATAATACTGCTTGTACAGCAGCAGATACAGATATGTTTGATGGATTATGATGTAATAGCTCAGTTTAAGTTTGATGAATATCATTCTTTGAATCTTCTCCTTGGGACAAATTTAGACTTAGAAACATCCAAATTGCCAATACAGACTCTAATGGAGCAAATAGCGCAGAGTTAACGGGAACTAATTTAGATAACAAAATTTAAAATGCAGATAGCTACTCTATTTGGTTCCAAAAAGCAAAATTAGATCCTCTCGAATCATGGACTTTCCCTATTGTAACAGGATCAAATTATAGAGTAAAGTGGGATAACAATTTAGACTTTGATACAATGTCTATGTAACTTGGTACTTATTGGGAGCCATCTGATCTTAAAACTTACATCACTTTTAATCATACAGACAGAAGAGATTTAGTAAAAATCACAAAAGGATCAACAGATATTGGAGCATTTAATGTGACTACATGGAAATCATCATCAAATCTATAGTTTGGAAGTTCTTATAAACCAGACACCTCAGATCCCCCAATATTCACAGTTTTTGCAGGTTTGGTCAGTTCAACAGAAAACAAAAAGATTAAGATGACAGGAGTTTGATGTGCTGATCCAACTCTTTGTTATGAAGATAGTTAAGGAGAGATTAGTCCAATTCCAAAATATTGGTCTGATTTATCATTTTGGGAGTCTGTCAATGTTGCAAAACCCACTTTGAATCAATCTTAAGTAGTGATCTAAAGATCTTGGAATTTAATTCTTGATGAAAACGTAACAGTAACTACCTTAATTATTGATGGAAGGCTTAGTTTTGATAATTAATCTTTGACTTTAAAAGCTAATCATATATATGTACGAAAAGGAGAATTATTAATAGGATGAGAATCATTGCCTTTCACATATCAAGCAGTTATTGAACTTTATGGAGTTTCCAGTTCATCATCAACAACTTGAAATCTTTTAATTGAAGCTGGAGATCGAGCTATTGTCAATACTGGAATTATATCAATGTACGGAAAAGTTGTAAGTACTTTGAATAGATTAACATCAACTGCAAATGTTGGAGCTACAACGATAAATGTTGATCCATCATAAACAATTGGATGGGCTGTTGGAAATCAACTTGGTATTGCTGGAAGTTCATTTTCTGAAAATTAACAAGAAACTGTTACAATTACAGGAATATCAGGAGGAGCTATTACATTCACGCCAGCACTTCAATTTGCTCATTATGGATCCTCAGATGCATCAAAATATCTTATTCATGGAATTGATATGAGGACTGAAATATTACTCTTGACCAGAAACATTAGAATTCAGCCTGTTCAAGATGCAGCTAAACCTTGGGGATGCCAAACATTAACAACAGATCTTGTTTTGTCAGGTCTAACTCCACTTTACGGAAATTCTAACTTTTCATATGTAGAGTTCAAATAATGTGGATAATCAGACACAGGGAAAGCAGCCATTTGATTTAAGTCTATGGTCAATACTCGTACTGCTTATTAGAGTGTAGTTCATCAAAGTTCAATACATAATGGAGGAGCTGCAGGAATCGAACTTGATCAAGGATTAAATATCCTCATTGACTATAACAATGTGTTTATCACAACCCAATTTGGAATAAAGGTAAAAGGATCTAGCAATTGGATTTTAGACTCAAATAGATTTATAGGAGTATTGCAATGAGAGTTAACATTAGCTGATGGAGTTGTTGATGAATCAGGAGTAGTATATGTTTGTCCACCATATGGAGGAGATTGTGGAAACTATAAAGTTATCAATAACATAGCTGCAGGAAACTAGCTTGGAGGATTTTATGTGTACAGTCATCCCTGTAATTAACAAGATACACAAGAAATTTTCAGAAACAATATTGCTCACTCAATTAATGGTGTTGGAGCTACAGTATTTGTGAATCAAACATTAAAAGGAGGAGAATGCTAAATGATTTCTCACTTTGCCGCCTATAAGAACTAGCAAGATGGATTGGTTGCATTCAGTGAATTTGAATATCTAAAGGTGACAAATATTATTGTTATTGACAATCTTTTTGGTGTTACTTTAATGTCATCAGCTTCTGAAACAAATCATAACGATTTATTTGACTCTATCATTGTTGGAGAGACCGATTCATTTGATTCAATCTGTGAAGATAAGTATGGTCTACATTTATCAACTAATTCATGAGGTCAAGGAAAGAAACATATTATTAAAAGACCTGAATTACCTTGGCATAAGATCAAAGATGAAACATCATTTTCAGCAACCTTTTATGCTGAAAATGTAACATTCTAAAACTTTGGTGGTTCAACAAACAGATGCGGTAAGAATCTTTATGCAATAAGAAACCACGAATACGGTTCGGATAATGGTCCTCTTTATTACTTTAAAGACACTGTATTTACAAATGTTTCAGTTGATGCATTAGCTTTCTTAGATGACCCCAATCCTGCATGGGCTAATTCAGATGATTGCGGAGATTTCCCTTGTACATTCCCAAATAATGTTTATCTCAAATTCACTGACTCTTCAAATACTACTACATTCGGACTTGATGCTCCAGATTTCTTCATTATTCATAATTAGGAAAATGTTAAGGGAGGATTTGAAGATAGAAGCGAAATTATTTACGAGACCGATAAAGCACTTTTCTTAGACACAACTCATCTAGCTGTTTTACAATTTGAAAGTCTTGATTCTGATAAGAGAGATTGATCAAGTCAGCCTATATGGGTAAACTCAACAGATGATACTTTCACTAATAAACTAAATGCATTTATGGATCATGTTTGGGATGGATTCTACACCGGCTAACTTTGAATGCAGAAGTTCATTTCAATTGTAGATCTTTCATTTGATTACGAACTATATTATTCTGGAACCCCACCAAACAATCAATTTTTCAGACTCGAAGGAGCTGAGGACGATAAAGGAGCTATCTTTAGCATTCAATATCCTAATGCAGGAACTTTCTGGCTCTATGATTCAGCTGGCGAAAGAATTCAACCTATCGTTTTTAGTCCAAGTCATAATGCAGACAATCTTCCTGAGATCACATGAAATTTATGTGGAGAACACAGATACCAACAAACAAATCAGATTCTCTAAATCTTTATAAACAAAGAATGTGAATTCACAATTAAACCAGTAGATGCTATACAAGGATTTGTTAGAATCGAGTGGACTCAAGATGAATTCTTTTCAAGTGATGGAGTTGATAGATTTATTAATAAACTTGCAAGTGTATTGAATATTGCTCCTTCTAGAATCAAGATAGCAGGTGTTCGATAAATAACAACAAGATGATAGCTATCTGATATGAGTTGACATTTATCTGATATTGTGGAGATAGAATTTGTAATTGAGCCTGTAGAAGGTCAAACTCCATAGCAACAATCTTAAAATATTGCTGCAGTTTTAGTTACTGCCTAATCTACCGCAAGCCCAGCTATAGCAACTGAATTTGGCAGAACTGTCTAAAGTATAAGTCTTATACCAACTAAGGTCTATTAAGAAGAAACTGAAGAATCAACTACAGAATCTATTCAAATAGAATAAGATGATGACAAAAAGAATCATACAACAACGATCGTTCTAGCAACAGTACTATCTATATTAGGTGTGTGTTGCATTTTTGGACTGTTTGGTTTACTTACAATTATGCTATGTATTTTGATAAAATACGTGAGTTCAAAAAGATCAACAAAAGTTGACTCATTAAGAATCCCTATAGAGACCAAATTCGGAACAGAAGACATAGAATAGTCAAAGAAACCTTAAATTGTATTAGAACCGATATCTCCAGATGTCAAAGCTGAAAGAATAAAGTCCTTAAAAACATTTGCTGAAGAAATGGACTAACTAGAAAGCTAGTGAGAACTCAACCCTACTCAAATTGACAATCTTTAACTATCAGACTCAAAATGAAAACTCACAAGCTCATTTTTGAAGATACATGAAACTGAAAAATAGGATCCTGATAGTAGCTTTGTTGAAGAAATATAATTCAATAAGAAGGGGTTTTGGGGTTTTGGGGTTTTGGGGTTTTGGGGTTTTGGGG
>Ga0075163_10012199_pt1 | contig 11197 bp, 8 predicted proteins | sample JI1023141ADNA_FD_71478 | JGI IMG/M metagenome (GOLD analysis project Ga0075163, IMG submission 71478) | Wastewater effluent complex algal communities from Wisconsin, to seasonally profile nutrient transformation and Carbon sequestration -... | ecosystem: Engineered > WWTP > Effluent > Algae...
ACGGTCTGAACCCAGCTCGCGTAACTTTTTAATTGGCGAACAGCCAAACCCTTGGGACCTTCTCCAGCCCCAGGATAAGTTGAGCCGACATCGAGGTGCCGAACTTCACCGTCGCTATGGACGCTCGGGTGAAACTAGCCTGTTATCCCCGGAGTAGCTTTTATCCGTTAATCTTCTGCCTGCATCTAATGCGAACAGTCGGTTCACTAGGCCCTGCTTTCGCAACTGCGTGATATGTCCATCTTGCAGTAAAGCCAGTTTATGCCCTTACACTATCGGCACGGTTTCCATTCGCGCCTAACTGACCTTTGTGGGCTTTTCCGTTACTTTTTAGGAAAATAACGCCCCATTCAAACTACCCACCACACACTGTCTCCGTCCGTTTTTTCCGTCCAGGTTAGAATGTACAAAATTAAAGAGTGGTATTTCACTGACGAGTCCACTAGAACCGAAACCCTAGTCTCAACCTCTCCCACCTATGCTACGCAATAATTCCATACACCCAATGTGAAGCTATAGTAAAGCTTCCGGGGTCTTTTCGTCTAACTGCAGGTAACCGGCATCTTCACCGGTACTGTATTTTCACCGAACATCTCCTCGAGACAGTTCCCAACTCGTTACACCATTCGTGCGCGTCGGAATTTACCCGACAAGGAAATTCGCTACCTTAGGACGATTATAGTTATCGCCGACATTGACCGGGGCTTATATAGCGCAGCTTGATATAATCGCACCATCCATATTTAACCTTCCGGCATTGGTCAGGTGTCACCCCCTATACTTCATATTGCTATTTTGCAGGGAGCTGTGTTTTTGGTAAACAGTCGGTTGGGAGTCTTTCGCTGCGGCCCAGCGTATTTCATCTGGGCAAGCCTTATCGCTAACTTACGGCTGCTGATTTGCCGAGTTCCTTGAGGAGATCTCATTCGTTCGCCTTGGTCTTCTCGACCTAACCACCTGTGTCGGTTTGCGGTACGGTCCGATATTAATTAACCTTAGAAGTTTTTCTTGGAAGTCTCTTCGTATTCGTTGGCGCCGGGTTGCCCCGAGCCTTCATGCTGACCACGCGATTATGAGGACTTGTTTAGTTTCCTCCTCGCTCAGTCCCCAAACCCAAATCCAATTATGGGCGAACACTTATGTACTCCGTCACTCCATCGAATAATACCGGGTGCTGGAATATTAACCAGCTGGCCATCGCGTGCGGTTGTCACCATACGCTTAGGACCGACTAACCCGTGGTCGATTAACGTAGCCACGGAAACCTTGGTTTTTCGGCGGGAGGGGATTTAACCCTCCTTGTGGTTACTTGTGCCAACATTCTCACTTCCAGACGCTCCACTATGGCTCACGCCTTTAGCTTCACCGCAGACTGGAACGCTCTCCTACCGCTCATATATAAATATACAAACCCTCAACTTCGGCACTATGCTTGAGCCCCGATTATTTGCGGCGCAAAATCTCTTGACCAGTGAGCTATTACGCTTTCTTTAAATGATGGCTGCTTCTAAGCCAACATCCTGGTTGTCGGAGAAATATCACCTCCTTAAGTGCACTTAGCATAGATTTAGGGGCCTTAATTTGAGATCTGGGCTGTTTCCCTTTTGACCGACGGAGCTTCGCCCCCGTAGTCTCACTCCCACATTTTTGACCTCAGGTATTCGGAGTTTGGTAGGCGCAGCGCCATTTCTGGCTATCCGCAACCATCCAGTGCTCTACCCCCTGAGGGAACACGTGAGGCTGAACCAAAATCCATTTCGGAGAGAACCAGCTATTACGTAATTCGATTAGCTTTTCACTCCTTACCACAGCTCATCCCAACGTTTTGCACGGCGTATGGGTTCGGCCCTTCATTTGGTTTTACCCAAACTTCAGCCTGGCCATGGTAAGCTCATCACGTTTCGGGTCTTATCAGTACAACTTGATGCGCTTTCACACTCGGTTTCCCTACGGCTCCCCAACGAAATTGGTTAACCTTGCTGCACTGATAAACTCGTTGGCTCATTCTTCAATAGGCACGCCGTCGAGGTGCGTAAACGCCCTCTTCGACTCTTTGTAGACATATGGTTTCAAATCTATTTCACTCCCCTTACAGGGGTTCTTTTCACCTTTCCCTCGCGGTACTTGTTCACTATCGGTCATGTTAAATATTTAGCCTTGCCAGTTAGTTCTGGCAGATTCCTTCGAGCTATTCATGTCTCGAAGTACTCAGGAGTAGATACTAGAGTGATAACTATTTCGCTTACGGGGCTTTCACCCTCTATGGCTGTCTATTCCAAGACATTCTACTACAGCTATCATTTGTAACTCTACGAACAATTACGATCATTATCTATCCTACAACCCCGATGTACCTCATTGCAATCCCAGTCAAGATCCAAGATTCTAAATCAAAGACTCTGCCGAAGCATTATCTCAGATTTAGAATCTTGAACCCATCATGGAACCACAATGAGATACACCGGTTTGGGCTCGTCCCGTTTCGCTCGCCACTACTACGGGAATCGTTGATTTACTTTCTATTCCTCCGGGTACTTAGATGTTTCAGTTCCCCGGGTGCACGAATCAGCTTATTTGCTGAAACAATTCCGTATTACCGGAATTAGGTTCCCCCATTCGGAGATCTCGGGATATAATGGCTGATGATCGCCTCCCCCGAGCTTATCGCAGATAGTCCACGTCCTTCGTCGCTTTAACATACCTAGGTATCCACCATATGCCCTTTTGAACTTCCCATTAGGAAGTCCCATAACCACAAACGACACTCATTTATTTTTGAAAAGTTCCCACTTTTCTGTTCTGATGATTCTGTCTTACGACAGTTTTTAATACAGTAATTATTACCTTTTTTGTTTTTTGAACACAATCGAAATTGTATTCAATTAAACGGAATATTGTACTTCTACAATATTCGACCCTTGTTGATATTTAGTTGTTCAGTTACGATACAACCAATTCTCCAAGTGGTAAGGTAGTCGCAACTGTGTGCCCTCAACAAACAACTAGTGTTTGATGGTGGAACATGTGGCTTCCGCTTTCCGCATGTGTCTTTGGATGTAAGAGGTACTATACATATTTTTTTTGGGTATGCAAGCAGAATCTAACAAACCCGCTCGATTACCCAAAAACACCTATTATTTAGCACGTATAGCTAGGTTATAGTTAACAAAATTATGCAGTCCTTCCCAAAAATACCTCCTCAAAAAGATTCGTTTTCTGGAAATTACTGGCTGTTCCGTCATACAACAACACACCCTTGTCCATAACATAAATCCTATCCGTGATTGGTAGCAGAGATTTGATATTATGTTCGACGATAACCACAGTCGTTCCCCGGGTTTTATTAATATTTGAAACCACCTCGAACACTTCATTTACAATCTTTGGAGACAGTCCCAGGGTTGGCTCATCGAGCAGTAGCACATCAGGATTTGTCATCAAGCCACGAGCAATTGCCAGCATTTGCTGCTGACCACCTGATAGTCCGCCAGACATTTCATTGAATTTTGGCTTTAATGCAGGAAAGATATCTAAAACCTCTGCCATGCGACGACGCACTTCGGTCGCATTATTCAAAAAATATCCACCCATTTCGATATTCTCGGCCACAGTCAATTGTGTAAATACTCGTCTACCCTGTGGCACATAGGCAACTCCTGACGCTACCATTTCGTGTGCAACAGGATGAATATGTTTGCCGTGATACCATACAGACCCACTGGTCACAGGCGCTAGACCAAACATACTTTTCAACATCGTAGTTTTACCACAACCGTTCGGACCCATTATCGCGACTATTTCGCCAGCGCCAAACGACATTGAAATACCATGAAGTATTTTCAAATCTCCATATGCAACATGGATATCACGCGCTTCTAATAGTGGTTCAATCTTCTGATTCATATTTTGATTATATCATCCTCGTATAATTTCCGAAACAAAATGACAAGATACAAAACAGCCGCCCCTCGAGCGGCAGTACAAACTTCTTTTAGCATTGCTAAGACACTATTCACCCAAATACGCCTCGCGCACACCTGGCAGCGATAGCACATAATCTGGTTCGCCGAATGCGAGTAATTCGCCAGCGTCGAATACATACAACATGTCTGACATTTTGCGAATCAAGAACATATTATGCTCGATTAGAATTACAGTTTTACCAGTATTGCGCAATGACACCATAACATCAGAAACGGTTTGTATCATTTCAGGGAATAATCCAGCGAATGGTTCATCGAATAGATAAATAGTTGCATCAGTCGCCAGAGCACGCGCAACCTCGAGAAGCTTACGCTGACCGTAGGACAAACTACTCGCGAGATGATCGCGCTTTGACCAGAGACCTACGAGTTCGAGCACCTCTTGTGCTTTATCTTCATGATACTGCTGATGCTTGGTTATGAGCGAATCGAGCAATCCGCGGTTCGTGAGCACGACTAAAATATTATCCAATACTGTCATCTGCTCGAACACACGAACATTTTGGAATGTGCGGGTAATCCCTAGATCACGAATATCTGCAGAATCTATTTTCTCCAATCGTGTATCATCACCAATAATAACTACACCTGAATCAAATGGCATTACACCTGTAACGAGATGCATTAGCGTTGTTTTACCAGAACCATTTGGACCAATCACTCCTGTAATTTGTCCAGGCATAAAATCCACAGAAATACCGTTTACTGCACGCACTCCACCGAAATGTTTTTTAATATACTGAGTAGAGAGTTTCATATTATAATTTATAACTACCAAATAACCCTGATGGTCGATACATCATAAACAATACAAGCAACAATCCATAGACTACCTGACGCATCTGCGCTGCGACATCAGTTGGAAAACCAACAAATCGCAGTATTTCAGGGAGCAGTATCAACGCGACAGCACCCGCGATAGATCCACGCAGAGATGCGAGTCCGCCCAAAATAATAATCGAAATAATGAAGGTCGATTCGATCAGTGTAAACGAAGTTGGGTCAATAAAGGTTATATAGCTCGCAAACAGACCACCAGCAATTCCTGCCAACATTGCAGAGATAACGCAAACTAATAACTTGTAACGGTGTGTTTGATAACCGAACACGCGCAACGCGCCCTCGTCTTCTCGAATGGCGAGCAATGCTCGACCAAAGGATGAACGGGTAATATATCGACAACCGAGATATACCAAGCCTAATAATATGAGACACAAGACCAAAAACATTATGTTACTCGAAAACGAAATACCAAATATATCTGGACGCGGGATACCCGGGATACCGAGAGGCCCACGAGTCAAAGACTGCCAATTAGTGAAGATATGCAAGATTACGACATTGATTGCAGCAGAAACGAGGAAATACAAGTCATCTCTGAATCGCGACATAAGGAGGCTCATCAGAAATGCGATACATCCTGTGACCAGTGCAGCCAAAATGATCGCCAGCCAAAATGACATATTCAATTGAACAGCCAATAAGGCAAGGGTATATGCCCCTACCCCGTAGAACGCACTGTGTGCGAACAGAGGCAGCCCTGTATAACCCACTACTAAATTGAGCGACAATGCCAAAATACTATAAATGGAGATGATAATCAGAATGTGGTACAGGTATTCCATGAGATTATAGTATAGCAAAAGTATTTAAATGAATCACGCATTACTTGCCCACCTGTATTTCAACAGATTTATCATTTATTACTTTCTTGAGTGCAAATTTACTCTTTGAAACACCACCTATTTCGTCAATCGTTATCTTGCCAAATGTTGTCGTATCAAATGTTTTACTACGAATATACTCATCGATATTCTCTGGATTATTGCGCAATACATCGGCCGCAATGTATATTGCATCATAAGCAGTACTCGCACCAAACTGCGGAACCGAATTATAACGGGCTGAATATTTCTGCACGAAACTATCGTCAGCACTTACTGTTTCATAATAAATAATTCCGTCAAATATCCCTTTTGGAAACTTTGGATTATGCTTCATTTCTGCAATCAACTCATCACCGTACAGCAATAGATTGTCGCTACTTGATACAAATGTTCGATAGCGGGTTAGAAACTCATAATTTGATTGCTCGCCATAGAACCCTACGAACACTGCGTCTGGTTTTATGAGAGGTATTTTTGCAACAACTGATTTGATACCCTCTACGTCTGTTGGTTGTTCTGAAATAATCTCAATCCCATGTTTTGCTGCTGATGCTCGTGTATAACGTAGTACCCATTCATAATATGGGTCCTTTTCAACAATATAGAACGCCTTCTTCACGCCGCGAAGAGCCATGTCCTGAATTGCCAAATCTGCCTTGACCTCGGTTCGGTGCCAGAGAGAAAAGGTGCGTGGATGAATCGATTCGCTGTTCATTGCTTCGATGCCAGAGTCTGGAGAAATAATAAATGCTCGAGTATCCTTTGCAATAACATTCGCTACCCCTTGATATATATCAATCCAGCTCGGCAAGATGACTTTTGCGCCATCAATACTGTGCAACTTTGTTACTGCAGAGACAGTGTCTTTTGCTGTACTTTTAGTATCTTCAACACGTAGCTCTAGCAGACGACCATTCACGCCACCGCGTTCATTAATTTCATCAATCGCAATCTGTGCACCATTTTGCGACACCTCTCCCCACTCGGCCGCATCGCCTGTTAACGCAAATGCGCCACCAATTATAATTGGATCTGTCGTCGGATTGTTCGGCTTAGCACCGCCACGCGAGACGCCAATAATAATTAAAAGGACTGCTAATACGATTCCAATAGTTAATTTTGTATTGTTATTATTCATACAGCACACAGTTTATAACCTGCTTGACATATTTCAATATAATTGCGTATAATACGTTCATAGTAAACGTTATATTTACTCTATATCTATGGAAACGCCGCTTTTTACATTCTCTCCCGTCGAAGAATATGTCATATCAGTCCTAGCAAACAAACCTTCTACCGCCCTAGAACTGGTTGGTTTGTACAGCGGCCCAAAACAAAGCATATACAAAGCACTACGTTCATTAGTATCCAAAAAGGTCCTTGCCTCGACAAATGGAGTATTTTCACTTTTACGACTATGGGTCGATGCTGTTGTCGGTACTCTCATGCCTATGCAGCTCAATCATGACCCAATATTCAACATGACTCCTGGCGAACAGGTTGTTTATACCTTCAAGGACTTTGACTCTTGCGACCAATACTTTATACAAATATTTTGGAACCTGAATCGCATTATTTCTGCTGATACACCACTCCTCTTTCATAACCTCCACCAATGGTTTTATGCTGTGAAGCCTGATTCAGAACAAGCATTCTGGGGTCACCTATGCGAGCAAGGCTTCACCAGCTATATGACTGTCTCGGGGGTGACACCACTAGACAAATACATTGGTGGAACACTCTTTGCCACAAATCCTCAACTGCGATTTTCGCTCATGTGCAAAGCACTCTCGGCCCAAACGGTTAGCATGGTCTGCATGATCGGGGATATAATTATCGAAGTCACTCCCGAAAAATCTCGAACCAGAGCAATCGACACATGGTTCAAAAACAACACCACTATTACACCTGAAAATACTGCAGAGCTGTCTGAAATAATTACACGTCGTGGAGTAGTAAAAATGAAAATAACCAACGACCCAATCAAGACAGCTCAATACCGTAAACGCATTATGAGTAACTTTGCTTAGCTTGATTTCTTTTTGAATATTCCCTGTGGGCGAAATACCAATACAATAATCAAAACCGTATACGCTATCACATCTTTCCATTCTGCAGAAAACTGCCATACACCCAGGTTTTCGATAAGCCCTAATCCGAGCGCACCCAATACACCGCCCCAGATATTTCCAACTCCTCCAATAATCGCTGCAATAACGCCTTTTAATACCAAAGCGAACCCCATCGTCGGTTCAATACCGGTATCGTATGCTGTAATTATTCCAGCAATTGCACCGATTACTGATCCAATGACAAACACCCATGATGTAATCTTTTTAGTATTAATACCAATAATTTCAGATACACTCGCATCATCGGCAACTGCGCGTGCTGCTTTGCCCATGCGGGTATAACCCAAAAAGAGTGCCAGCAAAACCGAAATTAAAATGAAAAACAAAACAGCCAGTAATTGTATTTGTGTTATTACAACCGATCCCAAACGAAATACTGTTTGTGCACCTGTAGCAATTGTTTGGAACTGACTCGTAAATGATATCGCGATAATCGCCTGCACTACTGTAAACACGCCGAGCGATGCAACAATGTATGCCATATTGGATGCACGTTTTTTCTGTAAATGGGTATATACTGTTCGATAAACACCCAACCCAAAGAGTGCACATATCAGTATTGATAGCGGTAACCCTACAACCAGTGACAGCCCAAGAGTTTTCGTGAACAAAAATACCCCGTACCCTGACATAACTAATACCGACCCATACGCCAAATCAAAAAACTTTACAGTTCCATATATAAAGTTAAAACCAAGAGCTATGAGGCCATACAGCGCTCCAGCAATAATTCCGTTGGTAAGTATTTGAGGGAGGATGTCCATTCACGAATTATACCATTCGATTTTATATATTAAAACAGGCGACTATAGTCGCCTGTTTTACCTTCAATTTCTATTTTTACTTGACCTCTTCAACAACCCCGTTATCATCTAAAACTTTTTTAACCTTAAACGCCTTTACTGATAGCTCCCTATCTGGAGTAAACGTAAAGTTACCGTACGCAAGACTGTCGAAACTAATATTTTTTATTGCATCACGTACGGCAGCGCTCTCTACTGTCCCAGCTGTATTTATTGCACTCGCAATTAGTTTTACCGCATCATACGCAATCGGTGTTGCTAAATTTGAATCAACATCGCTTGAGGCTTTAATTTTTGCTTTGAAGTCATCAGGATTACCGATATCACCCACGATAATTTGCAAGCCTTTTGCAAATCCTGACTTTAACACTTCATCAGTATCTAAAGAATCACCTCCAACAACAGGTATATCAGCCATACCATTTTCTCTCATCTGTTTTAGAGCCACAACCGTTGTTGCAGGAAACATCGGCATATATATCACATCTGGCTTAGACGCTCGTACCTTGAGCAACTCTGTCCTTACATCTTTGGTATCTGGAGCGAAACCAATATCATAGACGACCTCAAAGCCTAACTCTATTGCTTTGGAAACAAATACGTCATGCAGCCCTTGCCCCCAATCATTTTGAACGTACATTACCGCCACCCTCTTTGCCTGCAACTTTCCAGAAATATAGTTTGCAGCATAATCGCCCACCAAATCATCGGCAGCAAATGCACGAAACACATAGTCGCCAGTTTTAGTAAGCCCTGGAGCAGATGCCCAAAACACTGTTGGAACGTTGTTGCTTTGTGCGACTGGTAATGCGGGCCCGGCAGCAGGAGAACATAGCGGTCCGATGAGTGCGGAAACCTTGTCTATTGTTATCAATTTTGTAACAGCAGATACACCATCTTTGGAACACTTGTCGTCTTCAAAAACCAACTCGAGAGGCTTCCCTAAGACACCGCCATTCTCATTTACTTCTTTCAAAGCAAGTTCAGCACCTGCCCGACCACCTTCACCCAGACTCGCAACCTCTCCCGTCAAAGGAAGACTAACCCCTACCTTGATAGATTCACCACCAGTAACTCCAGATGCGGGTTTTTTCATATTCACAATTGCAATAATTACCAACACAACGATAGCAAGTATGATGTAGTTTGTATAATTTTTCATACCATTTTGTAGGACTATTATTATATCGTTCTATTTATCTGACTGTACTATCAAACCTTTTTCGAATCGAGCCTGAATAGGTGTTGGAGTAATATTATGTCTCTCGTCTATCGAATATGGCGCTGTAACACCTTCATAAGATTTTAATCCTGATAAGTACGAACGAATTGATTCGCGAGTTGTCGCATTATTATCAGCTAGCTCTCTCAGCAATGCCGCAGTATCAAACCCGTAAGACTCAAACCCGCCTGGCTCACGACCAAGCTCAGAAATAATCTTTGTACGTGTCTCCGACTTGTACTGACCTAGATTGAATGGTGTAGTAATTGTATAAACACCTTCTGCCAAATCACCCAAAGACTCTGATGTTCCAGGATTTAAAAACACACCGAATATATCATAAGTAGGTAATTTTATTCCTATATCGTCTGCTTGTGTAAGTATATTCTTCCATTGTGCCGCAGGTACACCCAATACTGCAAATGCTTCAGTTTTGGCACCGTGTATTTTTGTTAGCTGAGTTCTGAAATCTGTATCAGAATCCTGGAATATCTCGTAGACCACCTCGATGCCTGCCTCTTTTAATTTTGGTAATACATTATCTGCTACGTTTTGAGAGGCCTCATTCTTTGCTTGTAGTAATGAGATTTTTTTAAATCCTTGAGACTGAATACGCTGGACGAATAAATCAGAGAGCATATCTGTGTTCCAGAACAAACGATATACGTAATCGTTCTCTACACTCGTCATATTTATTCCAGCAACGAGAGAAACCAATAGAGGCACCTTGTTAGCCTGAGCAATTGGAGCCAAAGGTACTGACGGCTTTGAAAGTGCTGATATTACAATATCTGCGTTATCAATCGAAGTTACTTTTTGGAATGCAGCTGTGGCACCCTGTGCCTCACCCTTGCTATCCTCATAAATAACTTTTATACGTGGATCACCTGCAAGGCCGTGTTCAATTCCATTTTTATAAATCTCTCCGAACTGTGCGGTTGGACCTGTGAGTGGCAATACTGCACCCACTGTAATAACGCCATCACCGTTTACGTCCGCGACTTCTGAAGGCTTTTTGCCTTTCATGGCAATTAATCCAACTACTACTATAACTGCAACCAGAATACCGATCCATGTTTTGCTATTCATAACGAAAAATTAATTACCTATTAACCTACACATTATACCGCCAATATTCCAGAAAAGAAAACAAAAAAACCAACCAGTATTTTTGGATCCGCAGACACTCTCGTGCTTTGATATACATTGCACACCACCAGGTGGTTTTGTAGCCCTAAAATCTCGATCTCTCTACTGGTTGGACTTTTCTTTAGTTACCTACAGGTCATGTTGCGTCTGATTACGCACAAATTGCTACCTTGGAACATATTTCAAAAGCAGTCTATATATAACTATATCTGCAATATTGTCAATATTACGGCTTCGG
>Ga0075163_10012200_pt1 | contig 11197 bp, 20 predicted proteins | sample JI1023141ADNA_FD_71478 | JGI IMG/M metagenome (GOLD analysis project Ga0075163, IMG submission 71478) | Wastewater effluent complex algal communities from Wisconsin, to seasonally profile nutrient transformation and Carbon sequestration -... | ecosystem: Engineered > WWTP > Effluent > Algae...
ATTGCTACATCTGAAACGAAATTCGAAAAGGTATAAAATACCTGTAAAGATACGATTTTGTTTACGCAAAATTGTGGATAAAACACGGCCCTGCTTTCCAGTGGGGCCTTTTTGTTGAACATGTTGGATCATAGGCTTTAATGAAGCTAGGTTATGCGGTAACGTATAGCCTTTTTTGCTTGTAAGGCAGGGTTAGATTAGAGGAAAGGGAGCTGTAGAAATACGGCTCCTTTTTATCTAAAGTTATAAAATGAAACAGATAAAAGCAATGAAGGTGTTGATAATCATGATATTAACGATAATTGCTGTTTCTTGGTTAACTTCATGGTTAAGCAAACTGTAATGGTGTGTTCGGCCTCCTCTGTCTGATATTAGATATGGGGTCGAACTCTTTAAACTATTTTATAAAACTTCAGGTATGGTCTTACTGTAAAGTAGGTCTTTTTATCCTTAAACATAGAAATTATGCAAGTATTTCCAGTAGGTACTATATGTTACTTGAATGATAATGTAGTATACAGAAAGATTACAGATGGTAATATAGCATGGTGGGTATGTGAAACTTCTAATTATTTAGTAGAGATATTAAATGATAAGAATGAAAAAGACTACGAGTTAAGACCTGAAACTGAGAAGCCTCTATACAGAAAGGATGGTACATTAAACAGATTTGGCTTCAGATGGACAGATCAACAAGTAAAAGAAAATTTCCTAATAAAATAATTAGTCATGGTAGAGATCAAAGAAAAGTGGATAGAAGTTTATTTTACTGCTTCAAAGAAGGGGTTAGAACCTGTAACCATTGAGTTATCATTAAATAAGCAACAAGGATCATATACTCTTAGAACAGAACACGAAGAAGGAGTTAGATTTGATGACAATGATATTGAAATCTCAAAATTGAAGGTTCAGGCCGTAAACGCTGCCCTTAAATACGTTGAGCAAGTCTTAAAGGTTAAAAACAAGAAGACATGAGTGTAATAATAACTTCTACAGCATGTGTGGTATCAAGAGAGGAAAAGTTGTATATCTGGAAAACATTTGAAAAATTATTATCTCGTTTGGGTAATACATATGAAAATGAGAGAGAGCATACCTCATATCCCAACTTGTACATTTCTCACAATGTGCTTCGACAAACTGGTCATTTTCCAGATACTCTTGGTGGTAAAGCTTATTTCAAATGGATATCTGTTGCCGAGTTCAAAAAGATTCTCACAAACCTTCTTGCTGAAAAAGTAAAAGTAAAAATGTAATGAAAATACAATTTATGTTTGGTAAATGGTGGCTGTTTGATGAAACCTTAGTATTTGAGATTCTGACAACGGAACTACCATAAACCTCAAGATGTCCCTACATTGGTAGGTTTTCTGGGTGGCTGGGATATGATAGATACTACAGCTTCCGCACGGGTTTAATGCTTGTGGGTTATAAAATTCCTAAAGCATCGCACAGTAGCTCTAATTACCCATAGTTACAAAGTGCTGGCACCGATAAATGTCGGTGCCTTTTTCAATTAAACTCAACTACATGAAAAAGTTACTACTACTTGTTGGGGTATTTGCAATGTTAGCAATTACCTCCTGTTCTGACGCATCTGCATCTTTGAATGCAAAGGACAAAAAAGCTGTGAAAGTGAAAGCTCCTGTATATAAGATAGCCTCTGAAGGCTTTGTGTACAAAGAAGTGAAGGAGTATACGGTAGATTCTTCAGGATGTATCACTTTCCATATACCAGCTAAGAAAGGTGGTTGTGGTTGCAGAGATACTCCTGCAAAAGATATAAAAATATGCGGGGACTATCTCATTGAAACTGTGATGAAATAATACATTTTAAAGAAAAACGGAATTCCTTTCTATAGGAATTCCTTTTTCAACTAAAACCCTAAGTTATGAGACAGTCTTACAGAATTGGTGCTGAAAGTAAATATGATCTTTATTATTACGATACTAAATCTTTTGAAGAGAGACATGTTGTAACAGACCCTAAAATTGGGGAAAGAGTTGTAAGAAATCCAAAAGAGTGGATATCAGATTATGCAGATGAGGGTTCAGAGTACGGGATTATAAGATATGTATCTGATGATAAGAAAAGAGTAAGCGTAGACTGGATTTCAAAATCAGGCAGTGTTGTACGAAGTTACGAAGATGGACCAAGCTTATATACAGGATACAGTGGTAAATCTGAGCTCCTGTACTACAAAAATACGTCATCAAATAAACACAATAATCATGCAAGAATCATTGAAGTACCAGCAGTTAAGACAACAGTCCTCCGAGGAGAAAGAAGCACAGGCTTCACAATTCGAGGCCGAACAGGCAAAGCTGCAATTGGAGTCCGATATCTTGGAAACCAAGCGATCAAAGGCTTCTAAGGAAAAAGAGCTGACTGAAGCCAAAAGTGCCTACCCGTTTGATGCACAAAGCATCGTAAATGCACAGGTTGCAATTGAAGCACTGGAAGACGGCCTGAAAAGACTGGAAAAGCTGAAAGCTGAACTGTTCTAAAAAGGAGGGAATTCTTTAGTTATGAGCTAAAGGATTCCTTTTTAACTAAAATATTTTATATGTTCAGACTTTTTGCAGTTATAGCAGTTGTTCTGGTTGTAGGCTTTATATGGTGGGCAACCAGAAAGATTGGAGAAAATAATAATAATAAACCTCAAAACCCTTAGTAACATGGATCAGGAATTTTTCAAGAAGTACAAAAAAGTAATTGTAAGAGCTGTAAGTTTGGTAGTTGTGGCTATCATATTTGCATTTATCAATCCTTTCTCTTACAATGATGCAACGGAAAGAACAGTTGTAACAAAGGCAAATGGTAGCCAGTTCGTAAGATTCAAAGCGGGATTGTTCTTCTCTGGATTCTTTTCAAAGGAGCAATCATGGCCAAATCAGATCTCTGTATCATATATGGACAGTACCTTTGATGGTGACCTGTCTATTAATGATAATACGATTGAAATCGGTGTAATCAGAGATGTAAGATTCAATGATGCAACAACTGCCATTATGTCAGGTATAACACAGTTTATCCTGCCAATTGATGAAAAATCAATGCTTGAGATACATAATGCACATAAAACACCGGAAGCACTGGTTCAGAGAAGGTTAGCCCCTTACACAGCAGAGTGTCTGAAGTCATCAGCTCAGTTAATGAGTAGTGAAATGCACTATTCAGGAGGAAGAGCCCAGCTTACTCAGGATTATATGGATCAATTGAAGAATGGTAGTTACCTTCTAAACATCAGAGAAACATATGATTACGATAGTACAGAGAATGTACGTAAGCGTGTGTACTCAGTTCAGATACAAACTGATGTTAGTGGTAATCGTAAGCGTAAGTTCTCTTCTATTAAGGAATATGCTGTAGTTATTGGTGATGCTCAGATTATTGATGTTGATTACGAAACTAAGGTAGATGACATGTTATCCAAAAAGATACAGGCAGCTACTGAAGCATCTGTTAGTAAGCAACGTTTAATGACTGCCCAGCAGCAACAATTAACAGCTGAAGCTGAAGGTAAGAAGAAACTCGTGGATATTGAATATCTCCAGAAACAGGAACAGACCAGACAGGTTGTAGCAGCTCAGACGTTAGTAGAATTAGCTAAACAGGACCTTCTAAAGCAACAAATTGCATTGGAAGCTTCCAGTAAAGAAGCAGCAAAGATTAAAACTCTTGCAGATGCTGAAGCTTATTCTAAGCAGCGTGTAATGCAGGCAGATGGAGCATTGGATAAAAAACTTGCTACCTATGAAAGAGTACAAGCAAAATGGGCTGATGCCTTCTCTCAATATGAGGGAAATCTTGTACCTTCAGTAGTTACAGGTTCTGGTGCAAATGGAGCTAATGGACTCAATTTCATGGAGTTGCTGACTATTAAGGCAGCAAAAGATTTGAGTCTCGATCTCAAAAATAAACAATAAAGAAGGTCATCTACATTGATTACCGGCACACTAGGGATCTCTCTTTCAGGGAGATTCCTTTTTAAATTTATATCATGACAAAGATTGAAAGAGTAAAAGCACTTATGAATAGAATAACCCTCAATTTCATGGGTATTCCATTCTCAATAATCGTTAAGCATGATATGATTGCTAACGATCCCAGTAAGTTTAATCCTATGCACGAACCAAGAGTATTTATCCAAATAGCGTATGACGCTCCGGATACTAAAAATGGTGAAGTACAGACTTGGAAGAGTAGAAAGTGGTATCTCTCAGAGTTTAAGACAGATGATGAGATTGTTAAAAGTGCATATCTTATGTTTCGTACATGTATAGAGCATGAGGTATTAGAAGGATTTAAGGTTGATGGTATAGTATTGTTTAATCCACATGTCAACTTTGAGGAACTTCTGAAAATATCACATAGGGAGGTAACAAGAAACAATCCAACTTATAATGATACTCTATGACAAAAGGAACCATTAAAATTGATAACAGGACTCTTCATTTTAAAACAGTTCTTCTCAGTGATGGGTATTATGGTAGTGTAACAGTAACCAGATTTTGGGAAAGAAACAAGGTAGTTTTTGCAAGAAGAGAATGTTTTAGAAAGAAGCAAAAGCTTATAGTACCTGATATACTATTCCAAATCGATGAAGATGCAGGTAACACTTCAATTGTTGCTGGTAGATGGAGACGTTTAATCAGAGAAGAACTTGAAAAGATTGAAAGAGTGAACGAAATAAAAAACAATAAACTTATCTAAAACAAAAATATGAACATACATCAAGGATTAAAGGAAAAGAATCGTCTTGCTGGTCAAATTAAGCAGCTTGATGAAAGAATTAAAATTAATAGCCGGTGGGTAAAAGGAAATGTACCCTCTTATGATATTGTACATCTCCTTGAAGAAAGATCAAGGATAGCTGATATGCTGATTACTCTGAAATTACAGATTTCATTGGCAACTGCACCTGTTATTCATAAGATCCTACAAATGGCTGAGTGTAAGGCTCTTATTACTGTACTTAAGGGTTTGGAGTTATCAAAAGGTATGGATGATACCAGTCATCGTAGAGGCTATGCTCTTAGTGCAGCAACTATCGAGTATGATACAGCTATGACACAAAGACAAAGAGATCAGAAAATTGATACTATCCAAATAGAAATATCCCGTTTGCAGGATGAGCTGGATCATTTCAACGCAGTAACTGAATTAAAATAAAGGCGTAAGCCTAAGGAATATCTGGAAGAGAAATATAATATGTAGTTTATTTAATCTGATATGGTATTGATAATGAGACTCATAAGTTTAATACTTAAGATTCAAAGTGTCAAAAACTTAATTTGAAAAACGTAGCAAAAAACTTACTATATCTTATATTGATCTGAAGGGTATTCCTTTTTTTGTTAGATTAAGCAACAGAATAATCATAAACAAAAAGCAATCATGATGAAAGTAATTGGGAATGGTGAATTTGCGGAGGTGATATCCCGCTATTTCTACCGTAGCTTCCCTAAAGCTACTAAGATTGACAAGGAAAATCTTCTCGAAATTCTCACTGATTTACTGGTTGGTACCCGTGAGTATCGTTATGGACCCAAACCCAAGGTTGAAAGTCTTTACGTTATTAGGCAAACTATCAGCAAGGCAATTGAGCTTAATGTTCCAATTCCGGTTCTTGTTCCGTGGGGTGGCCGTAAAGCTGATCCATCACTGAGTGTAGACATTGCAGAAGTTTCTGCACTCAAGCAGCTTATAGCTGTTGATGAGTTTGTAAAACAATTCTTTTCACCGGGACTACATATCCATATACGTATTGAGGATTTGGGTGCGGATTGGATATACAGAGTGCAAGATGTAAGTACCTCAATTGAGCAATATAGCTCGGATATGGTACTCCTTGTGAATTCCCTTAAGGGAATAACTCACATTGAACCTATCCGGGAAAGCCAGCTTATGCCCAAAGATGAATATTTTAAGCTTTCTGAGAAATACAGTGAGCTTATTGAGTCTACCATTCAGGCAATGAGAGCTTATAACGATTTGGATATCAACACGATACCTGAATATAATCAGCTTTTATTAATGGGATGGAAAGGAGAAATTGACAGAACTCAACAGGACTATTATATCGAAAGATATAAGAAACTGTATCCCGGCCTGAAGGAAGAAGAATATGTTCTCATGTTAAGTGATTATCTGGGTGGTGCTAAAGCCAGATATGATCTCAATGGTCGTGCCGAGCCTGATTCATCTGTTGGGTCACATGTCCAGATCACATTTGTGCCTCCAATTCCCGGTGCACCTAAAGGACTGTTCTCTAATACACTGTATTACAGAACTGTACCTGAAAGTTCTGGAAGAACACATATTGCTCCATGGAGAGGAAAAGGTTACATCGAGATCGTTGATGATTATCCTGTTGCCAAGATTGTCCATAACGCCAGAGAAATCGCTGATATTTATGAAAATACAGTGGAACTGGCTGATGATCGTGGACAGAATCCTCTGGTAGTAAGGGCTGATTACCGTTTTGGTACATTCACACCACTTCCAATTGGGATGATTATTTGATGGATCTAAAACAATATAAAGCAAGACTTGATAAGCACGATTGGCACTATGGATCAAGTCACGATTCACGGTGGTACGAAGCTGGTCTTGCTGAAGAAGTGGAGCTAAAGAGACTTGCCTCAGAGAACAAATCTTTTCAAAGAGCATACAATGCTAAAGTTAAGAAAGTTTTCAAGGTTAAGTAGCTATCCGAAGAAACGGTGTGATTGCCCACACTAATCTTTTAATAATCATACCCTTACAGTTAATTGGCAAATTGTTAGCTGTAAGGGTATGACTAAACTTGAATGCTTATGGGAAGGAAAAGACCCCATCCATCAAGTTCTCAAAAGATGCCTAATCCATGGGATGATATTGAAATAAAGAATGGTGAGTTATCAGGTATGTTAACGGATGTACTTGCAAATAGTGCACTACCGTCTCATGGTGATGTCTCTCGTTCTAAACGTAATCTGGAGCCAAGAATTATTAATGAGCCCAAGGTAAATAAAACTTTACCTAATAAATTCAAAAAATGATTAAGGTATTACTGGTTGCTTTACTTTTGGTACTTTCTTTTGGAGGTATACTTGTATCAACTATAGGAATCTTCATTGATGGAAAATATGTTTTGACTTTAATTGCGTCATCTTTAATTTTCTATCTATCAAACAATTTTTTAAAACAATAACATGACAAAAAAATTATCTGTTGCTCTCGGTCTCAGAGAAAAGACTGAAAAAGACAACCAAAACATGCTTGCCGACATGCAGGAGAAGTTTAAGAAGAATCAGGGACTTTTCATCGGTTTCCGTAACACCTTTGTTGCACTGGAAGGTCATCCTGACATGCCTGAAAACAGGAAAAGCCAGAAGGTTGCCAGTACTGTAAAGGAGCAACTTAACTGGCTGAAAACATACTCCAAGGATTATCTGGATACTGTATTAAGCATTGAAAGAACCAATGCCCAGAATGTTACAGGTGAACTGGTTGTTCGTGGTGAATCATGGGGCAGATACACAACACTGGAACTTCTCCGGTTGAAAGGAATACTGGATAGTAAGCTGAAAGCTGTTATTCAGACTCTTCCTGTAAGAAGTGAAAGTATTCTGTGGTCCAAAACTACGGATCCAATGTATGAAGGCCGGGAAATCTATGAAGATCGACTGGATGAAGGATTTAACAAAACTACTATCAAGAGGATAGAAATTGTTAATGATCCTCATATTAAAGACACACCCGGAAGAGCTCCTATCACCCAACCTATCGATACTCCTGTTAATGTAGGTAAATACACCAAACAGAATTTCACCGGTGCCATTACTCTGGAAGAAAGAGCCAAGATGGAAGTGGCATACAATGATCTGTACAAAGGTGTAATTGCTGCACTGGAGGAAGCCAACAATACACAACTGGCAGAATCAGACCTTGGTGACAAGGTTTTGGACTACCTGTTCAAATAATACCTGCGTATATTAGAAACGCAAGGTGTGCTCATAGCTTCAGCTTTACTAATCGTCGGTATTAAGTTTTAATTTTACCATTAGTGATGTGAGCAAAGCATGAGTATTAGTATTATGCTCGAAAGCCGAGGTTTCCAACATTCGTGTGTATGGGTTCGATTCCCATCCCCCGCTCCAGCATCCGTTGGACAAGCAATAATATTTGAAGAAATGCTGAAAGTCCTTATCTAAGTATTGAGACATGGAAAACTCTCAAGAATTTAAGGTAATTCTTCAATTGAGCTGTGTCCTGAAGTACACGAGAGTACTAACCTGAGGGGATAACCTTCTCGTATTCCAGTACTGGAATACATACACAGGTGGGTTAAGCCTGTGTACCTGCGGGGGTGGCTGAATGGTTAAGGCAAACGAAATTAAGTATAAACAACTTCGAACGTGATTAGGCACAAAAGGAACTCACCTTTTAAGGATATTGACCGGTGAGTTCCTCTTTTTTGTTAAAATTTGTAAATATGTCATACTATAGAGCTCCCAAGGATGCTAAGATGTACCATAAAATTGGTGTAGCTATGGCTGACTGGGAATTAAACTACTTCAAGTATCTATCTAATGGATTTACAACTCCTCAGATTTCATCTATTACAGGTATACCAAAGAGAAAGTATGAATCTACTATAAGTCGTCTTAAAGATGATTTAAGTTTATCAACTACAATTGAACTAGTTTCCTTTCTTATTCGTAAAAAGATTATTAAATAATAAAACTATACTATGGAACTGAAAGATTTTGTTCTTGAAGAACTTGTTAAGAAAGAGGCAGATAACATTAAGTTATACGCAACTCCTGAGGAAATAGCAAAACTGGATGAGAGGTTTGTTTCAGGTATGAGTAGAAGAAGGTGTGTATATGGTCTCATGACAGGAGATTGTAACTCACAAAGGGCACAAGATCTTATTGCAAAATGTGCGGATAATGTATTTGTACCTACAAATGAAGGAGGATCATATGAGAAACTTAATGGACATTCTTCAGAAGTTGAAGTGAAAAATCCTGAAAATAGAGCTTATTCGTATATGACACCACTGGAAAAATACATATATCAGTATCTTAGTAATTCTAAAGCCAGACAAGTTGTCAGGTATATAAAAGGTGATACTGATAGTATCGTTTGTCCCTAAACAAAATTTTCTAACCATAAATATAGAGAAATGCGGAGGCTTAGCAAATAGATTCCGACGATCTATGTTTCGTGGGTTCAAATCCCACTCTCTATACAAACCAAAAAACATGAAAAGAAAAGATTTTTTAAGAGCAATTGCAGGAACTTTATGTTTTGCAGCTCTGCCTGTAACTGTTGTTAAGGGTACAAAACCTGTAGAGAAAGAAGAACCAGCTATTAAGGAAACTCCTATGAATCATGATATACAGTGGATTTATGTCACTGGCACGTATACCTACAGTCTTCCTTCTATCAAACCAAAGAGACAGCAGCCCTTTATTCCCAAGAATACATATAGAGACAGAAGTCCTAAAATCAATTTCAACCGGTACTTTCAAAAGAAGAGAAGATGAAATTAAAAAATATTTGGCTTGCTCTTTTGGATCAAGGTCCTCCTAAGAGATTTATACGAAATCTACTAAAAGGTCATTTAATTGGCCTTTTTAGTAGAAGGAGTCATTGGAGAAGTGATGGCAAGGAGAAACAGGGATATAATTCAAAGGAGACAGCTACTAAGTCAGCTCATTCTATGGGTAAGAAAACCGGTTGGTATTATTCTAACTATCGTTGTCCTTGGTGTGGTAAATACCACTTAGGACGTAACTCAAATAAAGAAAAATATGATGAACGATACGGAAAAAAAGATGCTAGTATGGAAGGTTCTACTGGAAATAACAAGTAGCGGAATGTCATATGTAAGCATAGTTGACAAGCTTGAAAATCTTTTTGATATGGGAGTTAAAGAAGGCTCTACATTGAATGTTATTAATGTGGTATTGTCAAGGGAAAACGGAATTGTTGGAGCAACAATCAATCCAAAAATTGCACAAGATCTTCTGTCTAAACAGGTTAACTCTGAAGAATACCAAGGTGGGAAACCATCAGTTTACATAAAACAAATTACACTACAATGAAAAATACAGAAGAAAGTAGATTTCTTGTACTAATAGCAGTGATTTATCTTATCTTTATGATAGGATTTATCCTTGGTGGATTCATTAATGTAATAAATCATTGAAAATGAAAAAGATACTAATTGTCTTAATTGTTATATTTCTTTCAGGTTGTGTTGATGACAAAAGTCAAAACTACAGGTACTGGATAACTCAATCATTTGGTGAAAGTACCCGTAGATATTACACAAACAGCTACAAATTACTTCCTAATGGATGCGTAGAGTTTGTTGGATATCATGATGGTACAGAAAGACCATACATACTCTGTGGAACTTACAAAATTGAGTAACATGAAAAAGATTCTAATATGCTTGATAGGAGCTATAATCCTGTCGAACTGTAATATCTCGTGTAATGTAACAAGTGCAGAACCACCGGAAAAGTAACTAAAATAGCATTTCTTGCTGAAGATAAAGGGCTTACTATTGACGAGCTTAAGAATTGTCTAATCGATTATCATATTGAAGGTATGGGCATTGAAAAGGCTATTCATAATGCTAAGAAGTATGATAAGCAGGAAGACTGGTAATAATCATTTCAAAACTAAAATTAATAACATGTTTAACGAAAAACAAAAAACTCTGCTGCCTAAAAAGACAGGAGTGGGAGTTATAACTCCCCTTAAAACTACAAATCCATTTGTTAAGGCTGGTTTGAAAAAAGGTGCTGAAACCAAAAGTGGTAATGGAGCTTTGAAATACACAACTACTGGTCAGCCATTCGTGGATGAATTTGGTACCTGTTCAAGATTCAAGGCTCCCCGTGACTGGAAGGATGTAGATGCATCCATGAAAACTCTCTGGACCATTGATAATCACAATTGTGTAAAGTTTGCATTCTACCTGAGAATGATTACCAGACAGGTTCAGTTCCCTGATGGAACAAAGACTGAAGAAACACAAAGAGGACAGGGCCTGAAACATGAAGGTATTTATCGTGTAATGTGGCTGGCAATCAATCATCCAAGAGTATTCTGGGATAATATTCATATCTATCTCAGTGTGGCTGGTTGGAAGGATATTATTGTAATGCTGTCCTATGATCTCCAGTA
>Ga0075163_10012201_pt1 | contig 11196 bp, 10 predicted proteins | sample JI1023141ADNA_FD_71478 | JGI IMG/M metagenome (GOLD analysis project Ga0075163, IMG submission 71478) | Wastewater effluent complex algal communities from Wisconsin, to seasonally profile nutrient transformation and Carbon sequestration -... | ecosystem: Engineered > WWTP > Effluent > Algae...
TAATCCGGTCGGTCATGGCTGGCTCAACGCATCGATGATTGCGCAGTCGGGCGAAGCGCCCTTGCTGCAGAGTTCGGCGGTCCTGGTCAGCGTCTTTTCGAGACGGCGAAGATCGCGAATGCTGGCTCTGACCGAATCGCGATGACGAACCGCCAACGCATAGGCGTCTCTGCAGCCGCGAGATCCCTTCGCTACGGCGAGCAGGGACCGGATGTCGTCGATCGAGAATCCGAGTTCGCGCGCGCGTCGAACAAAGCTGAGCCGCTGCGCATCGTCGGGCGTGAAGACGCGGCGACCGCCAGCAGTTCGCTTCGGCGACGGTATCAGGCCAATGCGCTCGTAATACCGCACGGTTTCGATGTTTACGCCGGTTTGCGTGCTCAACTCGCCAATAGCCAGTTCAGGCATGTGCATGAGGGCTTGCTCCTGTAGTCGCTACAGGAGTTAAGCCTAGAGTCATGGACAACGACACTCAACCCCCTCGAAGCCGAATGGGCGGCTTGTTCGCTGGCGGCGGCGCCCTCGCTGGCCTGGCAACCCTGCTGGGTGCGTCGTGCTGCATCCTGCCGCTGGTGCTTGCGCAGGTTGGTTTGGGAGCCGCGCTGGCGTCGCAACTTTCCTTCCTCGCGCACGCCAGGCCTTATCTTCTGGCGGTGACGGTGGCTCTCATCGCTGCAGCGTTGATCGCCTCGTTCTGGGAGGGCCGGCGGCCACGTCCGATCGTTCTTGCGATGCTGGCCGGCGCGCTCGTTCTGATCGCGCTATCTGAAATTCTGCCCCACTATGAGGGGCAACTCATTCGGTGGATTGGCTACTGATGTCCGCGACTATCATGCTCAGGTCCACGCTGACTTGCCCCAAATGCGGTCACGCATCGACCGAGACGATGCCGACAAACGCGTGTCAGTGGCTGTACGATTGTGCAGGATGCGGAACCACGCTTCGACCCAAGGAGGGTGACTGCTGCGTCTACTGCTCCTTCGGCGACGTACCTTGCCCGCCGATACAAGCCGGTGACTGTTGCGGATCGGGAGGCTAGCTTTCTGGAAATCGTTGAAAGTGTGAGCGACGTTCCAAACAGCCTAAGGCTAATCACGGGCGAGGGTGAGCTCCGCGCCAGCTGAGCAGACGCAAGGCGTTCGCCGTCACCAGCACGGTCGCGCCTGTGTCCGCGAGGATCGCCATCCACAAGCTGGTTACGCCGAAGAGTGTCGTTCCCAGGAAGACAGCCTTAAGTCCGAGCGCCAGGGCGATGTTCTGCCAGACATTGCCCAGCGTCGCGCGCGACAGAGCAATGAGGTCAGCGACACCCATCACCTTGTTCCTGAGGAGGGCCGCTTCTGCAGTTTCCAGCGCCACGTCGGCGCCGCCGCCCATCGCGATGCCCACCGACGCCGCCGCCAGCGCCGGCGCGTCGTTGATTCCGTCTCCGACCATCGCGACGGGACCAGCTTTTTTGAGATCAGCGATCGCGGCAAGCTTGGCGTCGGGCAGCAACTCCGCGCGCACCTCAACGCCCAATCCATGACCTATCGCAGCGCCAGTCCGTGCGTTGTCTCCCGTGAGCATGATCGTCGAAACGCCAGTCGTCTTGAGATGATCGATAGCGATCGCGGCGTCTGGTCGAGGTTCGTCGCGCAGCGCAATCAAGCCTTCCGCGCGTTTGCCAGAGAGGAGAACGACAACCGTCTTTCCTTCCTGTTCGAGGGCGGCGAGGCGGTCGACCACGGCCGCGTCCAGCGCCGTCTGCTCAGCTGCGAAGCGAGGTGAGCCGACCGAGACGAACGCTTCCTTCAAGCGGGTCGTAACGGCCTTGCCAGGCGTTGCCACCGCGCCGCCGAAGGATGCGGGGATTTCCAGAGAGCGGCTCACCGCTTCTGCAACGATAGCAACGCCGAGAGGATGGCTCGTTGTCTGTTCAACGGCCGCCGCTCGCGCCAGAACAGCGTTCTCGTCTCCAACCAGCGCGATGACATCCGTGACTTTGGGCCGCCCCTCGGTGAGGGTTCCCGTCTTGTCGAAAGCAACCGTCTTCACCTTGCCAAGGACTTCGAGAGCGGCGCCGCCTTTGATCAGCAAGCCTTGGCGTGCGCCGGCGGCGAGCCCAGACGCGATTGCAGCCGGCGTAGAGATGACCAGAGCGCAGGGGCAGGCGATGAGGAGGGTTGCCAGGCCGCGATAAATCCAGGTCGACCAGTCTGCGCCGAGCAGCAAGGGCGGCGTGATGATCACCAGCAGAGCGATACCCATTGCAGCGGGCGTATACCAGCTGCTGAATTGATCGATGAAGCGCGCAGTCGGCGCTTTCGTGGCCTGGGCTTCTTCCACCATGTGGATGATGCGGGCGATGGTGTTGTCAGAAGCAACGTGGCTGATCTCGACCCGAAGCGCGCCATTCGTGTTGATGCTGCCTGCGAAGACCTTGTCGCCGGGCGACTTTCCCACCGGCACGGATTCGCCCGTCACGGGGGACTCGTCGACCTCGGATTGCCCTGAACTTACCACACCGTCGGACGGGACGCGGTCTCCCGGCCTCACAACGACAACGTCGCCCAGGATGAGCTGGTCGGCCGGGATTTGTTCAAGCGCGCCAGCGCGATCCCGCAAGGCGACTTTGGGAACGAGATTAATAAGCGCTTCAATGCCGGCGCGGGCGCGACCGGCGGCGACCGTTTCCAGCAGCTCCCCAACCGCAAACAGGAAGATAACGACCGCGGTTTCCTCTGCAGCGCCGATCATCAGCGCGCCGACGGCCGCAACGGTCATCAGAAGTTCGATGCTGAAGGGCGTTCCGGAGAAAATCCCGGCATAGGCGCGACGCGCGAAGGGGAGGAGGCTGACAAGCGCGGCCGCGGCATACGCCCAGTTGGCGAAAGAAGGCGCGAGCTGTGCGACGGCAAACGCCACCGCGTACAGGCAGCCAATGGCTATGGTGAGCTTGCCCTTCTGTGTCCGCCACCAGGGCTGGCGCTGGGTGCCTGGCGCGGTTGCCTGTGAACGCGCGGCCCCATCTTCGCGGACAGGCGTGTATCCCAGAGCCCGGATCCTTCCCTCGACCGTGCTCTCCGCTGTACGATCAGCATCGAGCGAAAGCGAAAGGCGCTTCGACGTGTAGCTGACATTGATGGCGCTCACGCCTGGCAGCCGCTTCATGGCATTTTCGATTTTGACGGCGCAGGCCGCGCAATCCATGCCTTCGATACGAAAGCTGAGAGGGTTCGATGCCGCCATGTGTTCAACCTCGCTCCTGAACAGGAGCCTGCACCCTGTAGGGGCTACAGGGTCAAGCGCCCGTTCAGGAAAGCTGGATGTCGTGCACGGTCTGTTGCATCAATCCTGCTCGGCGCGGATTGGTTCGCGAAGCCGCGCAGCAAAAGTCGGGATCACCAGAAGGGTCAGCAGGGTTGCCGTGATGAGCCCCCCGATCACGACAGTCGCCAGCGGCTTTTGCACCTCAGCGCCGGGTCCGAACGCAAGCGCCATCGGAATGAAGCCGAGGATTGCGACGAGAGCGGTGGTGAGCACGGCCCGCAAACGCGCGGTCGCTCCCGCAATCGCAGCGTCCTGTGGAGCCATTCCTTCTGCACGGAACTGCTTGATCGCCTGCATCAGCACCAGTCCGTTCAGCGTCGCGACGCCCGAGACCGCAATGAAGCCCACCGCAGCCGAGATAGAGAAGGGCATCCCCCTCGCCAGAAGCGCCACCGCGCCTCCGACCAGCGCCAGCGGCACGCCCGCGAAGACGAGCGCCGCTTCGGCCATCGAGCCAAGAGCCAGGAAGAGCAGCACGCCGATCAAAAGGAAGACCAGCGGGACAATCAGCGCGAGACGGGCGCTGGCGCGTTCGAGGTTCTCGAACTGACCGCCCCAGTCGAACCATCCGCCAACCGGCGGAGCGGCACTTGCAGCGACCTTCTGGCGAGCCTCGGTGACGAAGCCTCCAAGGTCGCGCCCGCGAACGTTGGCCTGTACCACAATACGTCGCTTGCCATTCTCACGGCTGATCTGGTTCGGACCCTCCGCGTTGTCAAAGCGAGCCACAGCGGCGAGTGGGACGGTCAGGGCGCCCGCCTCTTCATCTTCACGCATCACAGGCAATTGCTGCATGATCGCAGGATCGTTGCGCAGCGCATCGTCCAGGCGAACAACGACGTCAAACCGGCGGTCGCCTTCGAGGATCATCCCGGCTTCCCGGCCGCCCAGCGCGATGGCGAGAGCGTCAGCTGCGTCGCTAGCATGAATGCCTTGGGCGGCGGCAGCAGTTCGATCAACCAGCGCGGTTATCGTAGGCTGCCCTGATACCTGCTCGACACGCACGTCGGCAGCGCCCGGAATCGACCTGAGCACCGAGGCAACTTTCTCAGCAGACGCCAGCATCGCGTCGAAATCGTCACCATAGACCTTTACGGCAACATCCGAGCGAACACCTGCGATAAGCTCGTTGAAGCGCATCTGGATAGGCTGTGTAAACTCGTAATTGTTGCCCAGCAGCTTTCCGAGTGCCTCCTCGATGCGCTCTATGAGCTCGCCTTTCTTCATGGACGGAGTCGGCCACTCGCTACGCGGCTTCAGCATGACGAACGTGTCCGAAATGCTGGGCGGCATGGGATCAGATGCAATTTCGGCCGTTCCGGTGCGTGTGAATACATGGCTCACCTCAGGAATGCCCTTCAAGGTTTCCTCGACCTTGAATTGCATCGCTTGGCTCTGGTCGAGCGACGTGGACGGAACACGCAACGCCTGGATGAGCATGTCACCCTCATCGAGCGTCGGCACAAACTCACGGCCAAGCATGAAGAAGGCCATCACGCCGGCAAGGAGGGCGCTTAAGGCGCCCGCCGCTACCACACCCGGATGCCGGATCGCGGTGTTGAGAGCCGGGCGGTAGGCAGAATTAGCCACCCGCTCAGCGCGTGTCTCGCCATGCCCGGTCTTCGGCTCGCGAATGAGCAGGGCCGCCAGGGCAGGCACGAAGGTGAAGGACAGGATGAACGCGCCCGCGAGTGCAAGCATGACGGTCAAGGCCATCGGTGCGAACATCTTGCCCTCGACGCCTTCGAAGGCGAGGAGCGGCGCATACACCAGCAGAATGATGGCCTGGCCGAACGCGGCCGGCCGGGCCATTTCCTTGGCCGCCGTTGCAGCTACGCCGAGTCTCTCCCGAGCGGATAAGGCTCGCCCGGCCTCTTCACGCCGTTGGCCAAGGCGCCGCAGGGTGTTCTCGATGACGACAACCGCTCCATCCACGATCAGTCCGAAGTCCAGCGCGCCAAGGCTCATAAGGTTCGCGCTGATGCCGAAATGGTTCATGGCCGTTGCAGCGAACAGGAAGGACAGGGGAATGACGAGAGCCGTAATGAGAGCGGCGCGGATGTTTCCGAGCGTAAGGAAGAGCACGACGATGACGAGCAGCGCGCCGAGCATCAGGTTGTGTTCAACAGTTTCGATCGTGGCGTCGACAAGCTTGGTGCGGTCGAGCGCAGGAAGGGCGACGATATCGGGCGGCAGACTTGCCTTGACGAGTTCGAGCTTCTGGCCAACGGCGTGCGCTACTTCGCGGCTGTTGCCGCCCTGAAGCATCAATGCCGTGCCAACCACGACTTCGCGGCCATCGGCGCTTGCCGACCCAAGCCGCGGCGCGCGGCCCGGCTCGACACTGGCCACGTCCATCACGCGGACGACCTGACCATTCCGTGTCAGGACCGGTGTCTGGGCAAGCTCTTCGAGATTTCGCAGGCGTGCGTCAGCGCGCACGATGTAAGCTTCACCGGCGCGGCTGACATAGCCGGCTCCTGCAATCCGGTTGGCGTGTTCGAGGGCTTCGACCAGCTGGACGAGGCCGACACCATAAGCTGCCAGCTTTGCAGGATCGGGGTGGACAGCATATTCCTTCACATAGCCGCCGAGAACGTCGATGCCGGCGACGCCCTTTACGCCGCGAAGCTGGGGCGCAATGATCCAGTCCTGCACCGTCCGCAAATAGGTGGCCTTGTCGAGCGCCGACGTCAGCCTGTCGCCTTCCGGGGTTGTGTAGACCACGCCATCCTTCGCCACCTCTGGCGTGAACTCGACCGTGTAGATGAAGACCTCGCCCAGGCCGGTCACAACCGGACCCATTGCCGGCGAAAGGCCCTCAGGCAGCGATTGGCGAGCCGATTGCAGCCGTTCATTCACCAGATTTCGCGCCTGATAGACATCGGTGGCATCCGTGAACACGGCGGTGATCTGGGAGAATCCGTGGCGCGAAAGCGACCGCGTTTCGGTAAGGCCGGGAATCCCGCTCAGCGCGGTTTCAAGCGGGAACGTTACCTGCCGCTCCACCTCTTCGGGGCCGAGTGCGGGCGCAATCGTATTGATCTGGACCTGGCGGTTGGTGATGTCGGGGACGGCGTCGATGGGAAGGCGCATGAGTTCGCCTACGCCAAACCCGGCCAGAACCATGGCGGCGAGCAAGATCAGCCAGCGAGCGCCGACCGAGATATCGATGATGCGGTTCAACATTCTCTAGTCCTCATCCTCGACTTCGCTCTTGCCGAGTTCTGCCTTCAGCAGAAAAGCGCCGGCGCCTGCGATCTGCTCCTCACCCTCAAGGCCGCTGACGATTTCCGTCCGACCTGAAGAGGTACGGCCGACCACGACCGCGTGCGCGCGGAAGCCCTTTTCCTCGACCACGAATACCGACGGCTTTCCGCCGACCGTCTGGATGGCTTCGCTTGGAACGGTGAGCACGTCGCCTTGCCCGCCAACGAGGCGCGCAGAGACGACTGTCCCCGGTGGAGGAGGGGATCCAATGATACGTGCGCGAACGGTACCCGCCATGCCGGCGCTGCCGGGCGCCACGCCCGTGACCTCGGCTTCCACTGCATCACCGCCTGTCCAGCGCGCCTCGATCCGAGACCCAACCACGATCAGTCCGGTCGTGGCAGGTGGAGCGTCAAGGACGACTTCCACCCGGCTGGAATCAGAGATGAGCGCAATCTCCGCTCCGCTTCCAACGACCGAGCCGGGTCCCACCAGCGTTCGGGTCACAATTCCGTTGATCGGGCTGCGCACGACAGCCAGGCCATTGGGCCCGGGCGAGCCCATCGTCGCGGCGGAAGCTTGGGCGGCGCGCAGTTCAGCCTGCGCTTTGATGGCAGCGGCGCGCGTGGCCTCCCACTCCTGCCTGGCAATAACACCCTGATCGAGCAGCGTCTTGTCGCGAGCGTCCGCGGCGTTCGCTGCTTCTGCCGCTGCTTGCGCGGTGTCCAGCTGTGCGCGGGCAAGCGCTCCTTCCGGGCTGCGGATCGTTGCGATTGCAGCGCCACGCCGAACGCTAGCACCTGGCGCGACCTGGAGCTCAACGAGCGTTCCAGCCAAGGGAGCGCCGACCGCACTTTGCGCGTTTGCAATGACGGAAATGCGTCCAGCAAGGATAAGATCCGATCCGCCGCCGCGTTCCACTTTCGCGATCGAGACGCCAGCTTCGGTGGCTTCGTCTACTTCGAGCGCGACAAAACCTTCCTCTTGCTCTCCCTCTGCTTCCTCTCCCTCTTCGCTGCTCTCGGCGGTCTCAACGAAGCCGTGAGGGTCCGCCAGGCGCGCGACGACAAACCCCGCGCCTATTCCCAGGATTGCTATGGCGGCCACTCCGCCAATCAACATTCTCTTGTCGAGCGTCATGGCTATTCTCCGAATGGCGTGCGGCCGGCGAGGCGAGCGGCCTCGGCTTCAGCGGCGACGCGCGCGAATTGAATGTCGATAGTCTGGCGCCTCGCTTCCACAAGGCTTCGGCGAGCGCTGGTCAGTTCAAGAAGCGGAACGCGGCCTGCTTCGTAGCCGACCTGTGCGAGACGATAGGCTTCCGTTGCGGCTCGTTCGACGTCCAGCTGCGCCGTCAGTCTCGAACGAGCAGCGTTGAGTTCGCCTTGCGCGGCGAGGGTGTCAGCCTGGGCCTCAGCGCGGGCCTGCTCCAGCCGCAGACTTGCCGCGCGCGAGTCGGCGCGCGCCGCCTCGCTTCCCCCCGCATTCCGATCGAACAACGGAAATGGAATTGAGAACCCGGCAACCAGGGCGGTCTCGTCGGTAGCTGCAAACGTGCGCACGCCGCCCGTGATCGTGATGTCCGGCGCCCAGCGGCTCTCTTCGAGCCGTTGGCGAGCCTGGGCGGCGCGCCACTCGGCATCTGCCGCCGCGACCGCAGGGGATCGCGCTGTGCTCAAGCTGGGCGCAGCTGGTTCGCGGGCGAGTAGTGAAACTGCGATGCTGTCCAACGGCGTCGGCGAACCTGCGAGCGCCGTCAGGCGCAGGAAAGCTGCAGCTTCATCAGCCTGCGCATCCACCAGTTCCGAACGTGCACGTGCGAGATCTGCTTCTGCCTGCACGCCGCGCAGCTCGGCTTCCCGCCCGGCATCGACGAGAGCGCGAGCCGTGCGCGAATCCGCCTCCGCAAGCGTCACGGCCTCTGTCGCGAGTTGCCTGAGCTTGGAAGCGGCCTCGGCGCCTGCGTAAGCCTTTGCGAGCTCCGCGGCAAAGTCTCCGGAATTGCGCTCATAAAGGAAGCGGGCAGCCGCCGCTTCCTGAGTAGCCGCAGCCATGCGCGCTTCGCGTTTGCCGCCAAGTTCGAACGTCTGGCCAATTGAAAATGTCGTTTCTGCGCCGTCAAACCCGTCGAGCTCACCACGACCGCCGAAATTTTCCGCTTCTATGGAGAGCGTAGGGTTGTTCCAGGCACGTGCCTGCCTCGCTCTCGCTTCTGCAGCGGCGACACCGGCCTCACCAGAAGCGAGTCGCGGCGCGGCGCGCGCCTGTCGCAACAGCGTGAGGTAATCCGGCGCGGGATCGGCGAATGCCGGGGCAACCAGACTGATCGTGATGAGTGCGCCCAGAATGCGGGTGCGCGAGCCTTTGACGGGCATTGGAGTCTCCTCGAGCTGATGAAATCGACCGCTGATGCGGCGAGACCATTAAGCGCGTGGGGGACGCTCCAGCGCTTGCGGCGCCTGAGGGACGACAGCTTCGGCAGTGTGCACGAGGACCGTGCCGGCATCAGCGACCGTTGCTCCCCGGTCGAAAGCCATGCCTTCCATTGCAACGCCAGACGGGCAGCAGTGACCCGCGCAGTAGCAGCGATGCTGGCTCCCCGCATCGCGCTTTGACTCACCAGGCGTTGTCGCGTTGTTCAGAGCAGCGACAGACAAAGGCGCGCCCTCATCAGACTTGCAAGCCCATGCGTCCAGCGACGGTGCGGCCGCAAACAAGCAGAGGAGAAGGGTCAGAAGGACCCCCATCCGTCTTGTTCTCTGGCGCAGCATCGACAGCATGGCTTCAAGTATCACGTGCGAAAGTGAACCGCCCGTGGATTCGCCGCTCAGGCGTCACGGCCGGCAAAGAAAGTCCGCCCCGGGCATGGAGGCGGGTGAAGTCGAGAGGGTTTCCCAAGGGGAAAACTACTTCCCGGTTCAGACGCCGATGCCCATCTCCTGCCGTTGCCTCTCTCCAACAGTAACTCGACAACGGGTTCGATCACCCTATCTTGCACCCTGTAGCTACTACAGGGTCAACAGGTGAAATCGCAACTCCGCACAATTGGTCAGCTTGCCGACGCGACGCAGACGAAGGTCGAGACAATCCGCTATTATGAACGGATCGGACTGCTTGCGGAGCCTGCGCGAACCGCTGGTAACTACCGTGCCTACTCGTCAGACCACCTGGCCCGGTTGAGTTTCATCAGGCGGTCTCGGGATCTGGGCTTCACACTGGACGAAGTGAGAGCACTCATTGGCCTCGCAGATCGCAAGGGTCACAGCTGCGGGGAGGTCGACGCCATCGCCCGGGCCCACCTCGCCGATGTGGACCGGAAAATCGCGGACCTCAAGGCGCTGAAGCGGCAGCTCACCAGTGTCGTGGAGAGTTGCCAGCGCGGCATTGTCGACGATTGCAAGATCCTGGAGGCGCTTTCTCCAAAGCCGCCAGGCACGACGCGCTGACATGTCAGAAGCGGAACTCCACATCGTAAATGCGCGTCAGAAGCGGACGCTGCTCATTGTGCTCGTTCTCAACCTGCTGCTGTTTCTTGCACTGGCAGCAACCGGGTATATCGGCGACTCAAGCGCGTTGATTGCGAATGCTCTCGACAACCTGTCAGACACGGCAGTCTATGCGATCAGCTGGTACGCCGTCGGGAAAGCGCCGGCCGCCAAAAGAAGCGCCGCCCGGTTTTCCGGCGTGATGCTGATCCTGTTCGCAATCCTTGTGCTGGCGGACGCCGCTCGCAGGCCGTTCAACGGGCCCGAGCCGTTCGGGGTGATGATGGTGGCAATGGCCGCCATTGCCGCGGCCGTGAATCTGTTCTGCCTGAAACTCATCAAGCCGCTTGAAAGCCAGGACGTGAACATGAAGGCTGCCGAAACCTTCAGCGGAAATGACTTCATCGCGAATGCTGGCATTGTCGTGGCAGGCCTACTGGTGATGTGGACCAACAGTTTCTGGCCTGATGTGGCCGTCGGCATCCTGGTCGCGCTCGTCGCTCTGAAAGGCGGTTTCGATATTCTCAGCGACACAGCGAAAGACGGGAAAGTCTGAGTGGGTTGGAAAGCTCAGGTGCGCCGCAGGTACGTCGGACAGCCGGAATCACGTCAACCAGTTCGAGATGCCAATCCAAACGACGGTGGCTGCGCCGACTAGCGAGGGAAGAGCGGTCACCGCCATGCCAAAGGCGCGGGCCCCGGCGCCATGGGGGTAGCCGAACCGGAAAGCGATCCGTCCGACGACGAAGAGGACGCATGCGCAGGGTACGAAAACCAGCATGTCGCCGGCCACCGTTGCAGCCAATGCGAGATTGACGCTCCAGGCGATAACGCACTGCTCCAGCGTGTTCTGCAGAAAAGCAAGGTCGATGGCGATCCTTTCGCTCGGCTTTCCGAAGGCTGAGCCGCGATTGTCCTCTGCTGACCGGTATCGCCCGGACGACACACGTTGAACCGCAACGACGAGAACCACGACGACCAGGATATTGGCTTGCAGTGCAAAAGCGATCCGGTCCGCCACTGCGGCAGGGAAACCAACACGGGGCGCTGCGAGAAAGAAGGAACATGAGTAGGCCAAGCCAACCACAAGTGCAGCGAACCCGGCGCCACGCATAACGCGGCGCTGTTCGATCTTGAGATCCGAAGGCGGCATGTCTCGCATCCAAGATGCTCCTTTCGGGATCGCCGA
>Ga0075163_10012202_pt1 | contig 11196 bp, 9 predicted proteins | sample JI1023141ADNA_FD_71478 | JGI IMG/M metagenome (GOLD analysis project Ga0075163, IMG submission 71478) | Wastewater effluent complex algal communities from Wisconsin, to seasonally profile nutrient transformation and Carbon sequestration -... | ecosystem: Engineered > WWTP > Effluent > Algae...
GCAGAGATTAAGAGACCATCAAATCGATCTAAAAAGCCACCGTGTCCGGGCAATACATCGCCAGAGTCTTTTATCTCAATACTGCGTTTCAAAAGTGATTCTACTAAATCACCGAAGGTTCCGCCCACAATAATTAACACGGCAATAATGTACCACTGATAGTTATCGAGTGAGTGAAAATATTGTGTAAAAAGAAAGGTGATCACAAAAGCCAGCGCTGCCCCTCCAAAAAAACCTTCCCAGGATTTTTTAGGGGAAATGCGTTCAAACAATTTTCGTTTGCCAAAGCGTGTGCCGGCAAAGTAAGCCCCGGTATCACTTGCCCATAAGATCAGAAGTGAGCCTAAAATAATTTCAAAGTTGTACTTTCCCCCATCATAAGCGGCAATGTTCAGCAGCGAAAGAGGCATGGCGATATAAAAAATACCCAGAAAGGTGAAGGCGATGTTGGTAAAAGGTTTACGCTCAAACTTCTTGTACAGCTTAATCATAAACACAATAGAGGCCAGCGGAAAAACCAGAAAGAAAAATTTTGGGTCAGCCGTTTCTTGTTCCACAAAAAAGGTAAGCGCAAAAATGAGTAGACCAATGGCAATGCCTAAACTGCGTTGTGGCACCATGCCGTCCAGGCCTACCAGTTTATAAAATTCACGCATGGATAAACCACAGAGTACAAAGAACAGGGCAAAGTAAGTCCACTCGCTATAGCAGACTCCGGTAATAACCGCGGCAGAACCGAGAATGCCGGTGATGAGACGTTGGGTTAGGTTATTATATTTCTGTAAGGCCGTCACGAGAAGTGGTTGAAGCTTGTTTTTTAAATAGGTATAAAAGCGTAAAGCTAATAATAGCTGCGCCCACTACAATAGTCCAGTCCGCAGACTCAGTGCTGTTTACATCCAACTCACTTATCCCCTGTTGATAGAAATAGAGCATGAGCACTGAAAAGCCGTTGTTTACAAAATGAGCGAGAATAGCAACCCACAAATTGCCAGACCAATAATAGAGGTATCCAAAAAGAGCGCCCAGCAGCATGCGCGGTACAAATCCAAAAAACTGCATGTGAAGAGTGCTGAAGAGAATAGCCGAGATCCAGATAGCAGCATGAATGTTGCCGGTACTTTTATGCAACTGGGGTTGTATGAGTCCGCGAAAAACAAATTCTTCACCCAGTGCAGGAAGCACAGCAATTACCACCAGGCCGATGACGAGCTCACCAACAGAATTAAAGGTGGTGAGAAATTCAGTAACACGCGCAGCAAAGTCTTCACGTGCTCGGGCCCACTCCTCAAAACCACTCATGAACTCGGGAAATTGGAGCTTGGCATTCCACTCTATAAAAGGAGAGTTGACAAGCATAAAAACGATGGTTGCAATAATGGCGATCAGATAAAGACTAAGCGTTGTGCCCGGTACTTGAAAAAAGCTTTTGAGTGATTTTCGTTTCGCAAGCAATAGGAGGGCAGGGGCAAGAATGAGCCCAAAGAAGGTGGAGGCACCCTGCACAATAAAGAAGGGTAGTTTTATTTCGGGATGATGAAGGGGGTCGCTTATGGCGGTTACAAAGTCTAAAATAGTGCCCTCGTAAAACGGCAGTGCTAATAAAATTCCGAACATTGGCCCAACCACCACAAAGCCTGCCAGCACAACGCCTAAAACTAAAAGAATATTAACGTCAATCGTCTCAATTCCTGAACTTCTACTCATCCCCAAAGGTTTTTGTAAATTTGCGTGCTAATATAGTTAAATGTCAGGTTGAGCCTGCCTTCAACTCCCGATGGCTATCGAGACAAGCTGACAACAGCGTAAATGGTAAAAATAGGTAACATAGAATTAGGAGACTTTCCACTTTTGCTGGCACCCATGGAGGATGTGAGTGATCCGCCCTTTCGCGCGGTGTGTAAGCAAAATGGAGCTGATCTTATGTATACCGAATTCATCTCTTCCGAAGGTTTGATTCGTGATGCTGCCAAGAGTCGTCAAAAACTTGACATTTTTGAATATGAACGTCCTATAGGCATTCAGCTTTTTGGTGGCAATGTAGATAGCATGCGGGAAGCAGCAGAAATTGCTTCGGCCGCGCGTCCTGATTTAGTAGACATTAATTATGGCTGCCCGGTAAAAGCAGTAGCCTGTAAAGGTGCTGGTGCGGCTCTCTTGCAAGACATTCCTAAAATGGTGCGCATGACGGATGAGGTGGTGAAAAGTACACACCTTCCGGTAACTGTAAAAACGCGTTTGGGTTGGGATGAGAACACAAAGAACATTGTAGAGGTGGCTGAACGCCTTCAGGATATTGGTATTAAAGCCTTAAGCATCCACGGAAGAACACGTGTTCAGATGTATAAAGGTTCGGCCGATTGGACCTTGATCGCCAAGGTGAAGGAGAATCCGCGCATTCACATTCCGATTTTTGGTAATGGGGATATTGATAGTCCGCAAAAAGCATTGGAGTATAAAAACAGGTATGGCGTTGATGGGGTGATGATTGGTCGAGCCACCATTGGTTATCCCTGGATTTTTAATGAGATCAAACATTTTATCAAAACAGGAGAGATACTGACACCTCCCGATTTAACGGAGCGTGTAAATGTAGCCAAGCAGCACCTTGACTTCTCCATCCGTTGGAAAGGTCCCAAGTTGGGGGTCTTTGAGATGCGCAGGCATTATACCAACTACTTTAAAGGTATTCAGGATATTAAGCCCTATCGCACGCGTTTGGTGGAGGCACCTACAGCTGAAGCCGTACACGAAATTTTAGATGAGTTGGCCAATAGCCTGGAAATCAACGGAGCAATGTCTGTCATCTAATTGTGTCATCAGTTGACAAACAATCGCAACATTCCGGTTTGAAATAGCAAATCCTTTATCAATCTTTACTCTTGTCATGACGAAGGCACAAAGCAATCGAACAAAAGATTGCTTATTACGTTCCTCCCTCGAAATGATGTGTTGATATGTCCGACAATCCCCGCGCTTCCGCCATTTTTCTTTTGATCATCCTCGCCCTTATCTGGGGAACGTCTTTCATTCTTATTAAACAAGGCCTAAAAGTTTTTGCGCCCGATGAAGTTGGAGCCTTGCGCGTAACAGCCGCTGCACTCTTTCTATTACCAGCTGCGATGGTGCGTTTCAAAGAACTCACCAAGGAGCATTTTTGGAAACTGCTCTTGTCAGGATTGATGGGGATTTTTATTCCTGCCTTTCTGTTTGCCACCGCGCAAACAAACATGGATAGTTCCGTGGCCGGAATTTTGAATACGCTGACCCCCATCTTTACCCTCTTGATTGGCGCCTTTATCTTCAAACAGAAGTTTAAGAACCTGGCCATTGTAGGGATCGTACTAGGTTTTTTAGGCGGTGTGGTGTTAATGTTCGCCCGCTCGGGTGGTGAAATAGGAAGTTTAAATATCTATGCCCTCTTGATTGTCATCGCCTGTATCTTCTACGGTGCAAATTTGAATTTCATCAAGTATAAAATCACTGACTTAAAGGCCCTCACGATCACCAGCGGTTCCTTGCTGATGATTGGTCCACTTGCCATTGTTTATTTATTTGGTTTTTCAGATTTTACCACTAAGCTGCAAACGATTGATGGAGCCTGGAGAGCCTGCGGATTCATTGTACTCTTGGGCATTATGAGCACTGCCATTGCTACGTTTCTCTTTAATCGTTTGGTAAAAATAAGTACGCCCATTTTTGCCAGTTCTGTCACGTACATTATGCCGATTGTGGCCGTGGGTTGGGGACTTTTTGATGGAGAAGCTTTGGGACTTGGTCATTTTCTTGGGATGACTGCCATCACGGTAGGTGTTTACCTTGCTAACAAAAAGTAATTCGCATTTTCGAGGAGGAAGATTTCAGGATTGTCAGATTTGAGACCTGAAATTTTGAATATGTATTAGCTTTGCGGTCTTAATTCCCACCTATGAACCGCAAAATTACCCGCGCCCTCATCTCCGTATTTTATAAAGACAAGCTAGAGCCGATCATCCATTTGTTGGCAAAGCATGGAGTAGAGTTTGTCTCTACGGGAGGCACGCAGGAGTTTATAGAGAAATTGGGCTATAAAGTGACTGCCGTGGAAACGTTGACCGGTTATCCATCTATTTTTGGCGGTCGCGTTAAAACACTACATCCAGCGGTGTTTGGCGGTATTCTTTATAGAAGAGACAACGCCAGCGATCTGGCGCAAGCCAAAGAACATAACATTGGCCCGTTGGATTTAGTCATTGTGGACTTGTATCCATTTGAGGAGACCGTTGCCAGTGGCGCTGCTGAAGAGGATATTATTGAGAAAATTGATATTGGTGGCATTTCTCTCATCCGCGCAGGGGCAAAAAATTTCAACGACAGTTTGATTGTTTCTTCCCGCGAACAATACAGCGAACTTCTTACAGTGCTTCAAAATTCAAATGGAGCTCCCACCTTGGTCGACCGAAAACGTTTTGCAGCCATGGCTTTTGATGTTACCTCCCATTACGATTCGGCCATCTTTGAATTCTTTAATAGAGAGCAGAAAATAGACAGCTTCAAAAAGAGTGTTCAAAAGGGACGCACTTTGCGCTATGGAGAAAATCCTCATCAACAGGGAGCTTTCTTTGGCGATTTGGACGCCATGTTCGAACAGCTCAACGGCAAGGAACTATCGTACAATAATTTAGTGGATGTTGACGCAGCCGTAAACCTCGTTCAGGAGTTTGAAAAGGAAAAGGCCTTTGTCATCATTAAACATACCAATGCGTGCGGGGTAGCCACAGCGGCCACTGTAAAGGATGCTTACCTAAAAGCATATGCGGCAGATACTACCTCTGCCTTTGGTGGCGTGTTGGCGACTAACACTACCATCGATTTAGCGGCAGCCGAAGAAATCAACAAGCTCTTTTTTGAAATACTGATTGCTCCGGCCTATGCCCCTGATGCACTCGAGTTGTTGAAGACCAAGAAAAACCGGATGCTGCTCTTGCAGAAAAAGAAGATTGAAGGCAAAACACAGTTTAAGAGCTTATTGAATGGTGTAATCGCTCAAGACCTTGATCTGAAAACCGATTCTGAATCGGATTTGAAAGTGATGACTGAAAGAGCTCCTTCCAAAGAAGAAACAGGGGCCTTGTTATTCGCCAGTAAAATTGCCAAACACACGAAGTCTAATACTATAGTCCTGGCAGTAAACGGGCAGCTACTGGCAAGTGGAGTGGGGCAAACCTCTCGTGTAGATGCCTTGAAGCAGGCACTAGAGAAGGCCAAGTCTTTTGGTTTTGATGTGAAGGGGGCGGTCATGGCATCTGATGCTTTCTTCCCCTTTGCCGACTGTGTTGAAATTGCCCAACATCACGGCATAGCATCCGTCATTCAGCCGGGCGGTTCAGTACGCGATCAAGATTCGATCAACTTCTGTAACCGTCACCAGATGGCGATGGTGTTTACAGGCATCCGTCACTTTAAACACTAGGCGTTTAGTTATTAGTTAGTGGTTAATTGTTACCGGGTCTGAAAATGGACCCTTAATGATAACAGTTAACGAATAACGACTAACAGATAACTAATCCTAAATATATTTTGGTAAATTTCGGATAGCTGTTTCTTTTGCATAATTATTATTACCTCATCATCACTACATGGCACTTTTTGATTTCTTCACCAGTGATATAGCCATCGACTTAGGCACTGCCAATACACTTATCATCTACAAAGACAAAATTGTTGTCGATGAACCCTCGATAATCGCGATGGATAAACGCACTCAGAAGGTGTTGGCCATCGGTCGCGAAGCCATGCAGATGCATGAAAAGACGCACGATCATATCAAGACCACCCGTCCTCTCAAGGAAGGTGTGATTGCTGACTTTCAGGCAGCTGAGATGATGATCCGTGGGTTGATCAAAATGATAGACACGGGTAAACGCATTTTCCCACCTTCTTACCGAATGGTGATTTGTATTCCTTCCGGGATTACGGAAGTGGAGAAGCGTGCTGTACGCGACTCAGCCGAACATGCTGGAGCAAAAGAAGTATATATGATTTACGAACCCATTGCCGCTGCCATTGGTGTGGGGATAGATATTGAACAACCTTTGGGTAATATGATTGTGGATATTGGTGGAGGTACTACCGATATTGCCGTGATCGCCCTTTCGGGTATTGTGTGTGACCAGTCCATTCGTGTGGCGGGTGATACCTTTAACAGAGATATTCTGGATTACATGAGACGTCAGCACAACTTGCTGATTGGTGAGCGTTCTGCGGAGCGCGTAAAGATTGAAGTAGGCTCTGCCTTAACGGAGTTAGATGACGGGCCAGACGATTATGAAATCCGTGGCCGTGATTTGATGACGGGTATTCCAAAAACGATCAAAGTGTCGTATTCAGAAATTGCTTTTGCCTTAGATAAGTCTGTATCCAAATTGGAGGAGGCAGTTCTGAAGGCACTGGAAACGGCTCCTCCTGAATTATCGGCTGATATTTATGAGCGAGGTATTTACCTAACCGGTGGCGGTGCCATGTTGAGAGGACTTGATAAACGCTTGGCATTAAAAACAAAATTGCCGATTCACATTGCCGATGATCCTTTGCGCGCTGTTGTACGCGGAACAGGAGCAGCCTTGAAAAACCTGCATCATTTCCGTACGGTGTTGATGAGTTAATTCTATGTGTGCAGCGCAGCTACTCAAACACAAAAGCTTTTATGTTAGCTGGATTGTCAAAACTTTGGAAGTGATGTCAGAGAAGTAGTATGGAAAGACTTTTTCTGTTCATCTATCAATATCGTTCGTTTTTTACCTTTCTGGTACTGGAGGTTTTGTGTCTTTGGTTGCTGGTTCAAAACAATCAGTATCAGGGTGCCAAGTTTTTTAACTCTTCCAATTCCATTGCTGCGGGCATTAATACTCAGGCGCAAAATTTTCGTGACTTTCTTTCGCTTCGTGAAACAAACCAGCGCCTTTCCGAAGAGAACGCCAGCTTAAAAAGAAAGCTTGAACAGCGCAATCAAAGTTTGTACACCCTTAATGTGCGAGAGATTGATGATCCAGCCTTGATTAATCGTTTCGATTTTGTAAGTGCCCGCGTTGTAAACAATTCGGTGCATCAGTTTAAAAATCACCTTACTATTAATAAAGGAAGTAAGGACGGCATCACAACGGGTATGGCTGTCATCAGCCCCGATGGTGCGGTGGGAAAAGTAAAAGCAACATCAGATCACTTTAGTGTGGTCACTACCTTACTTCATATCGATGTGTTGACATCGGTTCAATTAAAGCGAACCAGTCATTTCGGTACGGTGCAGTGGGATGGTGCCAATCCAGATTACGTGAACATGTTATATGTGCCCCGTCACGTTCAACCATTGGTGGGGGACACGATTCTCACCTCCGGGTATAATTCCATTTACCCGGAAGGTGTTTTGATTGGGACCATTTCTGAAGTCAAATTAAAAGACGAGGCCTTGTTTCATGAGCTGAAGGTGAAGCTGTCGCAGGATTTCAGAAAACTGACCTATGTAGCAGTTGTAAAAAGTTCTTTGCAGCAAGAACAAGTAGAATTGGAACAAACTCTGGAGGAGCGATGAACTTCAACGTAGTAAAAACAATTGGCTTCTTTCTTTTTCTGCTCGTGCAGGTACTGCTTTTTAAAAACGTGGTATTGTTTCATACCGCTTTTTGCTTTTTGTATGTAGTCTACCTGCTAACCTTTCCGGTAGAAACCAATCCGCTACTAATGATGGCCATTGCTTTTGCCATGGGTTTGGGGGTTGATATTTTTTATGACAGTATGGGGCTGCATGCCATGGCTTCTGTCTTTATGGTGTACGTGAGGGGTTATTGGCTGGCGCGCATAACGCCTCAAGGAGGCTACGATCGAAACTCATTGCCTACCTTAGCCATGAACGGTGTGCAATGGTTTGTTGTGTACGCGTTGCCCTTGGTGTTCCTGCATCATGTGGTGTTGTTTTTTGCGGAGGCGGGTGGTGCCGATTATTTCTGGTTCACCTTTTTTAAAGTGCTGATGAGTACCTTGTTTACAGTGGTTTGCATTGTTATTTCTGAAATGATTTTCTCACGGCAGTGAGTTAAGAGCACATGAACGAAGGACGGAAAGATATTATTCAAGTACTGGTAGTGTTTGTTGCACTCGTCTTTCTGATAAAGCTTTTTATCATTCAAGTGTTAGATAGCAAGTATGAACAATTGGCGGATAGTAATGCCATTCTTCGTCAGGTTGATTATCCTGTTCGCGGTTTGATTTATGATCGCAATGGCAAATTGCTTGTCTACAATACACCTGAATATGATGTTCAGGTAGTCACCAAAGAAATTAAGGACCTTGATTCAGTTGAGTTCTGTAAAGTTTTCCGCCTAACAAAGGAAGAACTGAAAACAAAATTCAAGGAACTCAAAGCAAAGAAGGAATATTCTCCGGTAAAACTCACCACTTTTTTAACACAGCTTTCCAATGATGATTTTGCACGCGTGCAGGATCGGCTCGATGATTTTCCTGGTTTTTACATTCAGGCCCGTTCTACCCGATCGTATACAACTTCTGCTTTTGCGAATGCTCTTGGTTACGTAAGTCAGATAAGTAAGCCGCAACTTGAACGCGATAGTAGCAAAGTCTATAAGCAAGGCGACTACATTGGACAAAGTGGTATCGAAGCGTATTACGAAAAATATTTAAGTGGTCAGCGGGGTGTGCGCTACAAAATGCGCGATGTGGATGGTATTGATAAAGGAGCCTTTCGAGATGGAAGCTTAGATACAGTTTCTATTCCCGGTCTAAACTTAACCACCACTGTAGATTTGGATCTTCAGCTCTATGGAGAATTTCTGATGCGCGGAAAGTCAGGAAGTATTGTAGCCATTGAACCTGCTACTGGTGAGATTCTTGCCTTTGTGTCGGGGCCCTCGTACGATCCAAATTTGCTAACCGGAAAATACTATAGCCAGAATTTCAAATTTATCAGCAGTGACACAACCAAGCCGCTGTTTAATCGTCCCCTTATGGCCCAGTACAGGCCTGGTTCTATTTTCAAAATTGCACAGGCTATGGTGGCCTTGCAGGAAGGAGTTATTACCCCTGACACACGAATTGTGTGTAATCGCTCCATTATCAATTGCCATGGAGCACACAGCAATGAAGATTTGCGTGGGGCCATTACGCATTCGTGCAACCCTTATTTTCATAATGTGCTAAGGCGCATGTTGAATAAAGGAAAAGTAAATGATCCTTTTGAAGATACGCGTATCGGTCTGGAAGAATGGAATACACACATTCGTAGCTTTGGTTTTGGAGGTCCACTCGGTATTGATTTGCCAAACGAGAAAAGTGGATTGGTTCCGAGTCCAAAATTTTATGATCGTGCCTATGGAGGTCGCCCCTGGAAATTCTCGAACATCTATTCAATTGCTATTGGTGAAGGCGAAAACCTGGTAGTGCCTTTGCAGATGGCGAACTTTGCGGCTACGGTTGCTAATCGTGGTTTTTACTATACTCCGCATTTGGTGAAATCTATTGGAGATAGCGGCAAGCCATTGCCTCAATATTTACAGAAGCATTACACCACTATCGACTCGGCTAATTTTATTGTGGCTGTAGATGCCATGCAGAATGTAATTCAAGGAGGTACGGGACAATACCGGGCAAGCTTAAAAGACATTATTGTATGTGGTAAGACAGGTACTGTGGAGAATAATCCTCCACTGGCTGATCATTCTGTCTTTATTGCTTTCGCTCCACGCGATAATCCAAGAATTGCCGTATCAGTTTATGTAGAAGATGCAGGGCAAGGGGCACGCGCTGCGGCCTCCATCGCCAGTTTGATGATTGAGAAATACTTGCTTGGACAAACCCAGCGCAAGCACATTGAAGACTATGTTTTACGAGGCGACTTTTTAGATTGAGCAGGAACGAACACATACCGGCACAAATGGATTGGGCAACCGTATTGTTATATGGTGCTTTAGTGCTTTTTGGTTGGCTCAACATTTATGCATCGGTATATGATGAAACGATCGGGCAGTCTATTTTTGATTTCTCCTTAACCCCCGGCCGTCAATTACTTTTCATGGCTGCGTGTATCATTATCATTATCGCCATTCTTATCATCGATATGCGATTCTATGATACGTTCGCTTATATCATTTATGGTGCTATACTTTTCTTGTTGCTATTAGTTCCTATTGTCGGTAAGGAGGTAGGTGGTAATAAAGCCTGGTTGGGTATTGGAAGTTTTGGTGTACAGCCATCAGAATTTGCCAAGTTTGCCACCGCACTGGCAGTTGCCAAATTTATGGGCACCATCGGTTTCCGAATGGACAACCTGCGCAATCAGTTTATTCTTTTTGCTATGATTGGTGTTCCCATGATTTTAATCTTAGCGCAAAAAGATACTGGTACGGCTTTAGTGTTCACCGCTTTTTTAGTGGTGTTTTACAGAGAAGGTATGTCGCCCTTCTTGATTCTTGTTGGAGTGGCGTGTGCCATCATTTTTGTATTGGCCTTGCTAGTGGAAAACAATGTATATCTCTATGCGGGCATCGCTGCTATTTGGTTGGGACTGATTGTGTTTTCTAAAAAGAAAAAATTCAAGCGCATTGCTCTAATAACAGCGGGGGCGGTTTTAATTATAGGTATGCTCTACAGTGTGGATTATGTAGTCAACAATGTATTGAAACCACACCAACAGAATCGCGTAAAGGCCTTAATTAATCCAGATGCCGATCCATTGGGTTTTGGTTGGAACGTTACCCAATCAAAAATTGCCATTGGTAGCGGTGGTTTTTGGGGCAAAGGATTTTTGAAAGGCACACAAACCAAGTTTGATTTCGTTCCAGAACAAAGTACCGACTTCATTTTCTGTACCATTGGTGAGGAGCACGGGTGGTTGGGCAGTTTGATTACCATTGGTTTGTGGGTAACGCTCATGCTGCGCATCATCTTTATTGCGGAACGACAAAAGAACCGTTTTACGCGTGTGTTTGCATACTCAACACTTGCCATTTTTTTATTCCATTTTTCAGTCAATATTGGCATGACTGTAGGCCTTTTCCCAGTAATTGGTATTCCCTTGCCTTTCTTTAGCTATGGGGGGTCATCCCTATGGGGCTTTACCATCATGCTTTTTATCTTGTTAAAGCTGGATGCCCACCGCGGGCAGGTACTTCAGCGGATTTGATAGCAGCCGGGGAATCACTATTTTCG
>Ga0075163_10012203_pt1 | contig 11196 bp, 10 predicted proteins | sample JI1023141ADNA_FD_71478 | JGI IMG/M metagenome (GOLD analysis project Ga0075163, IMG submission 71478) | Wastewater effluent complex algal communities from Wisconsin, to seasonally profile nutrient transformation and Carbon sequestration -... | ecosystem: Engineered > WWTP > Effluent > Algae...
CTTTTTTACTCACTACCACAACTTTTGAGCCATCCCTCAAACTTCGTGAAACCGCACTATAAGGACCGGAAATAACTTCTTCACCTTTTTCTAATCCCGAAATGATCTGGATATATTCATTATCTTGAATTCCCGATACAACAACTTTTTGCACAGCTTTTCCATCTTTGATCACAAATACCAATTCTTTTATTTCCTCTTCTGCTTTTTTCTTTTCTTTTTCTTCATCAACTTTTTCTTTATCATTCTTCACTTGCATTCCGCCACCATTATTTTCATCTTTTACCATTAATGAATCTTTATTACGTGATGTAACCGCTTGAATTGGCACAGTAACAACATTTGAAACACGCAACGTTTGGATCTCGACACTAGCACTCATGCCAGGACGGAAAGGAACCGGATTTTTATCATTGATCAAAAAAGCATACGATTCACGGATCAAACGGATCTTTACAACAAAATTTGTTACTTGATCGATCGACATATTTGCAATGTTTGCAGAGTTGGCTACTTCTGTAACTATTCCTTTAAATTTTTTGTTCATATAAGCGTCAACTTCTACTAAAGCTGTATCTCCTTTGTGAACTTTAATGATGTCATTCTCGTTCACTTCAACGCTTACTTCCATCTCATTCAAATTCGCTAAACGTAAGATCTCTGTCCCTTGAAATCCTTGCACGCCCTGAACGCGTTCACCTTTTTCAACATTCATTTTATAAACGGTGCCGTCCACAGGAGAATAGATATACGTTTTTTCTAAATTGGTACTTGCCTCTTTTAAAGTGGCCTCACTACTTTGAATATTTGATTTGCTAGCACTAACTCCGGCATCCAATGCATCCACATTTGCTTTAGCGCTTTCGTATTGTGCTTTTGCAGCATCAAATTCTTGTTGCGAAATAGCACCTTGTTCAAATAATTTTTTATTTCGTTTATAGTTGGCGTCCATATTCGCCAAACTTGCTTTGGCTTGTTCTAATTGAGCTTCTGCCGATTTTAAATTTGCTTTGGTAGTACTTACCGATGCATTTACGCGATCTAAAGCGCTTTCATATAGATCAGGTTGTATACGACATATAAGCGCTCCTTTTTTTATTTGATCACCTTCTTTTACAAGCATTTCGGTGATCTCTCCACTCACATCACTTGTGATCTTTAATTCTGTTTCCGGTTGTATCTTTCCGGTTGCAGAAACAATCTCAACAACACTTCGTAATTCGGCCTTTTCTAAAGTTACTTCAAAAGGTTTGGTGCCCTCACTTACTTTCATGAAGATGATCACCAATAAAATGGTAACGCCAATGCCAATGATCCAATAAAGTTTTTTCATACGAGTTTAATTAATAGCCGAAGCTCAAATTTAGCGAATTTAAAGTTCAATACTATTTATACTATAAGTATTTTTTGGGCCTATATATGCGTAAATTGCCATTCATAAAGTTTATTTATAAAATGACACAAAAAGAGGCAAATGCATTGGTTAATGAAAGTAGTCCCTACTTGCTGCAACACGCTTATAACCCTGTAAAATGGCAACCTTGGAGCACTAATGCTTTTGAAGAGGCAAAAGAGCAAAATAAATTAGTGATAATTAGTGTTGGTTATAGTGCTTGTCATTGGTGTCATGTAATGGAGCACGAAAGTTTTGAGGATCATCAAGTGGCCGACCTAATGAATGAGCATTTTGTTTCTATAAAAGTAGATAGAGAAGAAAGGCCTGATGTGGATAATTTATATATGACGGCTGTTCAACTAATGACCGGCCAAGGTGGTTGGCCTTTAAATTGTATTACATTGCCCGATGGTAGGCCGGTTTATGGAGGTACGTATTTTAATAAGAAGCAATGGTTAAACGTGCTAACGAATTTGGTGAATGTGTTTAGGGATGATAAAGAAAAAGTTTTAGAGTACGCAAATAATTTAACCGCAGGAATAAAACAAGCCGAGTTGGTTGCTACAACAAAGTATCCTGAAAATATAGAGTTAGAGGAAGCACTAAAAAAAGGGGTACAAAAGTGGAAGGGAAGTTTTGATAATGAGCATGGCGGACCAAATCGCGCACCGAAATTTCCGTTACCTACTAATTATGTTTTTCTATTACGCTACGGGTATTTATATAATGATAGAGAAGTGTTAGACCATGTGAATTTAACGCTTACAAAAATGGCCTGTGGAGGAATATACGATCAATTGCATGGAGGTTTTGCAAGATATAGTACGGATGGGGTTTGGAAATTGCCACACTTTGAAAAAATGTTGTATGATAATTCTCAATTAGTGAGTTTGTATTGTGAAGCTTATCGCTTAACAAAAAACACCTTGTATAAAACTATCATTGAGGAAACATTGGATTTTGTAATGAATGAATGGTTAAAACCTGAAGGTTGTTTTTATTCGGCTTACGATGCGGATAGCGAAGGAGTAGAGGGGAAGTTTTATGTATGGAGCAAAGAAGAATTACATAGTGTTTTAAAAGATGACTTTGAACTTTTTGCAAAATGTTACCAGGTAAACGAGGTGGGTTATTGGGAAGATGAAAATTATATATTGATGCGTTCAGAAAATTGGGCGCAAATTGCGGCAGAGCATCAGTTGAATTTAGACAGTTTGAATTCTAAAATAAATGAATGCAAACAAAAACTAAAATTGGTTGCTGCAAAACGAATAAAACCTGGATTAGACGACAAAACCATTGTAAGTTGGAATGCTTTAATGGCAAAGGGATTTGCAGATGCTTACGCCTGTTTTGGAACTATGAAGTACAAGGAAGTAGCTTTAAAGTGCTGCGATTTTATTTTGAAACAACAAATGAATGAAAAGGGATTGTATCGTATTTACAAAAATGGAACTACAAAAATTCCGGCATTCTTAGATGACTATGCGTTTACTATTGATGCATTACTAGGCGTTAGTTTGATAGATATGAATTCAAACTATCTTACGGAAGCACAAAAATTAATGGATCATGTATTGAAGCATTTTCAACACACTTCTTCCGAATTGTTTTACTACACCAGCACAAATAACAACGAATTAATTACTCAGCAAACCGAAACTTCCGATAATGTGATCCCAGCCTCTAACTCGCAAATGGCCCTTAATTTATTCAATTTGGGGAACCTGTTGCAAAGGCCCGAATACATTGCAAAGGCCAAGAAAATGCTGCATTTATTTACCGGCGAAATGGCCGGATATGCGCCCGGGTACAGTAATTGGGGCTGTTTAGCCCTTAATTTTACCAAGCCGCACAAAGAGCTTGTAATTGTTGGTAACAATGTTGATGAAATATTTTTAGACCTCCATAAATATTACTTTACAAATACGACTTTAGTAGGAAGCAACAAAGCCTCTGAGCTTCCGTTAATTACGAATAGATTTAAGGCAGGTGAAACACTCATTTATGTGTGTAAGAACAACACCTGCGATCTGCCCGTAAAAACGGTTTTGGAGGCCATGAAAAAACTTGAAGATACTTAAACTGATAGCCGTAATTGTGTTCATGATCCATCATGCAACCGCACAATTACTTTTTCCTGACCATAATACCGTATTTAAAAAGGAGTATACCTTTTCGCCTCAATATATCAGCAAAAACCAGATCAAAAAAATAGTTTTTGAGATCCTCGACAAAAAAGATTTTGAAGCTCCGGTGGATCGTCGCTTAGTTGAGAATTATGAATTCAGTAGCTTTGGTCTTCTTTTAAGATTTTATTATACCGATATCATCAAAACTATTGAAAAGGAAGTGAATGTTCCGGCTCAATATCGTGGACGGAAAAAAATAAAAAGTGCTTATTCTTACATGGTGAATGATTTTATTTATGACACCATAAGTACAACATTTATGTATAAAGAGCGCACTAATAAATTGCTAATGAAACGTTCGCATTTGGGAAGCGGATTTTATGATACACGCTATTACCGCTATGATTCTTTACTTAACATGATCGAAGAAACGCGTTATAAAGAGAGCAATGTTTCGCAAAGCAGAAATGATTTTATTTTAGGAAGCCAGGTTTTAGTGAGTAAAGATAGCACCACGGTTTTAAAATATAGCGAGGAACAAACCAAGATCATTTACTTTAATAGTGAACGTAGGCCCTATAAAGAGCAGATCATTTTAAAGAAGAATGGGAATGTGGTTAACATCAGCGAAAGTTATATTGCCGCATCATGGATCCAACAAAACCAGCAATTTGAATATAACGAGAAGGGGCAAATGACATTGGCGGTATTTAATAGCAACGCCAATGTGAGTTTATCGTATAAGCATACATTTGATTACGATAAGAATGGCTGGCTGTTAACCGAGAAACGGTTTAAAAATGATGTTCTTTTAACGGAATCAAGTTATGTAAATGACACAACTTCTTCTTTAGTAAATTCTATTGTTATCCGCGATTTTGCCAACAAAAGTATTCGTATTATTAAGATGAAGTATTCTTATTACGATAGCCTTCAGGTAAAAGGGAAGTAAATTTTTAGAGGCATTTAACCACGAAGGACACGAAAATTTTGCACTAAGTACACGAAAGTCTTTCGTGTACTTAGTGCCTGCCTCTTATTTTGTGACCTTGGTGGTTAAATAAGAAAGCCACAATTTTTTAATTATTTAGATGGTTTAAAATCCAAGCTCAAGCTATTTACGCAATAGCGCTGCCCGGTTTGTGTTGGACCGTCATCAAAAATATGACCAAGATGTCCACCGCATTTTGCGCATACAATTTCTGTGCGCACCATACCAAGTGTATTGTCTTTTATTTTTAAGATCTTCTCTCCCTTGCCAAGTTCAGCATCAAAACTTGGCCATCCGCAATGGCTATCAAATTTTTGATCACTAGTAAATAATTCCGTGTTACAACCGGCGCAAGTGTACACGCCTTTATCTGTAGTTAATGTGAATTTACCTGTAAAAGGTCTTTCAGTTCCTTTTTCACGCAACACATGGTATTGCTCGGGCGTTAGTTGTTTTTTCCACTCTTCATCGGTTTTTTTGTATGAGGTTTCCATAGGTTTTACTTCTTTACTTTCGGTTTTTTGTGTGGTGTTAGTTTGGCAACTATATAACTGCGCGCTTAACACACTTATTAATATAATGATTGACTTTTTCATAGATTAAAGGTACTCCTATCAAACACGAAACCGAAATTTTTTAGCAAATTTTAATACACCTAAATTTTCAAAAAGGTAAATCCAGATATGTTTTAAATACGTATCAAGATCTAAACCACCAAGACGCAGTTTATTGATCGAATAACCGTGTCTTGGTGGGTATACTAACCTTAGATCACTTCGAGATTTTGTAATAAAGGATCCTAAAATTTAAAGAAGAAGAATACCACAGCAGCCCACTCTTTTTTTACACCGCTGGCATGGCCAATAGTAGAGTGTGATGAATTCTCAACCGTTCCGTTATCTTTAACATAACCAATAGTAGAATGTGAAGAATTTTCTACTGTGCCATCACTTTTTACATAACCTACAGTGGAGTGCGAAGAATTTTCAATTGTTCCGTTACTTTTAATATAGCCAATGGTTGAATGCGAAGAATTTTCGATTGTTCCATCGCTTTTAATGTAGCCGCGAGTAGAGTGAGATGAATTCTCAATAGTCCCGTCTGATTTTACATAACCGGTTGTTGAATGACTTCCAGATTCAATGGTTTGTGCGTTTGTAGTAACTGCAGTAAAAATTGCTAGGGTGAAGATTAATTTTTTCATGTGTGTTAGATTTAGTTTCAGTAAATATAGCAATATTTTTAAGAGGCAGAAACCACAGAGGTCTGCGACCTCACAGAGTTTTTTCACAGAGAACACGGGGCTGTGTGTTTCTCAGTGACCTCTGTGTGAACCTCTGTGAAGTGCGAAGCACTTCTGTGGTTTCTGCCTCTAATTTCTTCGACTTCTGTCTTTGATCTCATTCATTAGGATCTCATCCAAATTTGTCTTTTTCTTAATATGCATAAAGCTGCCTTTACCTTTCTCGGCAATTTCTTTTAAATTCTTTATCGCTTCTCTATCATCTCCAAATCCAATTACACTCATAACAATGGGATGATTTTCCTGTTGAGCAATGAATTTCTTTTCGTCCTCACTGTAAAAATTAAACTTACCATCGGTAGCTAAGATCATTTGGTTATTTCCTTCTTTTATATAATGACTGATCAAAACGCTTTCACTTTTCAAGATCGCTTGTCTTCCTTTGGTCAATCCTCTTGCTTTTAATCCATTTACTATTTTATGCAGTTCTTCTTTTTTTGACCCGTTCATATTCTCGGCTAAAACTCTAACACTATCCGCGTAACATACTAAGGTTATAAAGTCAATATCACGCACATCATCTATTAATTTGTTGATCGCAATTTTTAGTAAGGGTAATTTCAACGAATCTTTCATCGAATTACTTACGTCAACCAAAAACAATAAATTGTTAGGCTTGTAAAGTGTTTCTGGTAATTTTTCATTTGTTGTTTCTATGATTGGCTCTTTCTTTTTCTGCTCAGGCACAAGCGTATTTGTTTCAATTGGACTACTCGAATTATCTGGCATTTTATTGCTATTGTCTCTTTTCTCAATTGGTTTATTAACTACAATGGCATCTTCCTTTACCGCCACAGGTTTATTTGGCTTTCCAAAATAAAAGCAAGCGGTTTTATCATCGCTTTTTAAAGTTTCTAAATTTCCTTTGATCCGTAATTCAACAGCATCCATTTGGGCACTGCTAAATAATTTTATCTCTTTCGAAAAACGTCCTGCACTTTCGGGAATGAATGAAATAACCAATAATGCCGTATCATTAATATCAATTGTTTTTTTGCTTGTAAAAACTTTTATCCCTTTTTCGCCGTCGGCTTTTAAAAGGTATAGTTTTTTTGCACCTGTGTTTTTTACTACTATATCAGCTCTAATTTCATAGGCTTCTTTCACGTTTCCAAGTTCTACCGTTTTAGTAGAAAAGTCGATCTGTGAAAAGCTAAAAATGGGACTAAAAAAAAGGGCTAAAAAGAGGGTGTTTTTCATGAACTATTTATAACAAATAACGGGCTAAAAGTCACTAAAATAGGCTATTCCGTCAATTTTTAATAAAATTAACTATTTCAGAAGAAAAATGCTATATTTGAAGCTGGTATAATACCTATCTCTATATGAATATTCACGAATATCAAGGCAAAAGCATCCTCAAAAGTTATGGGGTTGCCATTCAAGAAGGTGTAGTGGCCGAAACAGTTGAACAAGCTGTAGCCGCTGCTAAAGAAATGAAGACCAAATACAACAGCGATTGGGTTGTTATTAAGGCTCAAATTCATGCTGGTGGGCGTGGTAAAGGTGGTGGGGTAAAACTTGCTAAAAACCTCGACGAGGTTAAAGAAAAAGCAGGCGCTATTTTAGGCATGCAATTGATCACGCCGCAAACAAGTGCAACTGGTAAAAAGGTGAATAAAGTATTAGTGGCTCAAGACGTTTATTATCCTGGGGCTAATCCAACAAAAGAATTTTATATGAGTGTGTTGTTAGATCGCGCAAAAGGTCGTAACACAATTATTTATAGTACTGAGGGTGGTATGGACATTGAACATGTTGCCGAAACCACTCCTGAAAAAATTTGGAAAGAAGAAATTGATCCACGTGTTGGAATGCAAGCATTTCAAGCGCGTAAAATTGCTTTCAATTTAGGTTTAAGTGGAAACGCTTTTAAGGAGATGGTGAAATTTGTACAGTCGTTATACAAAGCGTACGAAGGAATTGACGCTTCTTTATTTGAAATTAATCCTGTTTTAAAAACAAGTGATGATAAGATCATTGCAGTAGATAGCAAAGTATCGTTTGATGATAACGGTTTGTTCCGTCATCCTGATTATGAAGCAATGCGCGATGTTACCGAAGAAAATCCTATTGATGTTGAAGCTCGCGAAGCAGATCTTAACTATGTACAATTAGATGGAAACGTTGGTTGTATGGTTAATGGTGCAGGTTTGGCAATGGCTACTATGGACATTATCAAACTGAGCGGTGGAGAACCTGCAAATTTTTTGGACGTAGGTGGTACTGCAAATGCAGAGCGCGTTGAAAAAGCATTCAAGATCATTTTAAAAGACAAAAAGGTAAAAGCTATTTTAGTAAATATCTTTGGAGGAATTGTTCGTTGCGATCGCGTAGCACAAGGTGTTGTTGATGCCTATAAAAACATTGGAAATATACCGGTGCCTATTATTGTGCGTTTACAAGGAACAAATGCAGAAGCTGCTAAAAGGTTAATTGACGATAGTGGTTTAAAGGTTTATTCGGCCATTGAGTTCCATGAGGCAGCCTCATTAGTGAACAAATTAATTAAAGAATCATAAAAAAACAGCCAAAATATCGCCTTTTTGTAACTTTATAAGTGATAAGAGGTATAAATCAATCAAATCTAATAAAACCTAAAAAAACCATATGAAAAATCTACATTATCTTATCGGCTTAACACTTGCAGGGAGTATGACCTTTACAAGCTGTGGTGGTGGGGACGAGAAAGTTGATGGTCCTGAAGATGGAATGGACACAACTGCTAAAGTAGAGACCGTTAACACACCGGTTTCTGAAACCTTCTTCCAGGTGCCTTCACCGGGTGAAATGTTAACCTTCATTAAAATGGTTGGCGATCCTAAGAAAAAGGATATCTCATTTTTGAATCCTCCGGATAACCAAAAAAACTATAACGATTCTAAATCAAAAGCTCTCAACTTTGGTATCTATAGTTGCGATCTTAGTTATTGCTCTATTTTTGAAATTGGTTCGGAAGCACTTAAATATTTCAAAGCAGTTAAGATCATGGGTGATCAAATTGGTGTTTCTACAGCAATTAAGCCTGAGATCCTCAAGCGTTTGGAAGCTAACTTAGGTAAACCTGATTCTTTAGCTGTTATTACTGATGATGTTTATTTTTCATCATTCGAAGCTTTAGAAGATAGCAAACAAGGTCCAACTTTAGCTTGCGTAGTTGCAGGTGGATGGTTAGAGAGCTTGTACATTGCAACGCAATTAGCAAAATGGGAACCAAACAGTCCGGTAATTGAGCGTTTGGCAGATCAAAAATATACATTAGAGAATTTGATCGAGTTCTTGAAAAAGCATGAAACAGATGCAAATGTAGCTGCAGTTAAAGCTGATTTTGAAGGCTTATTAGCTGAGTACAACAAGCTAACAGAACAAGCTAGTGCTACTGATGCTAAAAAAGGTAAAGATTCAAAAGCTACACTTATTGGTGGTGGTACACAATTAGTAATGACCAAAGAAATTTACACCGCTATTGTAACTAAAGTTGGGTCATTAAGAAATTCATATACATTAACTAAATAATACTATAAAAATGAGAACGATATTATTAACCTTATTAGTTGCTTGCTTTAGTTACTCAGGGTACTCGCAAAGCGGCGTTTGTGGAAATTTCCATAAAAAGTATTGCGTTTTGGAAAAGACCGGTGAAAAATGGAGCTATAACGCACAAAGTAAAAGTGGTTTATTTGCTCAAGGTATGACAAATAAATTACGTTGTGTAATATACAAAGGAATGGATTACCGTATCTCTGTATGTTGCGAAACTGTATTGGGCGACAAAGTGAATTACAAAATATTTGATGGACGCACACAAGAGTTATTGTTTGATAACTCAGCTGCTGAAGACACTCAAATATTCGAATTTCAAAGTGTGAGTACTCGTCAATTAGTTATTGAGGTAGCAGTACCACAAGGCGCTACAGAAAAAGACAAGCACAAAGCTACTGATGCTGCTTGTGTTGGTTTGTTGATCGAAAATAAGGTTACAGACAAACAAGGTTTCTCAAAATACTAGAAAATAATTTTCTTAATAGAAGCCCTGATCGAAAGATCGGGGCTTTTTTGTTTACGCCAATATTTGGCCACAAATACACAAGGTAACAAAAGGAATAGTTTGATAGAGTTAAACTTTGTGTCTTCGTGTCTTTGTGGCTATTTAAAGGAGTTTTTCCCTATCTTTATACCTCTAAAACAACACCCATGCCGTTAAACAAACAGTACAAAAAGATCACAACGCATACCCTTCTTGAAATGAAACAAAAGGGTGAGAAGATCGCTATGCTGACAGCTTATGATTATACCATGGCCAAAATTATTGATCATGCAGGAATTGATGTGATATTAGTGGGTGATAGCGCCAGTAATGTAATGGCAGGACATGAAACTACCTTACCAATAACTTTAGATCAAATGATCTATCACGCCAGCAGCGTTATTCGTGCTATTAATCGTGCGCTAGTTGTTGTGGATCTTCCCTTCGGTTCTTATCAAGCCAATAGTAAAGAAGCATTGAATTCTGCTATTCGAATTATGAAAGAAAGCGGAGCGCATGCTGTGAAGTTGGAAGGCGGTAAAGAGATCAAAGAAAGTATTGAACGTATTTTAACTGCGGGTATTCCGGTAATGGGACACTTAGGATTAACCCCACAAAGTATTTATAAGTTTGGAACCTATGCTGTACGTGCTCAAGAAAAAGATGAGGCTGCTCAGCTATTAGAAAATGCACGTTTATTGGAAGAGTACGGTTGTTTTGCATTGGTGCTCGAAAAAATTCCGGCAACGCTTGCTGCTAAAGTTGCAAAAACGGTAAAAATTCCGGTGATAGGAATTGGCGCAGGTGGTGGCGTAGACGGGCAAGTTTTAGTTACACATGATATGTTGGGCATGACCCAGGAATTCTCTCCACGTTTTTTACGTAGGTATGTAAACCTTTTTGATAGTATGGGAAAGGCATTCAAATCTTATATTAAGGATGTTAAGAGTAAAGATTTTCCGAATAAGAAGGAGCAGTATTAATGGCTTCGGCATTTGCTCACGCCTTAATGGCGGTTACAGTAGGCAAAACCTTTTCAGATAAATTTACAGGCACAAAATTCTTTTTACTTGGTGTATTTTGCTCGGTAATTCCTGATGCAGATGTGGTAATGCATAATTGGGTAGAGTACGATAGTTTTTTTGGCCATCGTGGATTTTTTCATTCGTTTTTCTTTTGTGCTATACTCGCTATATTTATTACAGGCACATTTTACCGAAATGAAAAAACGTTTAGTAAAACGAGTTGGATGTACATCATTTACTTTTTTTATGCGGCGCCTCGCATGGCTTATTAGATATGCTTACTAGCGGCGGCTTAGGCGTTGCCATTTTCTCGCCATTTTAC
>Ga0075163_10012204_pt1 | contig 11195 bp, 12 predicted proteins | sample JI1023141ADNA_FD_71478 | JGI IMG/M metagenome (GOLD analysis project Ga0075163, IMG submission 71478) | Wastewater effluent complex algal communities from Wisconsin, to seasonally profile nutrient transformation and Carbon sequestration -... | ecosystem: Engineered > WWTP > Effluent > Algae...
ATTCAGTAGCTCTTCTGTATCGTCAACGATGCCAGACTTGCCCATGGCCTTGCAGAGCGCTGATAGCTGACCAAGCCCGATTTCTTGAGCCTGCGCGCTCGGGTTCTTGATGTTGAGATTTAGAAATAGCTTGCGGCGCGTGTATTGTCCTTCAAGTACTTCAAACACGAGCCGGATATACTGCCCTGTGCCTGCCTTGGTGAACTTAACGGCTGCCTCTGTTGCCCACACCTCATATTCACCGCGCGGAATTGGCTCGTAATTGTTATCTTGTGGCTTGATGTCGTCGATGTTTATTCCTAGGTTTCCCATGGTGTTTATTCTCCTACTATTACTGTCGTTTGTTTGTTTACTTCTCTTTCTTCTCTGACTGCTACTAAATTACCGGCTGCTGGTGCTGCTACCTTGACTGGCTCTTTGTCCTTCTGCGCCGCCTTGAATTTCTTCAACTCTCCTGCTATCGCTCCCCAACCGCTGCCCTCAACAAATTCGAGGCTATCAGGAAAGCCGCTGTAACGGCACTTAGCTAGAAAGCTCGGCTTCTGCTTAAAGAACATGTAGCGCTGGCCAGTTCCTTTGGCCTTAGCTTTGTCTGCAATGCCGTCACCCTTGGTGGCGATTACTTTGTAGTTTAGGAATGCCAAGATATCGACCCACTCGCAGACCATATTAACGGTGTCGACGTTCTTACCTTGATACAAATCAAGCGTGTACGTATCGTAGTTCTCGCGCTCTGGATCTTTAAACTCAACGATACGCGCGTGGCAGTTAAGTATCGTTATAAGGTTCTTACTTTCACGCAGTTCGTCTAGCGCCTTAAATAGCTTAGCCCAGCGTGTCTCTGCAGCAACATAACCACGACCAAAGCCAACCTCTGCTATATCGCTCTTCCCTAGTTGCGCACACACGTCGGCGTAGATAAGCTTTTCTAGCCAGTCGAGTGTATCGATGACAACAGTTTTGAAGCTGTGCTGCTCTTTGGTTAGGTAGTCAATAGCGTCTAGCACGTCTTGAAAGTAATTACAGCGCTCTGTTGCGTCTACTCCTAGTGCTTCTAATCCGCCTTCTAGGTCAATAAATAACGGGCTCGGTGCTGATGCGCCTAGACTCGATTTGCCGATACCGTGCTGGCCGTAGCAGCAGATTCGAGGGGCGCGCATTTTGGTTTTTACTATGTTGATTTGAGTCATGGTGTTAGTTCTCCTTTAAATTCCGATTTTATTCTTTATTTTTAGTTGAAGGTTATATCTCATATCTTTCAATTCCCCATATGACAATAATCCTTCTCTACCTTCAACTTTATATTGTTTTGTTTCGCCGTTCTTGTCAGTAAACTCAATTTCAATAGTGCTGCTTGTCCTCAAATACTTGTGGTGAAACTCTCCAAGCTTTGCGCCACTATTTTTCATGGCCTTTTCCATACGACTTATTTGAGCATTGACAAATCCTAGTAGCTCCTGCGGTGAAAGTTCTCCAGAAAGTAAAAAAATATCAAGCATTGGTGTCTCTCCAAAAAGACTGTTTACAGCGCCGATATTTACATGCTAATAGTGACATGTCAACCATAAAGCACTCTTTTGACAAGTCGATAATATGAAGCCCAAGAACATAAAAGATTTATTCGAGATTGCTGGCAACTCGACACAACTCGCAGCCTCTCTAAATGTGCAAGCATTCACGGTGGAAAATTGGAAAAGGCGCGGCATCCCGCAAAAATACTTCGCGCCCATTAGTAAAAGATATGGCGTGAGTATCGAAGATATTTACAAGATATCAATGCTTTGCAGAGAGTCTCAGTCTAAGTAGTACCTACTAACATTGTGGATTTATTATGTACTCATCTTTAGATGTTGAGCGGATCGCCGTCGCTTTGGGTAAGGCTAGCAAGAATAAAGACGGCTATAAGTGCCTATGTCCTTGCCACGATGATAAAGAGCCTAGCTTAGGGATAAAGCTCTCGCCTAACAACGATTTAGTTTTTAAGTGTTTTCGTGGCTGTGACTGGAAAGCAATCAAGGATAAATGCGCAGAGATAGGGCTAATAGAGCCATTTAAGCCAACTAAGCAAGCCACATCCTTTACTCCTACCTACAAGCAAGCTCCACAGATGAACACTAAAACAACATACTACGAGTACAGGGATATTGTCGGGAATGTGGTAGGGCGTAAAGTAAAGGTAAAGAATTTAGATACTGAGAAAAAAAAGATGTGGACTGAGCGCTATACTGGCGCGCAGTTCGTGCCTGGTATGCTTGGCGCTACGCTGCCACTTTACAACTTGCAGGCTACTCTTGCTTCAGATGTGGTCTATCTGCCAGAGGGTGAAGGCAACTGTGAGACGCTAATTACTGCGGGCTTAGTCGCCACTACGGCACCAAATGGCGCAACATCTTGGGCACCACAATACACAGAACACTTAAAGAACAAGACGGTAATCATCTGCATAGATAACGATGAGGCTGGGCGCAAGCGCGTCGGCATACTGACTAGAGCATTAGGTTCAGTGGTAAAAGAGCTGCGGGTATTTAATCCGCCTGTAAAGGAAGTCGGCGAAGACGTCGAAGACTGGATCAAGAAGTATGGTGGTGACCCGTTAAAGATATTTGAGCTATCCACGGCGATAGAAAAGAAAGAGGGCGGCAAAAAGGCTACTAGAGAAGACTACTACAACCTATTCGAAGATATATTTAACGGGCCTCGTAAATGCATATTCTCTGAAAAGCTAATGTATAAGAACCGTGCTAGCGGGCTTTGGAACCCCTGCATTAATGCAATTGAGATTCTTAAGTCCGAGGCATTAGTGCGTAACGAAACAAACGAGCGCAAGTTCAATGTATCGCATATACAGCCGCATCTTGCCTGTTATGAAGATAATAAAACGGCTGAGTTTCTTGTAGAGATTCCCGAATGGGACTGGACCGACCGGATCGGCGAGATGGCCTATTTAATGAAGCTAAAGCCCGAAGCTGGTATTTCAGAATTATCATTTTCTGAGCTCCTTAAAGAGTGGTGTGCGCTAGTGTTTAAGCGCCTGGAAGATCCGATGATTCAAAACAGAATTCTAGTTCTGCAAGGTGGGCAGGGGATAGGTAAAGACACTTGGACTAGTATGCTATGTGATGGCCTTGGGCAGTTTTGCATACCTCTTAACGTGGTGGGCGAGGATAAGGATACTTACCTCAGCTTGCATCGTGGCCTCATTATGAAAATCAGCGAGTTTGATAAGACAGCCCGCGTCGAAACATCAACCCTCAAGGACTTAATTACAGCGCCGTCAACCAGCGTGCGTGCGCCTTACGATAAAGACGCCAAAGTGAGGCTTTCGAGATGTAGTTTTATTTCGAGCGCCAATGCTGAGCAGTTACTAAGAGACTCAACGGGCAATCGACGTTTTATGATCTTCGAAATTGATTCGATTGAGTATGCCTATCACGGGTGGAGCAAGGAAAAGATTCAAGAGTGGCAGATGCAATGCCTAGCTGAGATGAAAGTCTTAGCTGAAAAGAACTATACCGCTAGTGAGAAAGCTTGGCGTGAGATGCGCGAGTATATAGAGACTAAGACGCCAGAAGATTTTGACGACGATATAGCTGAGCACTTTGTGCAGGCGTATAGGGCCCGCGAGGCATCTCGGATGCTTGAGAAATCAAACGAGATTTTACCAAGCAGTGTGGAGGTAAGAGAAATAATCACCGAACTTGCAAAACAGCACGGCGTTAAGTATGCAACAGCCAAGAAGGCTATTCAAACACGGTTTGGCATACAGAAACGAATCAATGAGACTAGAGTGCGAGTTTTGCGCTTACCAGCCTAGTTAGACTTAGGCACAATGTGCCTACCTTGTAAGTACCTGAAAACAGGCACTTCAAGGGAACACGATTTTTACCTAAAACTTTTAAATGACAATCTGCTGCTAGCGGGGCTGGGAGGTGTATTCCCACAGCCCTTCTTAGTCCTAGATTATATTATTTATAAAAAGGAACAGTATATATAAAAATAGGGTATAAGGTATTAATAATACTAGGGGTAGAGGCACTTGTGCCTATCTTGTGCCTAGTTGTTCCCTAAGATAAGGCATTGAAAGTATTAGGATCTGTGGAACAAAAGGGGCTCTATAACGCCAAAAATGAGATAAAAAGGGCTACCCCCACAACGCAAAAAAGCCCTCAGCCTATACCATCGCATAGGTTGAGGGGTAATCGTGGCACAGCGGGGCAGCTAGGGGCTCTAAACGTCGAATAGCGTCACATTATGCCTAACGAGTTGTAGTAGTGCAGTGCGACTCCACCAACGCTGAACATATCTGCTAAACCTAACGGGGTTTTGCCACACTACTCGGCCTAGCAAGTACTGTTTCCAACCTACAGGCGGCAAGTAAACATGCGTTCTATATTCATCAATGTAGGCATAGTGGTTAGGTGCCTGCGTCCGACGCCAGAACCTCGCGCAGCGTTTCCACTGCCTGTTATGCCTAATGGGACAGCGTTTGTAACGGCTCATAGGTTAACTCTCAGGCGGTACCGACTTCAGCGTAAGCTCAACTAGCTCCAACGCCGTTTTATAACAACGAGTCTGCAATAGCTGTTGGGCTCGCTCTAGTGCCTCAATCAGCCGCGTCTCAGCCTCGCTGGGGTAGCGGGTAGGCTCTTTAGGACTCCAGCGCTGAAGGTGGTCGCGAATCTCGCGATAGGCTGATGCTAGAAGTTCGTTCTTGCCCCATTCGTAGAATGTTATCAGCTCATCTAGTTTTGGTGTGGTGCTCATATTATTTGACTCCTATGTCGCGCTTGATGGCAGCGAGATCTAGTACTGCATAATCATGGGTAGGCAGTGACATGCGGTAGATTAGACGCTCGCATAGCTCAATAAGCCTAGTTTCAGCTTCACCGGGTATCGGGTCATAGACTGGCTCAGGCTCCTGCGGAGTCGCGGCTATCACGGCGTCGGCAAACCTACGTGCGTCTAGATAGTTTTGCATTACTAATAGTTCTGGATCTTCGGCCTTGATTGTTATCCTTAGAAGATACTGCTCAATCAAGCGCGTGCGGCGTTGGGCTGGGGTTTCGTTCATGATTCCTCTTTTATAAATTCCATAACAGCCCGCAAAAAAATCCTATATCGGCGTTTGTATTCTGGATCATCTATTAGCTCGTTGGCTGCTTCTAATAGGTCTAAAGCCTGCAAAAATAGCGTGGCGGACAATTCACGCTCTAATAGTTGCTGTTTGGTGGGTGTTTCGGTGGTCATGATTCAAATCCTCCACAAATTCTGATAACTACAGCTGTAGTCAGCTCCCCTGTTTTCTGACTAACTAGATACGTGTCATGTGTAACCTCAATTTCTATCCCCACAGGTAGCAATATATATAACTCAGGATGTTCAGGATCGGGATGTACGCAAATAGCGTTCTCTGTCGGCCTGATGACGCAAACACGCTTACCAACCTCGTGTGGTTTGGGTAGAACTACGCCACTACTTAGGCTCTCTGTTTTAATTTCGGTGGTCATAGTTTCCCCTCAAATTCTTGCATTAACTCCGGCTCGTAGTGCTGTAGTTTCTCGATCAGGTTGCTATATCTAAAAAGCCATTCTTTTATCTCACCTCGGTATAGTTCAGGGGACCAGCCCTCGATAAATCCTTTAAAAAGGGCATCTGATTCGGCGCAGAGCACCAATAACTCCGCAATTCTTTGAGATTTTGCTAGTGCTTCCCTCATAGTGCCCCCCTCAATACTTGTTCTAGCTCTGCCAATAGTTTGCGCTTACGCTGCTTGTCCTCAACGCGCTCGCTAAAGTGACGCTTGGCCTCGCGATTGTCTTGCTCTAGTGCTGCTACGATCTTCTGGGCTATGGCTTTGGTGTCTCGCATGGTCATGGTCTCCTATAGTGATTGACTACCCCATTTATACATCAATATGATGGGTACACGCAAGAGGAATATGCAGCAATGTGATAATAAATATTTAGGGCTTGCGTATTTATGTCAATACACGATACAATCAATAATAATAGTATAATATATTCGCTACGTTGCAAAACAACAGCAATATAACACTATGTTCTAAATGGCGAATCCTAACGCGCATCTCAATAGTAAGTGGGTACCAGGAAAATCTGGAAATCCTAACGGCAGACCGCCGAAGCCCTACCCTGAGTACCTAGAGGTCGCACGCAAAGCTTCAACCGAGGCAATGCTGATGTTTCTGCGTTGCATGCGTGAGGCTGACGATTGGGAAACGCGCTGCAGAGCAGGCGCTGAAATCCTTAACCGCGCTTACGGCAAACCGCAAGAAAACAAGACAATCGACGTATCAACCAACAACGGCCCGCTGGTAGTAGGAGCCGCGCCAATATCTCAAGAGCTATGGGCTGAGGCTATCGGGCTAATAGAGCAACGTAGATCAATTGAGCAGCAACAAAATGACGCCATCAGCGCAGATGCCGACACCGGAGCAGATAATCTGGCAACCACAACCGGGACCTCAGACATACTTGATCTCGTGTCCGGTCCCTGAAATCCTAATCGGCGGCGCTCGCGGTGGCGGCAAAACTCAGGGCGAGCTGGGTAAGTACCTTGTTAAAGCTCTGCAATACAAATCACACTTTAACGGCGTATATTTCCGCCAAGAGATGCCCCAGGCCGATGATGTAATCGAAGAGGCTAAGGAAATATATTTGCGTGCCGGTGGTGTTTGGCAAGAACAAAAACGCCAATTTCAAATGCCTGGCGGTGGCATACTACGATTTAGACCATTAGAGTCAGAGGATGATGCGCGAAAGTACCAGGGGCAGAATTTATCAGATTGCTGTGTTGCGGAATGTGGCAACTACTCAGACCCCGCGCCAATAGATAAACTCTGGGGCGCTCTACGCTCTAAGCATGGCGTACCGTGCCAGCTACTACTAGACGCCAATCCAGGCGGTCCTGGGCATACGTGGCTATATGAGCGCTTCATCGAGCCTGCACCTGGTGGCCTAAAGATAATCACGGTTACACTACCTAACGGCACCAAACACTATCGCGTATACATACCCGCACGCGTCAAAGATAATCAGCTGCTACTCAAGAACGACCCCGAGTATATCAATCGCTTATACCTAGTAGGCAGCCCGCAACTAGTCCGCGCTTGGCTCGACGGTGACTGGCAGGTCCGCATCGAAGGCGCGTTCTTTCCTGAGCTATCAGACAGGCACATAATCCAGCCGTTCGAGATACCGAAGCATTGGCCACGCTACGGTGGGTATGACTGGGGATTTCACAGCGACTTCGCCCACGTCTGGGGAGCCGTATCATCTGGCAAAGACGATAACGGCAACGCAGTACCCTACCGCCAAGGCGCAATCATCATTTACCGCGAGTCACACGGCAGGCTAGTGAGTAACGTAGACCAAGCCCGCACGTTTCGCGAGCTATCTAGCCTAGAGCCAGCAGCTAGCGTATTCGCTGACCCAAGCATCTGGGCCAACAAGGGCGGCCCATCAGTACATGATGAGTTCGAGGCTAACGGTTACCCAATGCACAGAGCGGACAATCACAGGCTCTCGGGCTGGTCACAGATTCGTATGCGGCTATCTAATGACCTGATTTACTTTTTCAGCTCGTGCCCGTACGTCATTCAACAGCTGCGAGCGCTACCAATAGACAAGCGCAACGCGGCGGACTGTGATACAACAGCACCCGATCACGGTGTGGACGCCCTACGCTACCTATGCAAGGCGCGTGTTGTAGATCCTACGTGGACAGCTCCACCCCAAGAGGTTAGACTAGCCCGCGTACCTATTGCAGCCTACGTCAAGCAAAAACGTGCCCACTCTAATCGTCCGCGCCTATGAAAGAGAAATACACCGTCGAATACTGGGCCAAAGAGATTGGGCGCACCAAAGAGAAGAATCAGCGCTTCTTTGATGACGCCAAAGAGTCGCAATCTGTCTATGACGGCCTCAAGAAGTGGGACGATGTAGAGCGCCGCATCAACGTTTGGAAGTACATAGTTCAAACGCTGGTTCCAGCGTACTATTCGCGTCCTCCTAAAGCTGAGTGCGAGCTGCGCAAGTACAAAGGCACGGGACTCGCGCAATTTTCTGCGCTAATGGTCGAGTCATTCACTCAGACAGGCCTCGATGAATTCATGGATTTTGACAAGCTAGCACTAGAATCGGCCATGTCGTTTCTACTAGTGGGTCGGAGTGTGTTGTGGGTTCGATACTCTTCAGATATCGAAGAAACAGCACAGAAGTTTCCGCTGAGGCATAACGCTGAAAGCGGTTTATACACATACGAAGATGGGAAAGAATATGAAGGGCAAGACATTATTGAAGAAGAAGGCGGTCAAATCTTCAGCTTCGAAAAAGTCCAAGAAAAAGTAGGCGAAAAAGCTATTATAGAGCACGTCCACCACACCGACTATTTCCAAGGCTGCGCACGCACGCGAGACGAAATAGAATGGAAAAGTAGACGTGCTTTTATGGCACGCGAAAAGGTTGAGGCTAAGTTCGGCAAAGACGCTGCCGACGGCCTCAAGTACAACGCCTTTCCAGACCACGACGATGTAAAACGCTCGCGCAATGATTCGAGCGAGTACGAGGGCAAAGCCGAGATTTATGAGATTTGGTGCGAAGAGTCTGGTAAAGTCTACTACGCACAACTAGACGGCGAGAAGAAATTCTTAGAATCGCAATCAGCGCCTATCAGCTATCAGGGCTTTTACCCCTGCGAAACGCTAGACATGGGCTGCACTCCAAGCAGCACAATCCCAGTATCAGATTACTCATTTGCTCGTGACCAAATAATGCTAGCGGAGCAGCTCACCACGCGCATATTCGGTACACTACGCGCTATTCGTTCTAACGGCGTATATGACCCCGCGCTCGGCTCTATCATAGAAGAGCTATTTGTGGGTGATTTGATGCTAAAGCCAGCCAAACACTGGCCTCAATCAAGCTCAGGTAATATCAGCTTCGACGGCCTCATAGGCATGCTACCAGTCGGCCCATACGTCGAAGCGCTGCAAGTACTAATTCAAGCTCGTGAGCAGGCATTGCAGCAGCTCTATGAGATGACCAAAGCCAGCGACATACTACGCGGGCAATCGGAGCCCGAGCAGACAGCAACAGCGGTCAAGCTCAAGGCTGACTTTTCATCGCTTGGCCTCAAGTCGCGGCAGATTCAATTCGCTGAGTTCATGAGCGCAGGTATCAGTAAGTTCGGCGAGCTGCTTTGTCAGCAATTCAGCCCAGAACGATTGCTCGATATGGCAGGCGCTGAGGACTTGCTTACTCGCATGCCTCAAGGCGTGACCGTCGAGCAAGTAATGCAGTTCATCAAGACAACGCCCGGCAAGAACTTCCGCATTCAGATAGCAAGCGATGCCCTGATGGCGCTAGACGAGCGCGGCGAGAAAGAAGAGCGTATCAACCTGCTCAAGTCTGCCGGTGGCTACATGCAAGAGCTAGTCCCGCTTGTGCAAGAATACCCAATGATAGCGCCGCTCGGGCTAGAGCTGCTTAAATACGCCATCAAGTCCTATAAGTCAGGCAAAGAGCTAGAGCCCATCATTGCAACGACCTACCAGGCTATTACGCAAGCGGCGCAGCAGAAGCAAGCAGCGCAAGCACAGCAGCCGCCTGACCCCGCACAAATCAAAGCACAGACTGATTTACAAATAGCCCAAATGGAAATGCAGACCAAGCAGATGCAAGCCCAAATGGAGCTAAAGAAGGCAAGCACCACAGCGCAAATCGAAGCGCTCAAGACGCAAATCGACATGCGCGCCAACCAGCAAACAACAGCGCTCGAAGTCGAACGCCTAAAGCTAGAGCATAGCAAGCACCAAATCGATTCAATGGTACGCCTACAGGAGCTAGACCTAAGAGCCCAAGAAATCGGCTCAAGCATTCAGACCACAGAAGCCGAAGCAGCTATCAAGGCGCAAGCTGAGGGTGTGAAGCAGATGCTAGCCGCTGAAAAGCTTGAGGTTGAGAAGTACAAGGCGCAGCTAGATGGCTATGAGAAGCTGTTAGAAGAGCGACGATTAGCGCTCGATCAACAGATGCGCGAAAAAGAGCTAGCCGTTAGCCAGATGCCGCCTATCAATATTCAGGTAGACGCCAGCAAGCCGCAGAAGCGCACAGGAAGAATTACGCGAGACGATTTAGGCAACGCGACTCTTACAATCGACGGTGATTAATGACGGTCGAAGTCTATAACTCGCAGCTATTGCCAACGTACCGAGTTGCAGCGGAGACAATTAGCAGCGCGCAATATCAATACCTCAAGTTAGCGGATGCGACCGCGGGGGAAACTGCAGCGACTGGGGTACAAGCAAATCCTTTAGTTACTACGTGCCCTGAGCTAATTGCTGACGTACCGAGAACCGCAAGCGTGACCACGACCTCGGCTCTGGTGCTCGCAGCAAACACAAGCAGGCGTGGGCTAATTATCACTAATCTCAGCTCGGATAGAGTGGCTCTAGCTTTTGGCACTGATGCAATCGCGACTAGTGGCCTGAGTATTTTCGCATCTGACCGTTGGGAAATGGATTTGCTCAGCTATAATCAGCATGCTGTCTATGCCATCACTGCGAGCGGGACAAGTACCATTGCAATACAGCAGTTTCTAGTGAGTAGCTCTGAACCTACTGACGCACTACTAGCGGAAGACGGTGATGCACTACTAGCAGAGGACGGTGACTATTTAATAGAAGAGGCTTCAGTACCAGTAGTGTCAGATGGGCTACTATTAGAAAGCGGCGATGGGCTGCTTGCTGAAAATGGTGATACGTTTACTCTAGAGTAATTTATGGGCACAAAAATAACAGACTTCCCCTCACTGACTACTGCATCTGCTGATGACGTGCTCTATATCGTAGACAGTCCGGGAGCCTCGCCAGTAAGTAGAAAGATTACATTCGCTAACCTAGAGGCCTCGCTATCGATTGATTCAATTGTTCCTGATCAGACTGGGCAGAACGGCAAAGTTTTGCAAACAGATGGAGCAGCTGTGAGCTGGCAAACTGCTAGCGGCGGAGTAGCTCAAGCATATGACACAATCCAAGAAGAGGGCTCTTCGCTAACACAACGCGACATAATCAATTTTACTGGCGCAGGTATTACTGCAAGCGATGATGGCGTATCTAAGACTACCGTCGCACTAGATGCCACGCTCAACGCGCTGGCAGCTTACAACACTAACGGCCT
>Ga0075163_10012205_pt1 | contig 11195 bp, 11 predicted proteins | sample JI1023141ADNA_FD_71478 | JGI IMG/M metagenome (GOLD analysis project Ga0075163, IMG submission 71478) | Wastewater effluent complex algal communities from Wisconsin, to seasonally profile nutrient transformation and Carbon sequestration -... | ecosystem: Engineered > WWTP > Effluent > Algae...
TGACCGCTATGACGAGAACGCCTGGGCCCGCAAGGTGGCGGGCATTGCGGGCTCAACGCATCACGAGGTGGTTGTCACCGCAGAAGACTTCATGAACAACTGGTCGCAACTGAGCTGGCATCGGGACGGGCCCCTTTCAGAACCCGCCGATGTAGCGATATTCCGACTGGCTCAATTGGCGCGCGAACATGTCAAAGTCGTGCTCAGCGGTGAGGGCAGCGACGAAATTTTCGGCGGCTACCCCAAATACGCGTTCGCTGCTGCCACACGGTGGCTCGGCGCAGTCCCCTCCGCCGGCCTGCTCGGGCACTTGGAGCGGTCGTTGCCTGCGAGCAAGGCCAAGCTGCGCATCGCCATACGAGCACTCGCCGAGCGCGGACATGACGAGCGGATGAGAGGTTGGTTCGCGCCTTTCAACGTCGCTGAGCGCCGTCAACTCACCGGCCGCGCAGCAGTCCGCCGGACGCCCATCGCCTATCGCGCCGGGCGGGGGGACAGCCTGCGACGGATGCTCTACGGCGACACCTGCGTATGGCTTGCCGATAATCTGCTGGAACGCGGTGACCGAATGTCGATGGCTGCATCGCTGGAGACTCGGCCGCCGTTCCTCGACTACCGACTGGTGGAGTTTGCGTTTGATCTGCCGAGTGGTGTCAAGACACGCGGCGGCACCACAAAGTGGGTGCTGAAAGAGGTTGCGCGGAAATACCTGCCCAACGAAGTGGTCGATCGCCCCAAGATCGGGTTCAAGGTGCCACTCGACCGTTGGTTTCGGCATGGGTTGCGCGACATGGCATTTGACCTGCTTACTGGACCCTCATCTTTTGTAGGCACGACTTTCGACGGCCGTGTTGTCGCAAACTTGCTCGCCGCCCACGCGGGCGGAATTCGGGATGAGGAGTCCCGGATCTGGACGTTGTTGTCTCTGGAGGTGTGGTACCGGGAATTACTAAAGCGTGGCGTGTTTTAGTGTCGTCGTTCTCTGACCAGTCAGAGGAATAGATCTCTTAGGCGCCAGGCTATTTCGGCAGGCTTGTGGCCCATCCGTAGTAAGCGAATGCATCATTGGAATTCCCCCACCGTAGGGTGTCGTCGAACCACAGTCGGGTGGTCTTGTTGAAGGCGGAACGGTAGAACCCCTGTTTCCAGTACATGCCGGGATCGCCGCAGTAGCCGATCTTGCGGTTCCGTGCGTCGACTATTTGCTGTCCGTCGAGCCAAACCGTCGCGTAGCCCTTTCCGGTGCAGCCGAAGCGCAGCTCGAGCACAAAATCGTGCCATTGGTTCTTGGACAGCAAGCCCAGTGGCAACCACTCTTCGACGGCGCCCGCGGGGATGGTAGAAGAGGACCAATCGTCGCCGCCAAATAGGCGCATCTTGAAATCCGCGTCGGCTCCGGCCAAATTCAGTTGCCATGGCGAGGGTGCTGCACCGCCGGCGGCGTGAATTTGCACGAAGTTGTTCCAGTCATCCGACGGGCTCTCGAATTCAGAATCGATGATCGTGCTCCACGACAACACAATCGTTTGTCCGTCCAGGAAGCCGCCGAGCGGAGCGTGGGCCGTCACTTCCGCGCGCTCTCCGGTGCCTGAACCAAACACGTTAGTGTCGCCGGGCTGCACCTCGATCCGTTGTACGACACCACGCTGACCGGCAAAGTCACTTTCGTAGAGCACGCGAGTGGACGATTTGACCTGTTCGCTCCAGTACGCGTAGTCGTTGGTGGACGGGGCGACGGTGGCGTAATCGGTCCGCGTCAGGGGGCCGGGAGCGGCTGAGGCAGAGTCAGAGTTGAACCCAATGCCGGAGATCAGCGCAACTAAAGCGGCAGTTGTAATGATTCTCAGCGGCGCCGTCAGTGTCGTAAGCCCCAACGGAAGCCCCTTCGGGAAGTGGGATCATTCACGATTTGTTGATAGAACCGAACGAGTTCGCGCCGGGAGAAATCCCACGAGAGCTGACCAGTTACCCGAGCGAGTCCCAAGTCTCCCATCTCTTTTCGACGTACGGGATCTCGAAGGAGCTCGTCGATCGCTCGAGCAAATGCCAGTTCGTCGTTGGCAGGTACGTATACCGCGGCCTCATCTGCTGACACACGTGCCTCAACCAAGTCGAAGGAGACAATTGGGCGACCCATCGCCATGTATTCGACGACCTTGTTCATAGTCGATACGTCGTTGAGCGGATTGCGGGGGTCGGGAGAAAGGCAGACGTCAGCGGTCGACAGGCAGCGCTGAACGAAGTCGTCGGGAACCCTGCCGGGAAAGTCGACTACGTCGGCAATTCCCAATTGCTTACTGAGCGCGATCATGTCGTCGTAGCTGTCGCCGGCACCCATGAAGATGCAGTGAAAGTCATCACGGCCGACGTCGGTACGGAGCAACTTCAAAGCGCGAAGCGCGTAGTCGACACCGTCCTGCGGACCCATCACTCCGAGATAGGCCAGCAAATAGCGCTTACCTTTACGCAGGGCGTCATCGGGCGGTTGCTGTACGAATCGGTCCAAGTCGGGGGCGCTGCGGACAACGGTAACCCGCTGTGCGGGTACCTTCCCACGCTCGATCGCGACACGTCGATAGCTTTCGTTGGTGGAGATGACGGCGTCAGCGGCCGCAAACGTCAGGCGCTCCACAATCCGCGTCAGCCGGTAGAAGACTGGGCGCGATCCGGGAAAGCGTGACTGAAACAACTCGGGGACCAGGTCGTGGTGGTCGAAGATGAAGCGCGCCCCCCCCGGCCGCAGAGCTAACGCCACAAGAAAGAGCAGGTCTGGGGGATTGCAGGCGTGGACGAGATCCACAACGCCCTCCCGCCGCACTTTGATTGCGAGCCTGGCCGTGTGCCAAAGGGCGAGGCTGTACTCGCGGAGATAACCCTTTGGCCCGCCTGCCGCGGGGCGCAGGGGGTACCGCAAGATCCGAATATCGTCGATGACTTCGTCGAGCGCATGGTCGCGGTTGAGGCCGGTGGGGCATATGACTGTCACGCGAAAGCCCGCATCAGTGAGTGCACGACTTTCCTGCCAGACCCGCCGGTCGAATGGCACAGAAAGGTTTTCGACCAGAATTAGGACGTGAGGAGGCGCAGCCGACTTCACACTGTGATCCCGGTACGGATGTGACTGCCGAAACGCGGCGGCCGCTTTTGGGGGTCATCACTCATGTCGACGTTGTACCTCACTTCGCCTGACAACGTGGTGCTGCAGGCCCATTAGATCCGCTTGCCGCCGTAATGCGGGTATGCGAGCGCAAACTTCGTCAAACGTTCCTTTTGCCGTGGCGTTGCCGCCCTCGAGGTACACAACAAGGTCGACGTGGCGGATTGTCGACAACCGGTGAGCGATGATCAGAGTCGTCACGTCGCCCTCAAGCTCATTGACCATGGTCGCTATCGCGTGCTCAGCCTCGGCGTCGAGAGCGCTGGTCGCCTCATCAAGTACCAGCAGGCGCGGCCCGGTGAAGAGTGCGCGCCCGATCCCCAGCCGCTGGCGTTGCCCTCCGCTCATGCGTAGTCCGCGCTCACCGACCTGCGTGTCGAGGCCAGCGGACTGGTCGCGCAAGTAGTCCGCGAGATGAGCTCTGCGCAAGGCGTCCCACACGAGATCGTCATCGATCGCGTCACGTGGCAGGCCCAATGCCACGTTAGCGCGAATCGAGTCGTTTACGAGCGTGACTTCCTGTGGCACGTAGGCAATGGCGCCGGGCCACCGCCGTACGGCATCAGCCGGTGGGATTCCGCCCACCGTGACTTCGCCGCTGTCGGGTTGGAGCACCCCAAGAATTACGTCTGCGAGGGTTGATTTGCCCGCACCACTACGTCCGACGAAGGCAACCGATTGCCCCTCCTCGACAGCCAAGGTCAGGCCGGGGATAGCGGGGTGTTCAGCCGCCGGGTACGTGAACTTAACGTCGCGCATCTCGATGCGCGGCACAAAGTCGTGGTGCTGTGCTTCCAATACCCGGCGGACGGCCTCACGGGCTTCTTCATCCCGGGGCGCTTCGGTCGGGTGTCCGAGATCCTGGGCGAGTGCGAAGGTGGGGGCCGCGGCTGCGGCGGCTCCCCGGATGGCCAGGCCCGCTGATTGCAGCCGCAACAGCGAAGGCATGGCTCTGGTGACGGTGGCAATGAATAACGCGAAGGTGCCCGCTGCTACTGCCAACGGCTTCGTCGTGAAAAGCACCGCCCCCAACGAGAAGGCACCGACCACGAGGGCCACTTCAGCAGCGTATTTCGGCAGCATATAAAGGGTCTGCAAACGTCCGGCGGCTTGCGCTGCCTGGATGCGAAGATCTTGGATGCGCTTGACGTACAGGGCGCGCCGATCAGCCACACAGATCTCGCGGTAGGCGCCAAGCGCCTCTTGTAGCGATCTAAGGCTGGCGATCTCGGCCTGCAAGCTTTCCGTGCCAACACTCGACACCCGATTACCCAGAACCCGTTGCATGGCTACGCCGAAGAGCACGAAGAACGCAATCGCCCCAAGAGCGACCGCTGGATCGACAATCAGCAGCGTGCAGGCAAGGATGACCAAGAGGACCATCTCAGCTGCACCGGCAACAGCTTGTCCAAGTAACTGGATGGTCGCGGCGCTGGAGCCCTGGAGCAGGGCCGCAGCCGTTTCCTGGCTTGATCTCTGCTGGATGAATGTGATGGGGCGTGAGAAAAGTTCCTTAGTGAGGCAAGCCGTCACGATCGCCTGACGTTGAGCCAGAAACCGGAACACTCGTGCCATGAGCAGCGGGCTTACGATGCTTTTGGCGAGAAGTAGAACCGCTGCCCCACCGGCGAGAACGCTAAGACGTGTGGTCTCGGATGCGTTGGCTAGTCCCAGGACCGACATCATCTTGTCTGTGAACTTAGGCGGATGTTGCCCTTGAACCGCAGCTAAAGAGAGGGCAGCTACCAAGCCGATGAGGGCGACACCAATGAAATCGAAAAGGGAAGTAGCCATCTGTAAAGCGGCAGATACGCCTAGCCGACGGCGGTCACGCCTATTCAAAAGGGTAAGCGCATCGCGTATTGCCGCCCCAATTTTCATCGGTTGAGCATGTCACGAATTAGTTGAGCATCCTGCGAGACGCAGGGTCTGCTGCGGAATTTCTCAAGGTGGATGAGGCCAGTGGGTGTTCCGGACTCCTGACATAGCGCCTGTGGCGGGTCGGTGTTTTTGGTGTCTGATCTGGGGGTTTACCGGCGGGTCGGTGGGCGCAAGACCTATCTGTTCGCGTTCCTGGATGATCATTCCCGGCTGATCTGCGGCTACCGTTTCGGGTTCGCTGAGGACGCTGTCCGCCTGGGTGGTTGTTGCGGGCGTGCGCGAAACTTACTGTGCGTCTTGTTCATTCGACCCCACGCCGGCCCCAGGCAGGGGTAAGATCGAGCGGGTCTTCCGCACTGTGCGTGAACAGTTCCTCGTCGAGATCACCGATACCAGCGCCGAGGATTTAGCCGCCAACAGTGTCGATCACCGGACCGGGTTGTTCGAACTCAATCGGTTGCTGACTGCCTGGATTGAAACCGAATATCATCGCCGCACCCACACCGAGACCGGTCAGTCCCCGATGGATCGCTGGCAGGACGGCTGGACCCGTCTGGGCCGCACTCCGGGGATGCCCACCGCTGACGATCTGACCGAGGCCCTTTTGTAGTCGGAGCACCGCACCGTCACCCGAACCGCGACAGTCTCGTTGCACGGCAACACTTTCCAGGTCGACCCCGGACTGATCGGACGGAGAGTGGAGTTGGTGTTCAGCCCGTTCGATTTGGAAACCATCGGGGTCCGCTACCGCGAAATCTCCCATGGGCGGGCGGTGCCGCACATCTTCACCCGCTACACGCACCCCAAAGCGCGACCCGAAACACCCGAACCGGCGCCGCCGGCCACCGGGATCGATTACCTACAACTGACCGCCCAGACCCATCACGAACAGATCCGCGCTGATCGCCGTATCGGCTATGACTGCCTCTTCGGCACCGGTGACAACCCTGATCCTGACGGTCAGATCCCCGGGCAACTCACCATCGACAACACCATCGACAACAGTGGAGTTTCGGCGTGAGTATTGAAAGGCTGCAACACTATTGCGGCTTTACTCGGATGCCGTTCGGCCGCAGCTTGGCCCCGGCAATGGTGCACCGCCACCCCGGACACGGTGAAGCCGTGGCCCGGATCAGCTGGTGTGTCGACCAACATGCCATCGGAGTCATTACCGGAGAAGTCGGCGCGGGTAAGACCGTCGCGATCCGCGCCGCCACCGCTGACATCAACTGCATCCAAAGCGACGGTCAACAGGTGATGGAAGCGACGGGCGATTATGACATGAGCGTGTTCGCGTCCGCCGGGCGTCTGGCGTCGTGGGCGGGTACCGCGCCCGGATGCAACGAGTCCGCGGGAAAGGTGAAGTCGGCCAAAACCCGCCACGGAAACCGGTATTTGAAAGGGGCCCTCGGGACTGCGGCACTGGCCGCCTCCCGTACGACGGGAACCTATCTCTCGGCCAAGTACCGGCGCATCGCCACCCGCAGGGGTCCGATGAAAGCGCTTGTTGCACTACAACATTCCATCCTCGTAGCAGCGTGGAACATGCTCACCAACGGTGAGTTCTACCGTGACCCCGGCGCCGACTATTTCACCCGCCGTATCCCAGCCAAAACCAAGGCACGCGCGATCGGACTGCTCGAAGCACTCGGCTACCGCGTCAGCCTCCAACACCTGACCGACACCGCATAACAACAAAGCGCCAACTTCGCTCGCCCCGCCCGCCGCCCTGGCGAGTCACCCAGCCACGCCCCACCAGCTGTGGTCACGTTAATTTTCGTGAGAGGTGAAGGCTAGGTGAGGCACGTCGTGTCCGACTAGAGCAGATATAATCGGCTCTAGAGTTGCGCCGAGCGGTGCAAAAAACCTGCTGGGGGAGTGTTACCGATTTGTTCTCAGTCGTAATCCCTCTGTACAACAAAGTGCACACTATTGTAGAGACGCTCAATAGTGTCCTGTTGCAGGATTTTCTTGACTTCGAGGTAGTAGTAGTTGACGACGGGTCTACCGATGGTAGCCCAGATATGGTTGCACGATGTTTCGATGATCCGCGGGTTCGGATAATTCATCAGGAGAATCTGGGCGAGGGCGGTGCCCGAAATTCCGGCATCGCGGCCGCACGTTACGACTTGATCGCACTCTTGGACGCGGATGACTTATGGCTTCCTGGGTATTTGTCAGAAATGAATGATGCCGTCCGGGAGTTTCCGGACGCTGGTATGTTCTGCTGCGGTGGTGTGAGCCGATATCCAGATGGATCCGGCTATATCCGTCAGTCAGACAAGTATGGTGATAGTCGTCAAAAGGTGGACTACTTTGAGGCGCCATTCTTCTTCGGAAACGCGAGTTCGACAGTTTTTTCCAAGAAGAACCTAGTCCTGACCGGCGGCTTTCCGGTCGCGATGACTCACCATGCGGACATAGTCTTTTTCTTTAAACTGGCGTTGAAAACTGAGGTCGTATTCTGCCCTGCCTTGCTAACGGTATACAACCTCGGCATACCGGGGCAAGCTGTTGGTGATCGACGCGCTAATACGATGGCTATCGTCGACAGCTCTAATCAGATCTACAGGTTCTGGGATTCGCTGGAATCTGAGGAGAAAAGCCCGTCGTGTATATCCGCCATTATGCAAAATTTGAGGGACGGTGTCCGTTACTCCTTCTTCCACTCTGACTACCAACTTCTGGATTATTTCTTACAGAACACCAGTTCATCCTTGCTTGACAGACTCACGAATATCGAGAAGTTCATCTACAAACGCCCCCGATTGAGGTCGGCTGCCTTGGCGCGGGCTCGCGTGACTGATGGACTGCGATATCGGATCGGTCGGTCTCCATTGCCAAAGTATTCCAAAGATGTGCTCTCGGCGATGCACGTAGGCATTTAGCCCATGGGAACCGAGATTACCTGCTACTCGGCGCCTAATAACCGCCAACAGGGTAGCCGGGCCGTCGCTGTTCCTACGTGAGCCGGACCGTGCGCGTTTCTCGCTGGCCAATATTCGTATCGCCGCCTGAGTTTGGACATTTCGCTTAGTGAACCGCACCGGGTTTCATGCCAATGCCGTTAACTTTGCAAGTGGATGAGTCGGATCTCGGGTGGCGCTCGGTGCCTGAAGTTGTTGTGGTCTAGACGTTTTCGGGGAAATTTGCTTCCGCTGGCCCGTTTGGTGACGCGGGGGTAGGTGCGCAGGAGTCTGGCCGGGTTGGGGCGCTGGCGGATCTAGGCGATGGCGTGCCGCAGGCAAGTGACGAGTCGGCTAGCTAAATTGGGCCAACTCATGTCACGGATTCCGCCGCGTCTGGGCGGCGCTGCGCCACGACGAGCACCTCAGGACCAACAAGGAGAAGGTCCGCCGATGGTGCTGAGCATGGACAATGGTCCGGAGATGATTTCCCAAGCGCCGCAACAGTTCTGCGACGGCAAGGTCGGGCTGATCCTGCATCGCGCGGGGCAAAACTAGGGTGTGCGGCGGCCCTTCAGGACAGCGGCGCAAACGCTAGGAGAATAGCGAATCGAAATCGACACGGTCGAATATCTCTAATTTACCACCTTTCGTGGCATTGAAAATGCTGCGACCGTCTAATTCGTACATCAATTTCGCCAGCCGATAACTCTTGAGGACGTTATGAAGCCTTGGATCGTGCCATTTCCTACCTTCTCCAAAATAATCGGGGTGGAAATGGTTAACGTCCTCTTCGGTGTTTTGGATAACGGCGCCGTTAACCAGTGCACTATCGGGAATGTCGTAGTGGAAGTCCATCCCAATCAGGTACACTTCTGAAAAACCAAGGTAGTATGCCATTTGTAGGTTTAGCATCGTCACCGATTGGCCGCAAAAGACTTCTTTGGCGCAGTCCTGAGAGAATCTGGGGATTTCGAAGTATGCGCTTTCCCGATTATAAAATGAAATATCCTGGTTGATAAACATACGATTAACGCCCGGATTAAATCGTGATTTGAATTTCACGGGCAGAAACATGTAATCGCACTCGAAACGGTTGATTTCATCTATTCGTTCGTTAATAATATTTACATCCTCAACCGCGTAGAATGTTGGCTTGTAGCCCATTTCCTGCGTTTTGTAGTAGATTAGATTGACACCGAAGCTGAATTCGCTCTCCAGTAATGTCAGATCAATCTTATTCAGCGACGGTCCGTTGCCTACAATGAAACACCGTTCACCAGCAAACTCGCCTTTCAGTCGCGAGATTCTTCTCCCGGAACTCCGCATTCGGTAGTATTGGCGCATCGAAGGCTCGAAGACGTCTTTCTTTAACTTCTTTTTCAGATTTTGAAGAACGCCTCTCTTAAGAATCTCATCGCGCATGCCTAGTAATTCCTTGCAACTAGTCCAATGGGGTTTCAGGTCCGAGCAGGGCGGCTACGTCATAATACTATCTAATTACGGTTTCGTAGGGTGCTCGGAGCATGTCAGCGACTCGCCACCTTCGGCGAGCTGGACGATGATTTTGCCATTGCCGGGCGACCCAACTAAATGGGCTCTTCATGATTGACGGTGTAGTTGGGGTTTGAATCCGCCGGTTTCAAGCAGGGATCGGGCGATGTAGTTGGTGAGGTTGCGAAAGCCCAGGGCGGATCCGCTGAGGTGTTCGAGGCGGCCGTTGATCGCTTCGGTCGGACCGTTGCTGGTGCCCGGGCGATCGAAGTAGGCCAGCACGTCGGCGGCGCGTTGTTGGCTCTTCGTAGTTAGCAGTGGCGTTGGTGCCGGCTGGGTGTGACCTGCCGTGATCGGCGGGTACAGGCCCACCGTACTCGGCGGCGTTGGTTGTCGGGGTTGCGGAAGCCGAATGCGATGCGGCCGACGTGTTTGACGATGCGGTTGTAGCCCTCGGTGCGTGCGTTGGTCAGTCCGGTCTGCAGAGCGGCGATGACCGGCGCCTGCCAGGTCTCGATGGTGCGGGCGAATTTGGTGACCTCGGGTACTTTGCAGGCGGCGCAGAAGCGGTAGAAGCGGTCCAGTGCGGTGTGGATCTCATAGCGCAGCCCGCCCCGCTCGGCGCATGAAAGTAGTTCGCGGAGAAGTTCTTTCGCGATCCAGGCCGCGGCGATGTCCTCGCCTGGGTCGGCGGTGAGCAGCGCGGCGAACAACGTGTCGCGCTGCTCTTCGGTGAGGCGTTCCGCGCCGCGCAGCAGGCGGCGGCGGTTGATCCATTCGACGTCGGCTTTGCGGCCGCGGCGTCCTCGTTGGGCTAGGGTGACGCGGCGCCGGACGGCGTCGACCATGTCGTTGGCCTTCTTGACCAGATGGAACCGGTCGGCGATCACGATCGCCCCGGGCAGGCCCAGGCGGGCGGCGCGGGCGTAGACCATCGACAGGTCTATGGCCACGTGGGTGATTGCCGCCCGCCAGTCGGCGTCGCGCTCGTTGAGCCAGTCGATGACCGTCACGGAGTCGCGGCCGTTGACCTGGGCCAACAGCCCCTGATCCCCGGTGATGTCGACCAAGCCGGTGTCCCAGCGGTCCACCCAGATCCGCTTGCCGGTGTCGGGGTCGGTGTCCCATTTGGCCTTGCCGCGGCGGGTCTCGTCGATACCGAGCACCCGCACCGGGGCCGGTTCTGCCTCCAAAGCGGCATCGGCGACGGCGATGACGTGGTCGTGCACGGTGTGCCAGCCGCACCGGTAGTCGGCGGCGACCGCCGCCACCGAGCGGTCCTCATCGAGGACTTGGGTGGCCATCTCCGCCTTGGCCCGCGGGGTCACCCGGACCCGCGCCGGCACCCCGGGCACCGCTTCGGTGAACACCTTGCGGTTACAGACTATGCTGGGGCACAACCATTTTCGCTTACGCCACCGCAGCAGGGGCCGGTCAGGGCCGACCTGCACATCCCGCGGGTTGGTGCACACCCAGCCCTTCGACCGGGTCGAGCGTTCCCCGCAGTCGGGGCAGATCCCCACCCACTCCGGGGCGGTCGATACCTGCACCAGCCGGGTGCCGTCTGTGAGGCGCTGCACCGACTCGACGACCACACCGTCGAGATCGAGCAGCAGTGAACTACCGTCAACCATGGCCCGCGTTCCTTGTCTGGATGCCTGAAGAACACCCAGCTCACAGGGGCGCGGGCCCCCAATCAATCACCGACACGACACGATGCCGGACAGCACCACACCCCTATCAAGTGCGAAGAGCCC
>Ga0075163_10012206_pt1 | contig 11195 bp, 12 predicted proteins | sample JI1023141ADNA_FD_71478 | JGI IMG/M metagenome (GOLD analysis project Ga0075163, IMG submission 71478) | Wastewater effluent complex algal communities from Wisconsin, to seasonally profile nutrient transformation and Carbon sequestration -... | ecosystem: Engineered > WWTP > Effluent > Algae...
CGGCGGAGCCCGCGCACGACACCGTCGATCCGGCGCCGCAGCCGGACCATGCGCTGGACGAGCACCGCGCGCGCGCCATGCTCGACCAGGTGCTCGAAGAGCTGGAGCTCGATTTGCGCGAAGTGTTCGTGCTGTTCGAGCTGGAGGAGCTGGCGGTACCGGAGATCGCCGAGCTACTGGGCATTCCCGGCGGTACCGTGGCGTCGCGTCTGCGGCGCGCACGCGAGGCCTTTCACAAAGCCGCGGCCCGTCTTCGGGCAGCACGAAACCACGCGGTGACGCGCAATGCCGCAAAGGTGATGCCGTGAGCGATCCCGACGATCTCGATCGCATTTCCGACCGTCTCCTCGACGATGGGGCCAACGACTTCGAGCGCACCCTCTTGCGGTCGGCGAAGCGCGATCGCATGCACCCCGATCGAAAGCGCATCCTCGCTGCGGGCATCGGTACCGCTGCCGGTGGCGCCACCTTGCTCGGCGCCACCAAGGCGGCCGCGGCGGCCAAGGGCGGCGCCAAGCTCGGCACCCTGGCGCTCGTGAAGTGGCTCGGCATCGGCCTCGCCACCGTGGCCGCCACCGCCGGCACCGCGCGCCTGGTCATCGATCAGCAGGCTCACGAGGCTCTGGAAGCGCCGGTGACGGTGGCGACGGTGCCGACCAACGCTTCTGCGCGCGGCACCGCGCGCGTGTCGCCTCCGGCGGCTCCGGAGATGGCCGAGGAAACCCCGCCGGCGATCGCCACCGCGACCATCGCCGCGAGCGCAAGCGTCGCTACCGCGATTCCCTCCGAGCTCCCGGCGCCGATGGTCGTCCACCGGGACGTGCCGGTGCCGGCGACGGTTCGCAGTGCGCCGGCGGTCGAACCCGCGGTGGCCGCGGTCGCCGCCCGCGCCGAGCCCCCGAGCGTCCCGGCGCCCGCACCCATCGCGGAGCCCGCTGCGACCACCGCGGCGCGCGTCCCTGCGTCGTACCTCGACGAACAACTCGCGCTCCTCGGCAAGGCCCGCGCAGCCCTCGATGCGAACGATGCGGCGGGCGCCATGCGCGCCCTCGACGCCTACGGCGCGCGGTTTCCCCAGGGCTCCCTGGGCGAAGAGGCGGAGCTCTTGCGCGTGCGCGCCACCGCGCAGTCGGGTGATGGCGCCGGCGCGCGACGGCTGGCCGAAGCGTTCTTGACGCGGCACCCGACGAGCCCGTACGCGGCGCGCGCGCGGTCCTTCGCCGAGGGCAAGTGACCCGCTTCGTGCTCGCGCTCGCGCTGGTGCTCGTTGCACTCGCCGCGTGCGGTACCAACGTCACGCTGGGCACGCTCCCGAGCGGCGAGGCCGCAGCCGGTCCGGTGCCCGGCGACGAGATCGTCGATGCAGGCACCTGGGACGCGTGCGTCGACGACGTGTGCGAGCCCGAACCCTGGGACAGCGCGACGCCACCCGACGACGCTTCGGCCATCGTCGACGGCGAGACCATCGGCGACGGCGGCGGCGACTGAATATGCACGCGCCGATCGCTTCTCGTGATCGGCGGAGGCGCGAGCGGGAATCTCAAGGGCGAACCTTCCGACGATGGAGCCCCCATGAAACCCTATGTTTTGCTTTCGGTGAGCCTCGTGCTCACCTCGTGCTCGGTGGTGACGGGAAACGGAGACGGGAGCGCCGATCCCGGTGCGTCCGCGGGCTACGCCGAACCGCCCATCGAGGTCGATGCCGGCTGGGTCGGTCCCACGCCGACCGACGACGCGGGCGCCTGCCCCACGCCACCCGACGACGCGGGAACCTGGCCCACGCCCGACGATGCGGGAACCTGGCCCACGCCCGACGACGCGGGAACCTGGCCCACGCCCGACGACGCGGGAACCTGGCCCACGCCCGACGATGCGGGAACCTGGCCCACGCCACCCGACGCCGGCGGATGTCGCCACCCGCGCCACGGCCACTGCCGCCGCTGACCGGTCAGGGCGAGACGATCGGGTGGCGCTCTTCGACCGGCGCAGGCGTGGGCTTTCGCGAGTCGAACGAGTAGGCCGCGAGCACGTAGACGAACTCCTGCACCAGCCCGCCGCGGTCGAGGGGCATGTCGCGCTCGTACGCGAGATGCGCCTCGAACGGGGCCTTGTGGGCGATCACCTCGAGGGTGAGATCGAGCTCCGACGGCGTGAAGTGGGAGCGCTGGCGATCGGTGAAATACGTGGTATCTACACCGAATCGCAGATCACCCTCGTAGAGCGCCAGCTCCAGGTGCGCCATGTAGCGAAAGAGCGCGAGCCCGCTGTTGTCGGGGCGGGCCGCGTAGGTGGGATTCACCAGGAACGTTCCCTGGCCGATCCAGCCGGTGATGTCGCCGTCGAGAATGTACGACGGGAGCTTGGGGAGGAACGCCGCCAGCGAATACAGGTACCGCACCCGGAGGTCCGCATAGGTCTGGGTGAACCCCAGGCGGTCCAGCGGCCGATCGTGCTCCACGCGGAGCCCTCCCTCGATGGCGCCGCGGGCGGCCTCCCAGGTGGAGGTGAGGCCGGCGATGACGTCGCCTTCGGTGGGCGAGAACACGAGCAGGCTCGGTCGCTCGCGATCGCTGAACACGTTGAGGTCCACCGGGATCGAAAGGTGCCGACCGATGAGGTCGATGTCGGCGTGGGCCGCGTAGCGGAAGAGCGTGAGCCCGGTGTTGTCGGGCCGCGCCGCGTAGGTGGGGTTGTACAGCGCCACACCGAACATGATCGCCCCGGAGATGCCGACGCCCTGGGTCTCGCCGCCAACCGAGCCACCGTGGGCCGACCCTTGCTTGTCGAGGGCGAAAGCCGACGAGCCGAGGAGCGAAACGAAGAGGAGTGCGCGCCACCGCATAGGGTGCGCAGCATGCCCTGGTTCGCGGGCCGCGTGGGAGACTTTACGGATCGGTAACGGTGGTCGAGTCCTTGCGTTCCAGGGCGTGGAGCACCAGGACCACCGCGTAGACCACCGCGACCAGGAGGACGACTTCGATGGCGTTCATGCCCCTGAGGTTGCCCGGCCATCGTGACGAATCGGTGGAGCCGGGGAAACACGCCCCGAAATTCGTCGGATCATCTGCGGGCGGCGCCGCCCAGGCCGCGCGGGTGTGGCGCAAATGCCCCCTTCCCTACACCGACATTCCCCCCCATATATCGGGGGTGAAAAAGCGGGTCGTCATCATCGGTGGAGGCTTCGGCGGCCTCGAAACGGCAAAGGCGCTGCGCGGCGCCGACCTCGACATCACCCTGGTGGACCGCACCAACCACCATCTGTTCCAGCCGCTGCTCTACCAGGTGGCCATGGCCGGCCTCTCGCCCGCCGAGATCGCCATGCCGATTCGCAGCATCTTCGCCGAGCAGGAGAACCTCCGGGTGCTCCTGGCCGAGGTGACCGGCATCGATCTCGCCGCGAAGCGCATCGACCTTTCGGTGGACGCGCATACGCCGGGCGAAGCCTCGTCGCTCTCCTACGACTTCCTGGTCCTCGCGACCGGCGCAAAGACCAGCTACTTCGGCAAGGATCAGTGGGAACGCCATGCGCCCGGTCTCAAGAGCATCGACGACGCCATCGACATTCGTAACCGCGTCCTCTTCGCCTTCGAGCGCGCCGAGCGAACCACCGACGAGGCCGAGCGCAAGCGACTCTTGACCTTCGTGGTCATCGGCGGCGGCCCCACCGGGGTCGAGCTCGCGGGCGCCATCGCCGAGCTGGCGCAGTTCACCCTCTCCGGTGATTTTCGCGCGATCCGACCGGGCGAGGCCAAGGTCGTCCTGGTGGAGGCCGGCCCGCGCCTCCTCGCCTCCTTCACCACGGACCTCTCGCAGAGCGCCAAGGAGCAGCTCGAGGACCTGGGGGTGCGCGTCGTGACCGGCGTGCGCGTCACCGATATCAACGAGCGAGGCGTGGAGATCGGCGGCAACGAGCTCATCGAGGCGCGCGTGGTGGTGTGGGGCGCCGGGGTCGGGGGAACGCGCCTGCTCACCACGCTGGGGGTTCCACTCGATCGCCAGGGGCGCGTACAGGTGGGGCCCGACTGCGCGGTGCCACACCATCCGGAGGCCTTCGTCATCGGCGACGCCGCGCACTTCGACGATCACGGCAAGCCGCTGCCCGGCGTGAGCCCGGTGGCCATGCAGCAGGGGCGCTACGTGGCCCAGGTGATCGTGGACGAGGTGCATGGCGATCCCCGGCGACCGCCGTTCAAGTACTGGGACAAGGGCTCCATGGCCACCATCGGTCGCAAGCGCGCGGTGGCGCAGGCCGGGCGCGCCAAGATGAGCGGCTTCCTCGCCTGGATGGCCTGGCTCTTCATCCACCTCCTCTACCTGGTGGGCTTCCGCAATCGCTTCGTGGTCCTCTTCACCTGGGCCTGGTCGTACGTCTCGTACAAACGCGGAGCGCGCCTCATCACCGATCGCGTACCCGCGGAGCGGCTGGCAAGTGAGGCTCAAGGCCCCGGGCCACAGGCTCCGGCCAGAACCGTGGCCGCCGTGAAGCCCGCGCCGACCACTGTCGAGGCCTGAGAGAGGCTTCAGGCTCGGGGCCCGAGGCTTCAGCCAGAGGGAGGCGACTGCTCCGGCACCTCGGGACGGACCCTTCGTCAATCTGCGCCGCTTCCGACTCCTAGAGCCTGAAGCCTGAAGCCTGAAGCCTCGAGCCCGGAGCCTCTCTTTCCCGGCGTTTCCCGGCGCGAACCCGGCTACGCCCTGATTTTCGCTGGCGAAAGCCGGGTTTTCGTGCCATTTCCAGCGCAAACGCCCGGATTCGGAGGACGCACAGTGACCTCGACCAAAGAAGAAATCGACCTTTCGTACAGCCTCTCCAACGACTTCTTCCGCCTTTGGCTCGACGAGCGCAGGCACTACACGTCGGCCGTCTACGAGACGTGGGATCAGTCCCTGGAGGCCGCGCAAGAGAACAAGAGCCGCTGGCTCTACGACTTCGCCGAGCTGAACGACCAGAAGACCGTCCTCGACATCGGCTGCGGCTGGGGCTCCAACGTGGAGTACATCTCGCGGCGCGGCATCAAGGAAGTGCACGGCGTCACCCTCTCCACCGAGCAGTACAACGACTGCGTCGCCCGCAACATCCCGCGCTCCAAGTTCTGGTGCATGGACTACGCCGACATGAACCCGGCGGAGCCCTACGACGCTTTGGTCTCCATCGAGATGGTCGACCACGTGGTGTCGCCGGCCCAGGCCAACGAAGGCATGGCGGTGGAGCTCTACCGCAAGTACTTCAACAAGTGCGCGAGCTACATCAAGCCGGGCGGCCTCTTCGCCTTCCAGTCCATCTTGCGCAACCGCGTTCCGCGCAACCGCAAGGACATCGCCGATCTCAAGTTCACCGCCGACGTCATCTTCCCGGGCGGCCTCAACGCACGCCTCGAGGAGCTGGTGATGGCCGTCAACCCGAGCTTCGAGATCATGCAGCTCAACACCCGCCGCGAGCACTACGGCGCCACCACCGCCGAGTGGCTCCGCCGCTTTCGGTCGCACGAGCGCACCATCAAGGAGAAGTGGGGCGAAGAGGTGTACCGCGACTACGATCGCTACCTCGACACCTGCGTGCGCGCGTTCAAGAACCACTGGTCGAGCGACGTGCAGATGAAGCTCCGCCACATCGTCATCGACTGAGGTCGGCCGGCCATGCGACGAAAGCCCACCGACGCTCCGGAGGCGCGAGCCTCGGCTCGTGTGGGCTTTTCTTGTGGCGTCAGTGTTCTTCGGGCAGCGGGGCCTTCGGCCGACCGCGGGTGAAGCCGGCGTTGACGCTGATGCACGCAATGGCGGCGCCGAGCACGCCACCAAAGAGGGCGCCGGAGAAGGTCTGCTGCTGGAGGGACATGGCGAGGGCGATGTCGAGCGCGCCGTAGAGCGCGCCGAACCCGAGCAGGATGCCGAGCACCGCACGCCGGGCCGCAGGCAGTGTGGAGCGGGCCGCGACGAACGCGCCGCCGCCGAAGGAAGCCACGGTGGTGAGGTACCAGAGGTAGCCGAGCCAGCCCGCAGGATACTTCATGAACACCACGTCGAAGCCCAGGGCCACGACCACGGAGCCCAGACCGCAGACGAGCGAAAGGCCCGGTACACCTGCTCGCGGAGCGCTGGACGTCACGTCCATCGCCTCGATTGCATGCGTCCGGGCCCGTTCACGGCGTGCGCCGTTCGCCTTTGCTCAGCCGGTGGGCTCCCAGGGGACCACGATGGCGAGGATGCCGACGATGAGCCCGATGAAGAGGAACGCACCGAGGCCGATGCGGGCCCAGACCGGTGCCTTGCTGCCGTCGGCCTGCTTGCGGGGCTGACCGGTGATGAGGAGCCAGAGGCCGCCCCACCAGAAGATCGCGCCGAGCGAGTACAGGTACGGGTAGTAGAAGTGCGCCACGATCAAGATCGTGTTGATGAGGAAGAACAGGAAGCCGAGGCCCATCATGGCCCCGCCGACCTTGCGCGGCGACTCGAAGCCCTCGCCGTGGAGCACGGCGCCCACCAGCGCAGCGCGCGAGAAGTCGCTGCCACCGAGGTTCACGCCGCCGATGTTCGGCGCCTGAAAGTTGAGACCACCGATGCCGACCTGCATGTTGCCGAAGCCGCCCGCCGGCTGCTGCTGCTGCGCAGGACCGCCGTAACCGGGCTGCGCGCCGGGTGCGCCAGGCGCGCCGGGATAACCACCAGGCTGCGCGCCGGGGTAGCCACCCTGCTGCTGCGGGGGTGCGCCGTACTGCTGCTGCGGCTGCTGCGGAGGCGCGCCGTACTGCTGCTGCGGAGGCGCGCCGTATTGCTGCTGCGGCTGCTGCGGAGGCGCGCCGTACTGCTGCTGCGGCTGCTGGCCGTAGGGGTTCGCTTGGGGCGGCGGCGGCGTTCCGTACGGCTGCTGCGGTTGACCCGGCTGCGCGTAGGGATTGGGTGCGTTGTTCGGCATCGCCATCGTCTGCTGACCCCAGTTCTGTTGGGGCTGCTGCGGCTGCTGCGGCTGACCCGGCTGACCCGGCTGGCCCTGCGGGGCGTACGGATAACCAGGGGGATAGCCAGGAGGATTGCCACCGGGGGGTTGATTCATGCGCACGATGGTACAGCGGGTCTGTCGGCGGTAACCAGCAAAAACCGAACGCCTACATACGTCCCCGTCGATCCCGACCTTCCCCGAAAAAGTGCACCGGGCGCCAACGGAAACGTCGCCTTCGGCCAACGCGTAGGACGCGTGCCGGCTCCGACCTTCGCTTCGGCGCGCGCGGACGGTAGTGTAAGGAAGCACCGGCCGCGAACGTTCTCGCAGACACCATGAAGCTCGTCGTCTGCCCCACATGCTCCCGCCACGCCAAAGGTTCGGTCTGTCCCTTCTGCCGCGCAGCGCTTCCGACCGCTACGCCGGACGTCCCGTTTCCAGCAGGCCTGGCGCGCGCGGCGCTGGTGAGCTCCGCTGCGATCGTGCTCGCAGGCGCAATGGCCATCGCGTGTGCCGAAGCACAACGACCGCCCGAGCCGCCGCCGGTGGCCTTGTACGACGCCGCTCCGCCGCCGGAGCCCACCGCGAGCGCACCGGCCGCGACGGGCTCCACCGCTTCGACCGCGCCGTCGCTCCCGCCGGAACCTATCCGCGCGGTCGCGCTCTACGGGGCCGCGCCGTTGCCATCGAAGTAAGCTTTCGGCCCCCGCGCGCCCGACGTCGCTGCGCCTCCGCACATGCGTTAGGATCGGAGGCGAGATGTTGAACGAAGACGCAACGCGGGCGGTGGCGGCGGCGCGCATCGACGAGAATCTCGGCAAGCCGCTCTACGACACCTACGGCTTCACGGGGATTCCCAAGCTCGTGCGCCATGTCCTCACGGGCGAGGGCGCCCTGGGCCTCCCTGCGTCGGTGCTCGAAGGGTTGCCGAAGCGCTACGACAAGGTGGTGCTCTTCCTGCTGGACGGCTTCGGCTGGCGCTTCTTCTCGAAGTACGCCGACCGATACCCGCTCCTGGCACGCTTCGTCGAGCGCGGCGTCGCCTCGAAGCTCACGACGCAATTCCCCTCCACGACGACCACCCACATCGCCACGCTCCACACCGGCCTCCCGGTGGAGGAAACAGGGATGTTCGAGTGGTGGTACTACGAGCCCTCGCTGGATCGCGTCTTCGCTCCCCTCCCCTTCTTGGTGCAGGGTGAACGCGCCACCACGCCGGCCTACGCCACATCTCCCCACGCGCTCGAGCAACTCTTCCCCACCCGCACGATCTATCGGGATTTGGGCGATGCCGGCGTCAAGTCGTACTGTCTGCAGCACCGTTCGCAGGCGTCTTCGACGTTCTCGCGGGTCGTCACGACGGGCGCGACGTCCGTGCCGTTCCGTACCCTTCCCGAGGGGATGGTGAATCTCACGGAGCTGGTCGCACGCGAAAAAGAGAAAGCCTACTTCTGCGTTTACGTGGACGTGGTGGACGGCATATCCCACGCCCACGGCCCGACCTCGCGTCAGGTGGAGGTGGAGATCGAAATGCTCCTCCATCTGCTGGAGAGCGTCGTGCACGCGAGCTTCGAGGGGCAGCTCGAACGAACCTTGCTGCTGGTGACCGCCGACCACGGACAGACAGCCGTGTCTTCGGAGAAGGCGATCTACCTCGACGAGCGCCTCCCGCAGCTCGCCCAATGGTCGCGCACCACCGAGGAAGGCTGGCCCCTGGCGCCCGCCGGCGGCCCTCGGGATATGTTTCTCTACATCCGGGCCCCGCACCTGGACGAGGCCGCGGGCGCTCTCGAGGAAAGCCTGCGGGGCGAGGCCTCGGTGTTTCGCACGAGCCAGCTCCTCGCCGAGGGCTACTTTGGACCACGCCCCTCCAAGCGGCTGGCGGATCGCCTCGGCAACCTCGTGGTCTTGCCCCATGGCGACGGCCTCGTGTGGTGGCGCGACAAGGGTCGCTACGATCTTCGCTACAAAGGCCACCACGGTGGTCTCAGCGCCGACGAGATGGAGACGCTCCTCCTCGCGTACGCCTACGACTAGATCACCGAGGAGTTTGAATCGTGGGAGCCGTGCCGACGCTGATCCTGAGCCCTCGACAGACGCCAGACTCGCAAGCGCTGTGGCGTGCAGCCATCGAGAAGTCGTGGGAGGTACACCGCCTCGCTACCTGGCGCGTCCCCGACGAGCTTCGCGCCGTGGACGAGGCCGTCCTCTACGCCGAGGCGCTCTTCGGCCCCTCCCTCGCAGACGAGCTTGGCATCGAGCTGCTCGACCCCCCGGAGGACTGGCTTTCCCGGCTCCCGGAAGCGTTTCGTCGGCGGAGCGTGCGGCATGCGACGCTGGCGGGGGCCATGGGCCTCCGCGAGCCGGCCTTCGTGAAACCACCCAACGACAAGAGCTTTCCCGCAGCGGTCTATGCGCCCGGCGCCCTCCCCACCGGCTTCGACCCCGACATGGCCGTGCTCATCGCCGAGCCGGTGCACTTCGTCTCGGAGCACCGGTGCTTCGTCCTCGACGGCGTCATTCGCACCCATTCCATCTATGCGCGCAACGGCGACCCCACGACCGAACCGGCGTCCGATGCCGAGCGAGCCGACATGCTGGCCTTCGCACAGGAGCTCCTCGCTTCGCCGATGGATATCCCGCGCGCGTGCGTGCTCGACTGCGGGCTGATCCGAGATCGCGGTTGGGCGGCGGTGGAGCTCAACGCCGCCTGGGGTGCGGGCATCTACGGCTGCGACCCCGGCGCCGTGCTCGACGTCGTGCGAGGTGCCTCGCGAGCTGCGCCCAGGCCGCGATGAGCTCTCGGTGGTATGCTCGGATTCGATGAGGATGCTCCGCGCGACATCAATCTCCGGGGTGTTCGCGCTGGTCCTGTGTGCCTGCGCCGCAAAGCCCGAGCCGGCCCCGATCCCCGCGACGGCGACACCGCAGCCCGCGCCGGAGGCCGCGAACGCTCGCCCGGACCTGGACGCGGGGGCCCCGCGCGTCCCGTGCGCGAAGACGAGCGACTGCGCCTGCACGTCGCACTACACCCCGATATCGGCGCGTGAGCAGCGCGACGCCGCATCGCCCGGAGACTGCATGACCTTCTGCAGAAGCGGCCTCTGCTTCGCCGCACAGGGACCGTTGTAGCGTTGGCTACTGCGGCGGAGGCTGCTTCGCGAGCCAGGCCATGAACACCACGAGGCCTTCCTCGAGCTCGCGCCACACGCGGGCGAGGGCGGGCGTGGCGTCGATCTTCTTGCGGTAGGCTTCGATCTTCGGAAACGGTTCGAGGAGGCCAGGCATACCGGCGAAGCGCTCGAGGCTGTCGAGGTTGAACCGCGTGGGAACCAACATCGCGTCGGCGATGGTGACGCCGGGCGTCTCTTCGAGCATGCGCTCGGTGTGGCGCAAGCCCTCCGTGAGGCGCGCCATGGCCGCAGCGTGATCCTGCTTTGCGTAGACCTGCCCGAACACCGTCATCATGGTCGCCATCACGTCGTGCTCGACGATCTGCGTGAACGCACGAAGCCGGGCGCGGGCCGCGGGATCGGCCGGGCGCATGGCGGGCTCCGGACGCGCGTCGTCCAGGTACTCCACGATGGGGCCGGACTCGACGAGCGTGGTCCCGTCGTCCAGGACGAGGACGGGGATGCGCCCGAGCGCGCTGACCGCGAGAAACGCCGGGTCCTTCGACCATCCCATCTCGGGGACGACGAGCTCGACGTCGATGCCTTTGTGGTAGAGGGCCACGCGGACCCGCGCGGAATAGGGGGAGAGCGGTCGTGAATAGAGCTTCATACGGGCGTTCTACGAGAGCGCCTACGCGGAGGATTGGAAAAACGCGACGACGCCGCTCAGCGGCCGCTGATGGGCATACGTTCGCTGCGGCGCGTGAGGCGCTCGGCCTCGATGATCGAGAAGGTGCTCTCGCCCACCTGCGTGGGGTAGTCGCCGGAGAAGCAGGCGAAGCAGCCGGCCATCTCGGCGTAGATGTCCTTGAGGTCTTCCAGGCTCTGGTAGATGACCGCGTCGGCGCCGATGAACTCGCGGATCTCCTCGACGTTGTGGTTGGCCGCGATGATCTCCTTCTTCGTGGCCATGTCGATGCCGTAGACGCACCGGAACTTCACCGGCGGCGCGGCGGAGCAGAAGTAGACCTCCTTGGCGCCGCTGTCGCGAAGGAGCTTCACGATGTGCTTCGAAGTGGTGCCGCGCACGATGGAGTCGTCCACCACCGCCACCTTCTTGCCTTCGAAGATGTCGCGGATGGGGT
>Ga0075163_10012207_pt1 | contig 11195 bp, 10 predicted proteins | sample JI1023141ADNA_FD_71478 | JGI IMG/M metagenome (GOLD analysis project Ga0075163, IMG submission 71478) | Wastewater effluent complex algal communities from Wisconsin, to seasonally profile nutrient transformation and Carbon sequestration -... | ecosystem: Engineered > WWTP > Effluent > Algae...
AAATCACGTCCTTACAATATGTGATTAATTCGAAGCGAAATGATACAATCGGAGATTTGGATATTCTCGTATATAAAGGAAATGATAGTATCTACGAAAACATGGAAGGCCTAAAATTTAAAATCGGCCCAAAAAGTTTTTATCAAACCAACTCTGATCAAGCGTATGAATTGTACAAAGTAACACGTGAATTTGCTGCAATCAAAAACACAGATGTTGTTTACGATTTATATACCGGCACTGGAACCATCGCCAACTTTGTTGCTCATCAAGCAAAAAAAGTGGTTGGTGTAGAATATGTTCCGGCTGCAATTGAGGATGCAAAAATAAATTCTGAATTGAACAAAATCTCCAATACGGTGTTTTATGCCGGAGACATGAAGGATGTGTTGAACAATGAATTTATTAATGAAAACGGTAAGCCGGATGTGATCATTACCGATCCTCCAAGAGCCGGAATGCATGAAGATGTAACAAAAAAAATATTAGAGATAGAACCCAACAGAATCGTTTATGTCAGCTGCAACCCTTCTACTCAGGCACGAGATCTACAACTATTGGATTCAAAATACAAAGTAATAAAAGTACAACCGGTTGACATGTTCCCGCAAACACATCACGTAGAAAATGTTGTTTTATTGGAACGGAGAGCATAGAGTATATTACGGAGCATGTCCCCCTTTGAAGGGGGCAGGGGGATGACGAGAAAGAATATAGATAACTAAAATTACATCTACGAAGCAACTCCCCCTTTGAAGGGGGCTGGGGGATGACGAGAAGCGCAATATGAACAACTATTACAATAAAGAACTAAAATCATTTGCAGTAAACCACAGAAACAATTCTACAAAAGCAGAAATAAGAATATGGGCTAAATTATTAAGAAATAAAAAAATGTTAGGATATTCCTTTTTAAGACAAAGACCAATAAAAAATTACATAGCAGACTTTTTCTGCAAAGAATTAAATTTAATTATTGAAGTTGATGGTTATTCTCATCAATTTAAATATGATAGTGATTTGAAAAGAGATAAGGTCCTAGCTGATTTGGGATATCATACTCTTAGGTTTACCGATGATGAGGTCAAAAATCATATAACGAATGTAGAAAGAGCTATTGTAATATGGATAGAGGAACGACAAGAACAAATCATCCCCCTACCCCCTTCAAAGGGGGAAGTGCCGGGTACAAACAAATAAAATAAGAATAAAAGGAACCAATAATTATAATTATCAAACTTGTTTTTAAAAAAACTACTATATCTTTTATCCTTTCTCTTGTTCAGCTATGCATCAATGGCTCAGCAACCCACCGTTATTAGCGGGCATGTTTCTGAAATTGGAACCAACAGCGGAATCCCTTTTGTAAACATCTATTTCAAAGGAACATTAATTGGAACGGTCACCGATTTTGATGGTAATTATTCAATCACCACCACCACTCCGAAAGATTCAATTTATGTTTCCCTAATCGGATATAAATCAAAAGCTAAAAAAGTTGAAAAAGGGAAAGTACAGGAAATCAATTTTCAATTAAGTCCGGAAGCCCTTAACCTCAACACCATTGAAATTCGTCCGGGTATCAATCCTGCCTTGCGCATCATTCGCAACGCACAATTAAATAAAGCGAAATACGACCGCGATAATTTAACGGCCATACAATACATCAGCTATACCAAACAAGAAGCCGATGTGGATAATATCACTCCAAAAATGCGCAGATGGAAATTATTCCGCCCCTTCGCTGCCATGTGGGACAGCTTGGATTTAATCGTTGGTGAAGAAAGTAAAGCAAACCTTCCCGTGATGATGAGCGAAGTGATTTCGGATATCTACGCCTACAAAGAAGCAGAAAGAAGACACGAAGATGTTGCTGCCGTAAAAATTAAATTTGTGGGAATGAAAGATGGAAGTGCTGTATCACAGCTGACTGGAACTGATTTTCAAAACTACAACTTCTGCAAAAACAGTGTCGCCATTCAAGGAAAAGACATCCTCTCTCCGATTGCTGAAAATGCAATGCTCTTCTATAATTACATTTTGGTAGATAGCGTTTTTATCGACAGCATGAAATGTTATAAAATTGATTGCCATCCTAAAAACAAAAAAGATTTAGCGTATACCGGATATGTTTGGATTACAGATACCACTTTTGCTATCAAACAATTGGATTTAGGAATTACTCCGGATGTGAACGTGAATTGGATCGATCATGCGAGAATTCAACAAGTATTAATTCCTACCGAAGCCGGACCATGGGTGCCTGCGCAAACCAGAACGCTGGTTGATTACACCACACTCACCGATAAGTTTGTAAGTATGGTGGTGAAAACCTACAACTCCAACCAAAATTTTGTGGTGAATAAACCTAAAGAAGCAGACTTTTATAAATCACGAATTACCTACGCGGAGAGCGCTTTAACGAAAGATACTGCTTGGTGGGGAGAAAACCGACATGAACCGTTAACGAAATTGGAAAACAAATCGTACGACATGATTGACACCGTGCGGAACATTCCATTTATCCGAAAAGGGGTTAACATTTTATACTTTTTGTTTTCCGGTTACAAAGATATCGGTCCGGTTGACATCGGACATTACATCAATGTGTATGGTTACAACGCATACGAAGGAACACGTTTGCGCTTGGGATTCAGAACCAATCAAAAATTCAGCGACACTTGGATCATCAGAGGATATGGTGCATACGGATTTAAAGACAAAGGTTTTAAATACAACCTTCAACTAGAAAAAATTCTAACACGTTATCCTTGGAGCAAAGCCGGTATTCAATACCGTGATGATATTGATCAGATCGGAACCAATTTTAATTATTCAAACAACATGAACCTGGGACAAGCGCCCAACAATTTAAATAACACCTTTGCACAAATTGGGAACATTTCAAAATTGGTGCGTAAACAAGAAGCACGTATCTGGTACGAAAAAGATTTTAATCCAGGCATCAATACAAAAATCACCTTTCAAAACATTCGCACCAACCCGTTGTTTCCAATTAATTTTGGCGACCAGTTTAACATTTTTCAAACACGAAAATATTCCATCACCGAAGTATTGATCGACACCCGGTTCTCTGTAAAAGAACGTTTTGTACAAAACGGAACAGAACGCATCAGCTTTGGAAACAACAAGTCGCCCATCATCACCTTCAACTATACACTCGGTTTAAAAAATGTATTTGCCAGCGATTTTGAATATCACAAGGCCAGCATCTCCTTCTCCAACCGCTTTCGGATGGCTACCTTGGGATATTCGCAAGTATATTTAAGAGCAGGAAAAGTGTTTTCTAAAATACCATATACCCTACTCGAAATTCCTCGTGGAAATGAAAATGTATTTTATGGAAACAACATTTTCAATCAAATGAATTATTTTGAATTTGTAAGTGATCAGTTTATTGAAGCATTTTGGCAACACCATTTAAACGGACTTATCTTTAACCGCATTCCATTCATCAAAGATTATAACTTCCGTGAAATCGTAGGAATCAACATGGTGTATGGAACGCTGAGCCAACGAAATAAAAATTTCAACAGCAACAACACGTTCACCGTAATGGACGATGTGCCTTATTTTGAAGTTGATTTAGGAGTTGAAAACATTTTAGACATCATTCGCATCGATTTTCTATACCGGTTAACGTATAACGATGATTTTTATAAAAAAGAATATGAACAGGCCAACCCGGGAAATCGAATCAACAATTGGGGAGTAAAAATCGGATTGCAATTTTCATTCTAATCATTTAAAAGTATGCTAGATTTAACAAAAGAATATTGGACCTCCCGTTATACTAAAAATGATACAGGTTGGGATTTAGGAGAAATCTCCACTCCACTCAAAGAATACATTGATCAACTCACGGATAAAAGCATTTCAATATTAATTCCGGGAGCTGGCAATTCATACGAAGCGGAATACCTTTTCAAAAATGGTTTTAAGAATGTAACCATCATTGATCTTTCAGAAGAACCACTTAAAAATATTCAAAAACGCATTCCTGATTTTCCAAAAGAAAACTTAATTGTAGGCGATTTTTTTGAACACCACAACTACTATGATTTAATTTTAGAACAAACATTTTTTTGTGCCATCAATCCATCCTTGCGACAAGCGTATGCAAAAAAGATTCATGAATTACTCAACAACAAAGGAAAACTGGTAGGTGTTCTATTTAATGATGTATTAAACACCGACAAACCACCATTTGGAGGAAACAAAGAAGAATATATTTCCTATTTCAAGCCCTATTTTCATTTCAAGACATTCGAGAGCTGCTACAATTCAATAAAACCGAGAGCAAACAGAGAAGTGTTTATTCATTTTGAGAAAAAATAAACACGACACCAGATTTCTCTCCTTTTTTTTAATTTCGTATCTTCGCACAACGATGAAGTTGCGAATTCTCATACTATTACTTTTAGTTCCGTTTTTAGTTGCTGCCCAGCAAAAAAAAGCAAAGCAAACAACTAAAAGCAAACCTCAAAAACCAAGCATAGAAGCCTTCTATGCCTCGCATCAGCTTGCTCCGGATTCTGCATGCAGCCCTTACCTGTATTATCAAGTTTATGATTGGGTAGGCACCAAATACAAATATTCAGGCCGTACAAAAAAAGGCATCGATTGCTCCGGTTTTGTGAGCACCATGTATAAAAATACGTATTGCATCGACTTAATGGGAGGCTCCAAAGATCTTTGGCCCATTGTAAAACCGGTAGAAAAAAACGACTTAATGGAAGGCGACATTTTATTTTTCAAAATCAAGAAAGGGCAAATTTCTCATGTCGGTGTTTATTTGGGGAATAACAAATTTGCTCATGCATCCGTTCATTCCGGAGTTATCATCAGCGATTTGAACGAAGACTATTATAAAAAATACTTTTTTAAAGGCGGACGGATTCAATAAGTAAAAAGGAAATTAATACTATGGGCAAAACACTAATCTTGAACGGCAAACAAATTGAGCAAAAGATCAATCGAATTGCCTATGAAATATACGAGAACAACCATTCTGAAAAAGAGATTATCATTGCGGGAATTTCTGACAATGGCTATATTTTTGCAAAACGATTGGCAAGTGTTGTAGAAAAAATTTCTTCCATTAAAATAAAATTGATTGAGATCAAAATTGATAAAGAAAATCCGCTTGCGAAAGAAATAAAGATTTCATTGTCGGACAAAGAATTAAAAAACAAAGTCATTATTCTGGCAGATGATGTTTTAAATTCTGGCAAAACGCTCATCTTTGGTGCGAAGCCATTTTTAATTGCTCCGGTAAAACGTTTAACAACGGTTGTTTTGGTCGACAGAGGTCATAACCGCTATCCAATAAAAGCGGATTTTGTAGGATTATCCTTATCCACTACTTTGCAGGAACACATTACTGTTGATTTGAAGAAAGGTAAAGAGTCGGTTTATTTAAGTTAAACCCCAACTTGTTCTTTCACAAAGGCCGCCAATTCCTTTACATTTAAGTCTTTGCCTTTTACGATATATTGTGCTTGGTGGTAGATGTCTTCTCTTTTTTCCAATTGTCGATTCACAAATTCTCTCAATTGCTTTTCATCTTTATTTAAGATAAGTGGGCGCTTTTCTTTTGCATTCATTAATCGATTGACAAGTGAATCAGCGCTCATTTTTAAATAAACGGTTGCACCGCTGTTGTTCATCAACTCCATATTATTGTAATAACAAGGAGTTCCGCCACCGCAGGCAATAATAACATTTTCTTTCTCAATTACTTTTTTAAGCGAATTGTGTTCCATCGCTCTGAACTCCTTCTCCCCTTTGTTAGAAAATATTTCAGGGATTGTCATTTTGTATTCTTGTTCAATAAATTTATCCAAATCAATAAATTCGTATCCCAATTGGGTTGCCAAGGTTTTACCGGCAGAAGATTTACCACTCCCCATGTATCCGGTTAAAAATATTTTTGCCATTAGTTTGGAAGTATTAGTGGAAAATCAATTTCAGACTTTCCGTAATTAATAGAACTCAATTTATTTTTTTCGAAATAAAAATCAATGTTTACTTCATCAAACGTTAATCGTTTTTCGCCCCACTCGTGCACTTCTGTTTCGAAGTTGGTGATGCCTTTGCTTTTAAATAAATCAATAATCTGTTTTTCGGTGAAGGAGAATATCTTTTGTCCCCACAAAACCACATCTTCATTGTCAATTTCCACACAACAAAAAATTTGTTCGTTGTGTTCATCAAAAAACAGAGAAAATCCCTGTTCCCAATAATGCCATACGGTAGATTGACTGTCTTCAATATCATCCAAAAACTCATTTTCTTCCGCTTTACCGAAAACTTTTTCAGCATCCGCCATGGATGCACCGAAAAGCAAATCAGACAGGCCCAGAATAGGTTTTATTTCCAAATGCAAACTCAATGTGAATATCGATAGGTTATACACAATTATACCACTTTTTTACGACATATCCACTTCTGTCGGCTATAAGATTTAATCTTTTACAGACCAATGATTCGGTTTCGAAAACAGATTGAAATGCGCTGAAAATCAGGCAGAAAGAAAATAGTTCAGTTTTTATTTAAAAAGGCTTTGCAAAATTAAATAATGCATCTATATTTGCACTCCCAAAAACAAACATTCTGGTTTTGGGGACTACAATGAAAGTGTAGATTAGATTCCGTAGCTCAGCTGGTAGAGCATTACACTTTTAATGTAGGGGTCCTGGGTTCGAATCCCAGCGGGATCACTGTAAGGTCCTAAAGCCTCTCCGCAAGGAGGGGCTTTTTTATTTTCAGATGCGTTGAATAATTTCATTCATAAGTATCAGAAAATAAAAAAGACATAGAACGCAAAGCGTTCAGGCTTTAGATATTGGACCATTGAGTTTATTGGGAACAGCGAAGCTAATCCCAGCGGGATCACATAAGATCTCAAACCCAAGCCTTTTCGGCTTGGTTTTTTTTATTTATATACGTCAAAAGCTCGCTTTTGTAAGTAATATAAATAAAAAAACTTCGCTCCTTGAAGAGGAGCGGGTTTGAGATATCGCACACGACAAGCTGGGAACATGAAATAATCCCAGCGGGATTCTACAGCATACAACTCAACCTCCAAAATCAACAACTCACCCATTTTATACTTTTGCAGGTTCTCAGTCTCCTGTACTATTGCATAAAAAACATCAAAAATGAAAAAAACAGTCCTATTCTCATTTATCCTCTGCCTTTTCCTTTCTATTGGCAACAGTGCAGCACAAACGCCAACACAAACCATCAAAGGTGTTGTAATCGATAAACAATCCCAAGCAACAATTCCGGGCGTTAACATTGTTATCATGAATTCTGATCCGCTCAAGGGTGTGAGCACTGACATGGACGGACATTTTAAAATAACGGAAGTAAAACCGGGTAGATACGACTTGAAAGTAACTTATTTAGGTTACAAAGAAATTGTCATCCCCAATGTTGTTGTTACTGCCGGCAAAGAAGTGAGCTTAGATGTAGCCTTGGAAGAAAATGTAAACTCCTTGAAGGAAATTGTTATTTCAGGAACCAAAAAGAATGAAACCAACAATGAAATGTCGACCATCAGCGCACGCTCCTTTTCCATGGAAGAAGTAAATCGTTATGCAGGTGGACGCTCCGACCCTTCTCGTTTAGCAGCCAACTTTGCCGGAGTAAGCAGTCCGGATGACTCCCGCAACGACATCGTTATTAGAGGCAACTCACCAACCGGAGTATTATGGAGAATTGAAGGATTAAATGTACCCAACCCGAATCACTTTTCAACTGTGGGAACCACCGGTGGTCCCGTAAGTGCAATCAATACAAACGTTTTAAAAAACTCTGATTTCTTTACCTCTGCTTTCCCATCCGAATATGGAAATGCAAATGCAGGTGTTTTCGATTTAGGATTCAGATCAGGGAATGCCGACAAACGCGAACATACCATTCAATTTGGTGCGTTAACCGGACTTGAAGCAATGACCGAAGGACCAATCAACAAATCGAAAGGTTCATCGTATTTGTTTGCTTACCGCTATTCGTTCACCGGTTTTGCACAAGCATTAGGAATTCCTGTTGGAACAACTGCAACACCATTCTATCAAGATTTATCATTTAAAATTAATAGTGGAAACACCAAACTCGGAAAATTCACCCTCTTTGGATTGGGCGGTGTGAGTAAAATCGAATTCCTACATAATAAAATTGACAGCACCGATCTTTTTGCTGACCCAACAACTGACAGTTATTTTACAAGTGATATTGGCGTAGTCGGATTAAAACATTTTATTCGCTTAGGAGCAAAATCATACATGAGTACCGTTATCGGATCGACTTATGCAGCCTCTAATTTTAATTTAGATACCATCTCCATTTCCGATGAAACACCATCACGCACACTTGAAAACAAAACCACACGCATCCATTATTCCGCAAACACCTCCTTCAATTCAAAAATAAATTCAAAATTATTTATCAAGATTGGTGCAATGGCAGAAATCATGAACTTGAATTTATTTTACAGAAATAAAGAATCGAATGGCAGCTGGAATCAAATCTGGGATTACAATGATTACACAACATTGGTGCAAGGATATGCGCATGCAAAATACAATTTCACCGACAAACTTACCTTAAATGCAGGTGTTCATGCACAAATGTTAACGCTTAACAACGCAACCTCTGTTGAACCACGTGCCGGATTAAAATATCAAGTGAACAATAAAAATGCAATCAGCGTAGGTTATGGAATGCACAGTCAAATGCAACCGACCGATGTTTATTTTTACAGAGAATTAAAAGCAGATGGCACGTATGACCAATCGAACAAAGATTTAGAATTTACAAAGAGTCAACATTTTGTTTTAGGTTATGATGTTTTACCTGCTAAAGATTGGAGAGTAAAAGTTGAAGTGTATTACCAAATGTTATCCAACATTCCTGTTACGAATACACCAAGTAGCTTCTCGATGCTGAATGCTGGAGCAAGCTTCAACCCAAATGAGCAAGGCTCCTTGAAAAACAAAGGGACAGGCACAAACTATGGAACAGAATTAACAATTGAGAAATTTTTCAGCAGAGGATATTATGGTTTAATTACCGGTACATTATATGAATCAAAATACAAAGGAAGTGATAACATTGAACGCAATACAGCCTTTAACGGAAAGTTTGTTTACAATGTATTGATTGGAAAAGAATTTAAAGTAGGAAAAGAAAAACGCAATGCCATCAGCTTCGATGTTAAAATGACACAAGCCGGTGGAAGATATTATACACCTGTTGATTTAGTTGCATCACAAGCAGCACAACAAGAAGTATTATCCGGAGATTCACTTGCATTCACTTCGCGTTATTCTAACTTTTTCAGACTGGATGTTAAAATGGGATACACCATGAACAGCAAGAAAAGAAATGTAGCTCAGTCTCTGTTTTTTGATATTCAAAATATTACAAACAACAAAAATGTGTTTGCAGAACGTTACAACCCGCAAACCAATAAAATAAATACGGCTTATCAAATTGGGTTCTTCCCGAATTTCACTTATAAAGTACAATTTTAAAGATGAAAAAGATTTTAATACTAAACGGCCATCCCAATCCTGAAAGCTATTGCAGTGCACTTGCGATGACCTATAAAAAAGGAGCAGAAAAAACAACCAAGGAATTAAAAACAATTGAATTGTCAGAAATCAATTTCAATCCGATTTTAAAACATGGTTATCAAAAACGCACCGAATTAGAACTTGACTTATTCGCTGCATGGCAAAAAATTGAATGGGCAGACCACATCGTAATCATCACCCCTATTTGGTGGGGAGGAATTCCTGCAGGATTAAAAGGTTTTTTCGACAGAGTATTCTTGCCCGGAATGGCATTTCAATATCGAGAAAATTCAGTGTTTTGGGATAAGCTCTTAACCGGAAAAACTGCCCACATCATTAGCACCATGGATACACCCAACTGGTACTATAAATTGATTTACGGAAATGCAGGGATCAAACAATTAAAAAACAACATCCTGGAATTCTGTGGGATAAAGGTTGTAAAAACAACAGCCATCACACCGATGAGAAATTCAACGGAAGCATTTCGAAAAAAATGGCTGGCTCAAATTGAAAACGATGGTTATAAATTAAAATAAGAAGAGATTAATTGTTAAATTTATACCATGCGTACCAAGAAAAGTAGATTTATTTACATGATCATTGCGGGAATAGGAATTTCTATGCTCCTGCATTTGATTATTCCTTTCCCGGATGAAAATCACAGTAAATTTTTCGATTTTTTAATATCCATCTTTATTACCATCATGGCATGGGAGGGAAATTTACGCATCGACAATTGGATGAATCAAAAATTTCCTTGGGTTGAAAAACCAGGCAAAAGGATTCTTGTACACTTTCCTACCAGTGTCATTTTTAGTTCTGCGGCAATATACATCCCAATGTATTTCTTCAACATCTTTATCTGCCATGCCGAAGCAGCCGGGAACGATAAAACATTTATGGTCACCACCATCGTTATTGGAACGTTGGTATCCGTGATTATTTTGTCGATAGAAATAAGTACCCAGTTCTTTAACCAATGGAAACAATCCATGATTGAAGCTGAAAAATATAAAACAGAAAGTGTAGAAGCTCAATTACAAAATTTAAAAAATCAAATCAACCCACATTTTTTGTTTAATAACATGAGTGTGCTGTCTTCGTTGGTTTACAAAGATCAGGACAAGGCCGTTGACTTTATCAATCAATTATCAAAAGTATACCGATACTTGTTAGACAATCGGAATAATGAGTTGGTTTCGTTGGAAAATGAGTTGGCATTTATCAAATCGTATATCTATTTACTTCAAATCCGATTCGACAAAAACATCATCTTTCATCTCAACATCGAAGAACAAAAACGATCCATGCTTATTCCACCGATGGCAATCCAAATGCTAATCGAAAATGCCATTAAGCACAACGAAATTTCCGAAGCATTACCGCTGACAATTTCTATTCAAACGGTAGAAAACAAAATTGTTGTCATCAACAACTTGCAGCTTCGAACCAATCCGGAAGTGAGTTCAAAATCCGGACTGCAAAATATCAAGGACAGATATCACTTTTATACAGATCGATCAATTGAAATCATTCAAGATAATCAATCATTTATCGTAAAATTACCACTACTAAACGCGCAATGAA
>Ga0075163_10012209_pt1 | contig 11194 bp, 7 predicted proteins | sample JI1023141ADNA_FD_71478 | JGI IMG/M metagenome (GOLD analysis project Ga0075163, IMG submission 71478) | Wastewater effluent complex algal communities from Wisconsin, to seasonally profile nutrient transformation and Carbon sequestration -... | ecosystem: Engineered > WWTP > Effluent > Algae...
CCGCGTAGTGCTTTGGGCCAGTTGTGTTGTGGACTGCCCCCAATACGTAGTGGTTTCAACCGAGTGTGTAGTGAACCCGGCCCAACGCGTAGTGCCCAGGGCAAACCGTGTAGTGGTCTTCCCCTCGCGCAGGGTCTCCCGCCTCGGGGACCCTGAGCCAACCGCGCTCCGTAGCATGCCCGAAGCTACTCGAACACGATAGTCCCCGTGTACCGCTGCTGACCATCCCCGAGCTCCACATGGTAGAGCCCCTTGGCTTGGGCTTGGATGTCCACCTGCACGCCCGCATTGCCCATGGTGACAGGTACCCGTTGCACCAGTTGACCGGTCTGGTCGAAGATGGACAACAACAGACCGTTGGTGAACTGCAGGTGCGTGGGCAGTTGCACCGTGCATAGACCGTTGTTGGGGTTTGCACGAATAAGCAGGTCCTCGTGCAAGGCCATAAAGGCGGGGCCTACGCCGGTGTAGCCGGTGAGGGTGTCGAGTTTGGCGAGCATGACCGAGTTGGTGGCGGGCAGGTTTACCGGTCCGAAGGCGACGTTGCCCGTGTACGGTGCCGATATGATCAGATCATCTCCATCGATGGCCAAAGATCCGAATGAACCCGTGCTGGGACCGAAATAGAAAGCCGAAAGACAGTTGCCCAAGGTGTCGAAACGTGCGACGTAGGTACTCGATTCGCCAGCTGGAACAGCTTCCACAGGTCCGATAGCCGTTGTGTCGGTAAAATCACCCATGATGTAGACCGTTGAACTGGCATCCACCCAAATAGGGCTGGCGGCGCAATAGCCTTCCGTCCAGAACGGTATTATCCACTCGGGATCCCCGTCAAGACTGTAGCACGCTAGGAATTTGTTCGACCACGGCGCCGAACCGTTGAAGGTTTGACCATCAAAGACAAAGTCACCGCCGAACCCGCCCGAAACAATGGCATGGCCACCAACAACCGCACATCCGGCGCTACCATTTCCATCGCCAGTTGAGCCTTGATGGCGTCGAAACCACGATATCGAACCCGTGGTGTCCACCAAAGCAAGCACCCCGCTGGCACCATCGGTAATGCCGAGATCGGTTCCAAATAACTCGTCTCCCTCAAGCCCCACCATGCTCAGCAGCCAATGGGTAGAGTCCACCCACGCAGCGGAATGGACACTTGCGTATTTCACCGACCGTTTCGCGGACTTGAAAACTCCGTTCTGGTCATATCGAGCTATGAACCCACCATACGGGATCGACACTTCGGGATTTCCCACGAACTGCGGAGACGCAAGGATCGATTGACCGAACCAGTACAAGTCCCCGTTCGGGTCACTTAGCAGGCAATGGGTATAAACCGCAGGCCCGCGAACTGACCGCACCCATGCACAAGTTCCGTCGGTTTCATAGCAGGCCATGAAGATTGATGTTTGGTCATTTTGCTCGCTGAACTGGGCACAGCCGAAGTCTGCTTGGCTGTTGTAGGTGCCTGTGACAATAATGCGGTCACTTACCGGTTCGTAGTGAATAAACTCACCATCATCCCGGTCATTCTGTAACGGCACTCCCCCGACCGTGCGAACCCATTGGTTCACACCGTTACTGTCCCATTTGGCCACTACGATATCTCCGCTGCCTAAGACGGGGCTGCTGTTCCCGTCAAAATCGATCAGACCTGTCAATGTTCCAGTGCCATAGATATTGCCAACTGTATCAGTTGCCAGAAGGAAGCCTACGACTGGCGTGTTGGGTGTCGCGTAGTGCTTCAACCAAGTGAGTTGTTGCCCACGACCGAGGAGTGAAGCAGCAAATGCGACAACCCAGCATCCGTGCCTCAGCGCTGAATGATGAAGCTTGTGGTTCGAGAACATGTGCTCAGTTGGTATTGAAGTTCGTAACGTCCGGGGAGGAGTGCGGATACATCGATCTGCATAAAGTGCTTAACGCATACCCAGGTCATGGACTTGCGCCCTTGACCGACCATGATGGTGCATGTGCCTTACCTCGCGCAGGGTCTGCGCCTCGCGACCCTGCGTACCTCTGCTTGAGCGCATGCCCGAAGCTACTCGAACACAATGGTCCCCGTGTACCGTTGCCTTCCATCCCCCAACTCCACATGGTAGAGGCCCTTGGCTTGGGCTTGGATGTCCACCTGAACGCCCGCGTTGCCCATGGTGACAGGCACCCGTTGCACCAGCTGACCGGTCTGGTCGAAGATGGACAACAACAGACCGTTGGTGAACTGCAGGTGCGTGGGCAGTTGCACTGTGCATAGACCGTTGTTGGGGTTTGCACGAATGAGCAGGTCCTCGTGCAAGGCCATGAAGGCCGGGCCTACGCCGGTGTAGCCGGTGAGGGTGTCGAGTTTAGCGAGCAGGACGGTATTGGTTGACGGCAGGATCGCAGGGCCAAAGGCAACACTGCTTGAGTAGGGTGCGGAAAGGACGATATCGTCAACTGAAAGCGCGAGCGAGCCAACTGCGCCACCGCTCGGACCGAAATAGAAAACTGAAAGGCAGTTCCCAGTGGTATCGTAGCGCGCCACGAAAGAACTGGACCCATATGTGGGAGCGGCCGAGACCGGTCCGATCTGAGTGGTGTCGGTGAATTCTCCCAATATGTACACCGTAGAAGCCGCATCCACCCAAAGAGGACTGGCTGAGGCATACCCTTCCGTCCAGAATGGTCTGATCCACTCAGGATCACCATTGAGACTGTAGGACGCGAGGAAGCTGGTTGACCAAGCCTCGGGACCAGTGATCAGTTCATCGTCAAAGACGAGTTCACCACCGAACAAGCCGGAGACGATCGCATGCTGACCAACCACTGCGCACCCTGCACTGCCATTGCCCTCGCCGGTGGAGCCTTGATATGTTTGATGCCAGACTACACTTCCGGAGGTGTCAATGGAGGCAAGAACTCCGCCGGAAGTGTTGGAAATGCCCAAATCGCTACCAAGTAGCTCAGCACCTTGGACCGCGGCAATACTGACTAACCAGTGTGTCGAGTCTACCCATGCCGCTCCATTGATGCTGCCATAATCTACCAACCTGCGTGCACTTAACAGATTACCATCGCTGTCGTAGCGAGCTACAAATGCACCACTTGGTATGGTTATGTTGGCGGAACCCACGAATTGGGGCGAACTGAGTATGGAAGCCCCGAACCAATACAGACCACCATGATGGTCGGATATCAGGTAATCGCTATAGATCGCGGCTGCGCGAATCGTCCTTACCCAGGCGCATATTCCATTCGGCTCATAGGCCGCCATGAAAATCGACCGATGGTCGTCCTCTTCACTGAACTGACCGCAGCCGAAGTTCGCTTGACTGTTGTAAGTGCCCGTGACGATGATGCGTCCGCTTACCGGTTCGTAGTGAATAAACTCCCCTGCGTCCCAATCATCCTGTAAAGGCACACCACCTACGGTATGGACCCACTGGTTGGTACCTGAACTGTCCCATTTGGCGATGATTATGTCCTGATAGCCTTGAACGGGGCTGCTGTTCCCGTCAAAGTCCAGCAACTCGCCATATCCCATTGAGCCTGTTCCATAGATGCTTCCATCCGGTGCTATAGCGAGCCGGAATCCGTTCACACCCACATCAGTGGTGCCGTAGTGTTTCACCCATTCTATGGATTGGGCCAAAACCAAGGTGAGGCACAGGAACAACACCGTTGTGAGGAAAAGACGCAATGTTCTCATCGCAGGATCTGAAATTGGACTGAGCGCATGCCCGCACCGTCACCTTGACATAACACATATTGACCTTGTGTTAACAAGGAAGTGTCGATCGAAAGTGTCGTCGATACGGGCGAGGTGGTAAAGCTGACCCGACCGGATCCGTCAGCGATTGTGCAGGTTCTCCCAATATGAAGTCCGAAAACGGTGATACGGTCAGTTGCGGGGTTGGGTGCCACAACGAGTTCGGGGCTGGGTTGGTCGAATTTCAATGAGAGCGTCACCGGTTGTTGAACTTCGCGAGCCGTTGCTGCTGTTGGAGGTGGTGTGACCCTTACCTGTGCATTTCGGTATTCCTCGGCATTGCAGTCCGGCCAAGTCTGTTCGTTGAACAAATGCGTCTCCGATCCTGCCATCGCGTGGAACTCCCCGATCACATGTACATTGAAGCGGGCCGAGTAATTCGCCACGGCACCCGTATCCCCAATGCCGGATATGAACTGGTCCGTAACGACAAGGTCGTTGTATGCCAGGTAGCTGATGGACTCCCCTATATCCGGCCATTCGAATTCAGTCGTATCGCTTACGCGCGGCCCGAAGCGAGGTAGGGTAAAGAGGGCTCCCGGGGCCTCATTCTGAAGATCTTGAAAGCCCATGCCACCGTGGAATGCGACTCCTCCTTTACTTGTACTATCTCGCCTCCAACCGGCCACTATTGGTTCTGGCCTGGGGACTTGGAAATAGCCATCTCCGAAAGTAGTGATTCGGTCCCAAGCACTCTCATTTGGAAAGAGAAAATCAGACTGGCCTGGTCCTGTGGTATAATTCCAATTCCACTCGATCACCGCATCGGCAACAGGCTCGTTGTTCTGATCTTTCACCCAACCCCAGGTCTGTATGCCTTCACTCTCAAACCCTAACCAACTCGGATAGTTGTACGGCGCGGCTGGTAGTTCCTGCGCCTCAGGCGGCAGCACGTAGCTGTCCAGCGTATCGGCCAGTTTCTTGATCCGCCAAGGGTTCACCCCATCCCCATAGCCCAAGGGAGAGAGCCAATTCCCGCTCACGCCCAATGGTTGGCTGAATACAGGCTGGCCAAGCGAATCGCGCCGCATTACCGGGTTGTTGCGGTTGCTTTGAAAGTCCCACCAGGAGTACCCGCTACCGCTCCCCTCGCGCAGGGTCTCCCGCCTCGGGGACCCTGAGCCAACCGCGCTCCGTAGCATGCCCGAAGCTACTCGAACACGATAGTCCCCGTGTACCGCTGCCTCCCATCCCCGAGCTCCACATGGTAAAGGCCCTTGGCTTGGGCTTGGATGTCCACTTGAACGCCCGCGTTACCCATGGTTACCGGCACGCGTTGCACCAGTTGACCGGTCTGGTCGAAGATGGACAACAACAGACCGTTAGTGAACTGCAGGTGCGTGGGCAGTTGCACGGAACATAAGCCGTTGTTCGGGTTGGCGTAGATGAGCAGGTTCTCTTGCAGGGCCATGAAAGACGGGCCAACGCCGGTGTAGCCGGTGAGGGTGTCGAGTTTGGCGAGCACGATAGAGTTCGAGGATGGCAGGGTAACGGGGCCGAAGGAAACATTACCCGCATATGGTGCGGAGAGCACGATTCTATTTCTAGACAGTGCGATGGACCCAGAAGACCCACTGCTCGGCCCGAAGTAGAAAGCTGAAAGACAGTTGCCCAAGGTGTCGAAGCGTGCGAGGAAGGAACTTGACTCGCCTACAGGGAGTGCTTGCATAGGACCCACAGTCAGAGTGTCGCTGTACTCACCAAAGAAATAGATCGTTCCCTGCTCGTCTACCTGTAAATCTTGGCTCGATGCCACATGGCCTTCGGTAACGAAAGGTCTGATCCACTCAGGCTCGCCAGACCACAAATCGTATGATGCCAAAAAAACTCTTGAATCATCTTCAGGACTCGTGAGTGTCTCTCCATCAAATGTCATTTCACCCCTGAACAGCCCAACCACGATTGCATGACTGCCCACGACAGCACAGCCAGCACTTCCGTTCCCGAATCCCTCGCTACCCTGATAGGTCTGATGCCATACGACGGTACCCGATGTATCAACCATGGCCAAGACGCCGCTTGCCGACTCAGTGATCCCCAAGTCGACGCCGAAAAGCTCAGAGCCCTCCAATGCCGGTATGCTCATCAACCAATGGGTGGTATCAACCCACTTCGCGGAACTCACCCCACCTATGTTCAGAATCCGTCGCGCGCTCTTCAAAATACCATCAACCCCATAGCGAGCGACAAACCCGCCATATGGAATATTCACACCGGGGAAACCAACGAACTGTGGCGAGCTGAGCACTGAGGCACCGAACCAATACAGATCCGAATTGGCATCGATGAGAAGGCTTCTGCTATAGACATATCCACCCCGAATGGTTCGTGCCCATTCACATGCACCTTCAGGCGTGTAGCACGCCATGAAAATGGCGCGCTGATCATTCTGCTCTGTGAACTCAACGCATCCGAAGTCTGCAAGACTATTGTACGTGCCATTAACGATGAGCTGTTCGGTCGCAGGGTTGTAGTTGATGTACTCTCCTTCGTCCCAATCCTCGAGCACAGGCACACCCCCAACCGTCCGCACCCATTGATTTACGCCGGTGCTGTCCCACTTGGCCACAATGATGTCCACCTGGCCCTGTACTGGAGCACTGTTGCCATCAAAATCAATGAGACCGCCTGCTGCGATGGAGCCGGTGCCGTATATGTTGCCCGAACCATCACAGGCCAGCTTGAACCCAGCGATCTGCGGGCTTGGGTTGCCGTAGTGTTTGACCCAAGCTACTTGTTGACCATAAAGTTGCTTGGGCTGACCAATGCTGGCCCCGAACACAAGCAGGATCAGCGCTGGATGATGAAGGGGATGGATCGCAGCCATGTTGCGGTTCGGTGTTGTAAAACGTAAGGACCAGGTAACAGCGCAGTGACGTTCAATGTGGTCGTTGTAGCCATACAGTTAGCAGCCATGCAATCGCGGCCTTGTGCGTCAACAATGATGAACTGGCCTATTGCGGTGGCACAACGGACAACGATCTCGGTATTCGCGGGAACAGGTAACACGGAGAGCGCCACAACCTCTTGGACGAAGCGCAACTTCAACACTTGTTCGCCTGCTGGGGCCTTGTCGACAGCGATAGCCCTCGGCGATCGCCTGTTCTGCAAGGCTGACTTGAGCACAGCACTATTGCAGTCCGGAACCGGACGTTCAATGAACAAGTGCGCCTCAGAACCCTGTTGGGCCCAGTATTCGCCAGAAACGTGTACGTTAAATCCTGCGGAGTAGTCAGCGGTAGCACCACTACCGATGATCTGGTCACCTACTTCCAGATCATTGTACGCTTGATAGTTGATTGTTTCCCCTGCGCCGGGCCATTGGAACTCTGTGGAATCCCGCACGTAGGGCCGAAGCCGTTCCATTTCGTAAGTGGTATCAGGGGCATCCAGATGCACGTTCCCGATACCCATACCCCCGTGAAAGGCCAGCGACGAGGCGATAATGGGTGTGTTCGTGGAAAGCTCCCAACCATGAGTCGTTTCGGGTGGCTTAGGCACTTGAAAGTACCCGTCCACGGAAGTGGTGATACGGTCCCATGCACTCTCTTCAGGAAACAATTCCGGAGGCATTCCCCAAATCGTCTGATACTTCCACCCCCACTCGATGACCGCATCAGCAATGGGCTCGTTATACTGGTCCTCCACCCACCCCCATGTCTGCGTGGCATCACTCTCAAACCCCAACCAGCTTGGGTAGTTGTACGGCGTGGGTGGTAGTTCGTGTGCCTCGGGTGGCAACACGTAGGTGTCCAGTGTATCGGCCAGCTTCTTGATCCGCCAAGGGTTCACCCCGTCACCGTAGCCCAAGGGAGAGAGCCAATTCCCGCTTACGTCCCATGGGTTTTGCAGTACGCCGTTACGCAGGATACCATTGTTGCGGTTGCTTTGGAAGTCCCACCAGGAGTACCCGCTGCCGAGACTTCTGCGCACAGCGTCCATGCTTTCAAATGCGTAGGTCACCTGTTGGTCCTCGTTGCCCCACATCCATGGCATCTTGTGGAACATGGGATCGGGCAGCAGGCACACGTTGTTGGTATCCACGCCGTGGTCAGTGGTATCATCATCCGCACTGAAGGCGGTTTCACCGATCATCCACGGCATAGGGCAGGTCTTGCCCAGCCAATACATCTCCGCGCGCATCTCATCGTTGGCCTTCGCCACATCGTAGTTGCCGAACAGTTCCACTTGGGGGTAAAAGTGCGGGGAGTAGAAGTCCAGCTTCATCACCATGGGGTCCCAGGAGTTCAACTCACTGATGTACGAACCACCGAGGGTGATCAGATGCGCTGGGTCATAGTGCCGCAGCGAGTCATAGAACATCGTTGTCCATTCGCATATGGTCTGTTTGGTCCGCAGGTGGGTGGAGTCTTCGCCCCAGCGCGGTTCGTTCCACAGGTCATAGGCCATCAACGCGGGGTGGCCGTTAAGTTCCTCGGCAAGCCTTCCAAGATAGACCGAGTAGGCCTCCGCATCGGCGGTCGTATAGTCGCGCCAAGGGTCAGGGGGGTCAGATTGGTCTGGTGGTTGGTAGCCGACACGCCCACCGGTGAGCAGGATCATTTTCAGGTCCGCACTATCGCAGAGGTCGAGCACATGGCGGATGAGATCGAAGTGTTTGGCGGCCACGGGTCCGTTCAACGTGGGATAATCCAGCGGCACACGGTAGGTCCAGTAGAAGTCAGTGTTGGCGTGAACAGAAAGACTATAGTAGCGCTGCCCCTGTGGCCCGCGCAGGTTGATGGGGGCAAGGCCGCCAACGGCGCGAATGGCATTGAAGCCCATGGCACGCGCTTGGGCGAAGTGAGCAAGCAGTTGGGCATCGCATTCCGAAGGGGAGTGGCACTCGAAGGCTTGGGTCGGTTCGCGATCGTATGTTCCCTCAGGTGTCATGTAGAGCTGGCTTGTGTCGCTCCCGGTCGTGTCGATCATATTGGTGGTGAGTTCGAGCCCGTAGTTCATCACATTGGGATAGAAGTCCGAACCATCCACTTTGAAGTTGCGCCCCTGCAAGGTAACCATGCCGCTCTGGGCGCAGGCGAACTGTGCCCAGATCATGGGCAAGACCAGCCCGGCGTATGCTATGCTGCCTGGTCGGACCATCACCGTTGGGCTTCCAAGTGGGCCAACCTGACCTTCATCGCCGTGAGTTCCTCATGCAGCCGCAAGATGTAGAGCTGCTGCTCCTCCACAGTGCGCAGCAGACGGAGCTGCAGGTCTCCCACTTCCACCCCTTCGTTCGCCTTCACCTCTTCAGCGGACGGGAAATTCGGCAAGTGGCCGTTCACGTGGATGTACTTCTTCAACTCATCCAACGGCATCAGGGTGTAGCCTGCGTCAAAGACGTAGTCCGGGAAGTTTTCGGCGGTGACCTTCACATCGCGGCTTACGATACCGCCTTCCACATAGAGCTTGTACAATGAACTGCTCTGTGCCACTGCGTTGCCGATCAGCACGCGACCATCAGCGTCCACGCGCAGGCGGTTCAGATCCGCCTGTTGGTCCCAAAGAAAGAAATCCTGGCCTCCGTCGCCTTCGAGATCACTGCCTAGTGCCCAGCGGCCGACACCGTCTTTCATGAATCGGATCTCCGTGTGCGCGTTGGCATCCTCGCGCGCATTGTTGATGGCAATGCCGGAGCGCTCCAGCACGGTATGCACCTCGAACTGATCGTCCGGATCCTGTGCGCCGATGGACACGTTCCCGTTCACGGCCACCTGCATGCGCACCTCACCATCGGTGATCACATCCAAGGGGTGCTCATCCAAGGTGCCCAGCACAGGGCGTTCTTCCGGACACAGGAGCGCGAAGGCGTTGCCTGTTGTCTTCCAGAACGGCGGATACAGCCCGAGGAGCTTGCATGGACTACCCGGTATCATCGGTTGCTCCGGCAAGTCCCCGGCGCGGATGATCCCATTCTCATCCCGGTAGAGCAATCCGAAGTTCGTAAGCGAACCGGAGAGTTTGATGTCCCCGTTGCTCTTCAGGCGGAGCGCTTCGCTCGCATTGCTCTTGAACACCACATCCTTGTTGTCCGTGGTGCCGAGGAACTGCGTGTTGGGGTCCGTACCCGCGTTGCCGGTTTTGCCCCAATCGTCCCGTTCGGGTTGGGTAAGCAGCAACGTAGGACCCTTGTGAAGGCATCCGTTCACATCCGTGATGTCCACTTGGTAGCTGCCAGCATCGAGTTGTGTGCGATCCTCCGTGGTGGGGCCATCCGCCCACGCATAGGTGTAGGGGGCCACTCCGCCGGTGGTGGTTACCTGAATGCTGCCGTTGTAGCAACTATAACAACTTATGTTGAAACCGCTGGCGTAGAGGTAAGGGGTGATCGCGGCCTCCAGCTTGTTCGGTTCGGTGAGGGTCAGGAATGCCCGCCCTTCCTCGTTCATGGCGTCGATCACGCTCACGCTGATGTATCCGCCGCGCAGATCGACCACGTCTTCGGTTGTGGCCCCGGTGCTCCATGCATAGGTGTAAGGCGGGGTGCCACCCGATACGGTGAGGTCGATGCTCCCGTCGGTCCCGCCATAGCAACTGATATTGACGCCGTGATAGTCGGAGGGTGTCAACGTTAAGGTCACTTGGGCCGTGCCATCGAAGGCATACCCGAGGACCAACATGACCAGTAACGAACGGACAACAGCCGATGGGTTGCGCGCGGTGCTTGCGTGTGGCATGGGAACACTGGGATCAAGGTGGTCTTGTATCCTTCCGCACACCGATGGTCTTCACCAAGGGCTCCCTCTCCGCTGAACGATACGAGGCTACTCATCAAACCCTTTGATGGCTGGCCATGTGGGGGCCTATGCTCACATTGCTACGCGCGTATCCCATGGCCTATTCTCCAGCCGTGCCGGTAGAACGGATGGAGAAAGGCTTGGAGCCGAAATCGGTTCAGGGCTTCCCATGGAACGTCAGTACACCAAAATGCAAAAAGCCCCGGCCACCCCGGAGTTTCATCCGGGGGGCCAGGGCTTTTGCCTGCAGGAAGAAGAGTGTTGCGCCCTACGCGGCCATGGTGCGCGCCGGTTCGCTCTTGCTGCTTTCGCCGGCCGTACCCACGGCGGTGATCGCGAACCAGAGGATGCTGCCGGGGATGTTGCCATCCGAATTGTACCGTTGCTTGGTGGTGGTACCGTTCAGCGATGGAGCTGTTCTCGCGGCTCAGGGGGAAGCCACAAGTAAGGAGCACCGCCCTGTCCCCGGCGGCGATGCCGTTGATGGAGTCGCACAACTTGGCGAGCAGTTCCTCCACTAGCGCTTCGGCGAGCTGCTTATCGCCCACCGCTTCAGTATCCCGGGTGTTGGCCGCGGTGGTCCGCAACTCCAGGTTGTCGGCAGCGTTCTTCAGCGTGGTCACCATAGCGGCGAGGCCCAAACTCTGGCGCGGGTGTTGGGCGCGTGTGGGGCTTGTGAGCGGGGAAGGCCGTCCACCCATGACCA
>Ga0075163_10012211_pt1 | contig 11192 bp, 7 predicted proteins | sample JI1023141ADNA_FD_71478 | JGI IMG/M metagenome (GOLD analysis project Ga0075163, IMG submission 71478) | Wastewater effluent complex algal communities from Wisconsin, to seasonally profile nutrient transformation and Carbon sequestration -... | ecosystem: Engineered > WWTP > Effluent > Algae...
ACGTGGTCGTCGCCGGGAAGGATCTGCGCGGTCGAGCAGCGGTCCGTCGCGTCCAGCACGGCGCCCCAGCGGTTCGAGGTGGTCTCGTCGGGCGAGAACACGCGGAAGTTCGCGCGGTTCCCCTTCACGACGTCGCGGATCAGTTCGCCCTGGACCTTCGTGGCTTCGCCCTGCATCCCCCCGGGCTTCTTCACCTTCACCGCATAGTCCCGGAAATCCGGCAGGCGCAAGTCTTCGAGGAGCAGGCCGCCGTTCGCGTGGGGGTTGGCGCTCATCCGGCGGGAACCCTTCGGGGCCAGCTCGGCGATCTCGTCCACGAGGCGGCCTTCCGGATTGAACAGCTCGCGAGGCCGATAGCTCTTGAGCCATGTCTCCAGGATCTTCACGTGACCCGGGCGGTCCATTTCGCCCATCGGCACCTGGTGCGAGCGGAACGTGCCCTCGGTCTTCCGGCCGTCCACGACCCTTGGGCCGGTCCAGCCTTTCGGGGAGCGCAGGACGATCATGGGCCAGCGCGGCCTCGACTTGAAGCCGCGGGAGCGCGCCGTGCGCTGGATGCGCTGGATCTCCTTCACGACCGCCTCGAGGGTGAGAGCCATCCTGCGGTGCATGCGCACGGGATCGTCGCCCTCCACGAAGTACCGCGCGTAGCCGTAGCCATGGAACAGCGCCTCCAACTCCTCATGGGGAATCCGCGCGAGCACCGTGGGACCGGCGATCTTGTAGCCGTTCAAGTGAAGGATGGGCAGCACCGCGCCGTCGTGCACGGGATTGAGGAACTTGTTCGAGTGCCAGGCGGTGGCGAGGGGTCCGGTTTCCGCTTCACCATCCCCGACCACGCAGGCCACGAGGAGATCCGGATTGTCGAAGGCCGCGCCGAACGCATGGGAGAGCGAGTAGCCCAACTCGCCGCCCTCGTGGATGGACCCCGGAGTCTCCGGCGCCACATGGCTCGGGATGCCACCGGGAAACGAGAACTGCTTGAACAGCCGCTGCATCCCCGCTTCGTCCCGCGTGATGTGCGGATAGACCTCGGAGTACGTGCCTTCCAGATACGCGTTCGCCACGAGTCCGGGGCCGCCGTGGCCCGGCCCCGTGATGTTGATGACGTCGAGGTCGTGGGCCTTGATGACGCGATTGAGGTGCGCGTAGATGAAGTTCAGGCCCGGGGTGGTTCCCCAATGTCCGAGAAGGCGCGGCTTGATGTCCGAAAGCGCGAGCGGCCTCCGGAGCAGCGGGTTGTCGTAGAGATAGATCTGGCCGACCGAGAGATAGTTCGCGGCGCGCCACCAGGCGTCGATGCGACGGAGATGGTCGGGGGTGAGGATGCTTCTGGTCATGGACTGCGATGCCTCGGAGGTCGAGCGAGCCTGAGGACGCGGGTCACGGATCTCGCGATCATCAGCTCCTCGTCGGTGCGGATCACCCGGACGGTGACGCGACTCGTTTCATTGGAGATGACGGCGGCGCCCGCCCGGTTGCGGCGTCGACTCAGGTAGAGGCCGAGGAAGCCGAGGTCGGCGCAGATGCGCTCGCGAAGGACGGGCGCGTTCTCACCAATGCCGCCCGAGAACACGAGCGTCTCGAGGCCGCCGAGGACCGCGGCGAAGGAGCCGATCCACTTCCGCACCTGATAGCAGAAGAGTTGAAGCGCCTCGGCGGCACGCGGGTCGGTCGCTTCCAGAGCGAGCAGATCGCGCACATCGGAGCTGGTTCCGGAGACGCCGCGCAGGCCGGATTCGCGATTCACCATCTGCTGAAACCGCTCGGCGGTCATCCCCTCCACCCGCGCGAGGTAGTAGGCAACACCCGGATCGAGATCGCCCGTTCGGGTGCTCATCATCAGGCCGGAGGTCGGCGTGAAGCCCATGCTCGTGTCCAGGCTCCGGCCGTCTTTCACTGCGGCGAGGCTCGCGCCATTCCCGAGATGCGCGAGGATCACGCGGCCTTTTGCCGCCGCTGGATCGAGGCGTGCGAGTTCCTCCATGAGGTACGCGTAGGAAAGGCCATGGAAGCCGTAGCGCTCGATCCCCTTCGCGGCAAAGCGCCGGGGAATCGGCAGCAGCCGCGCGATCCGCGGCAGGGTGCGATGGAACGCGGTGTCGAAACATGCAACCTGGGGAAGCTTCGGATGCCGTCTGCCGAACGCCTCCATCAGTGCGACTTCCCCGAGCAGGTGCTCCGGATCGTACGGCGTGATCCGGCGGAGTTCCGCGAGCAGCGTCTGGGTGACCCGCTCCGGCTCGGCGTGCTTCATGCCGTGCACCACGCGATGCCCCACCCCGACCACGCGCTCGAAGGCCGGCTGGGTCTCGAGCCAGTCGAGCAGGAACGCCGCCGCCCCAGGGGGGTCGGACGCCTTCAACGGGAGGAGCAGGGGCGCGGCCCTCGTTGGATCGTCGACGCTGAGGGTCGCTCGGCCCATGCCAATGCGGTCGACCTTCCCGCGGAGACGGCGAAGAGGCGCCTCGGCACTCTCATAGATGGCAAAGCGGATGCTGGACGAGCCGCCGTTCACGACCAGGAGGCCTGGTTGAGCCGGATCCATCAGGCCGACTCAGTCCCCTTCGGGCCGGAGGGTGCGGGATCGGTCCGACGGCCTCCTTCGGTCTCGAGTCGTCCTATCGTGTGCTCGAGCACCTTGGCGAGCCGCTTCGCGGCGCCCTCCAGCGCGTCCTCGATGGTCGCGGCCTCGTGGGTGACCGCCGTGGGCTTGCGGCCTTCGAGGCGGGCTTCCAGCACGCAGCGCTTGTCGTTGGTGCCGCTTTTCTCGCTGTTCCCGTCGGTGAGGTGGACTTCCACCCGCGTGATCCGGTCGTGGAAGCGTTCGAGCGCGCCTTCGACCACGCTTCGGGCGTGCGCCACCAGTCGCTCCTGTCCAAGAACGTGGCTGTCCGTATTGACCTGAATGTGCATGACGTCTCCTTCGTTCTCAAATAGTGCTGAGTCGGTAGAGAGCAACGCGCATGCCACACACGATGCGGCGGCCGGCGCCGCCCCTCGCCCATCGCGCGCGCGTCTGCCGTCCGCGAGGGTCGCGCCTTTCGCCCCTTTGTAGAAGAGTGACGAGGTCGACCACGCGCCGCCGCGCGCAGGTAGAGTTCGCCTCATGGAGAGCTCACCTGTCGCGAGGACCCTGCAGATGGCGCGTCACGTTCGCTCAGACGCCCTCCGCGCCGAAGCCTGAAGTCATCACCTTGAAGGCGACACGGAACGACCGCGCGCGCCAGGTCCTGCGTGTCCGACATGAGTTAGGCGATCGATGATCAAACCAGCATCCATAGGGCTGGAGGCGTCCTCTCATTGCCAGTTGCGCTGCCCCTCCTGCCCGACGACGACGGGCCACATACACCCCGCCGTCGGCAGCGGCTTTCTACGCCTCGCCGATTTCTGCCGGCTGCTGGATGAAAGCCCCTACATCAAGGAAATCGAGCTCTCGAACTACGGCGAGATCTTCCTCAACCCGGAGTTGCCCGAGATTCTCCGCGAGGGTCACAGGCGCGGCGTGGCGTTGACGGCGGCAAATGGGGTCAATTTGAACAACGTGCGGCCGGCGGCGCTCGAGGCCGTGGTGCGCTATCGCCTGCGGCACATGAACTGCTCGATTGACGGCGCCAGCGACGAGACCTACGGTATCTACCGTCGCCGAGGCAATTTCGATCGGGTCATCGCCAACATCCGCGAGATCAATCGCTGGAAGAAGGAGCTTGGTTCGAAGTACCCGAGGCTCTCCTGGCAGTTCATCATCTTCGGCCATAACGAGCATGAGATCAGCGCCGCGCGCCGTATGGCCGGCGAACTGGGCATGCGGTTTCACCCGAAGTTGACCTGGGACCCCGATATCTCTCCTGTCCGGAACGTTGCGCTGGTGCGCAACCAAAGCGGGGTCGGCGCGGCGACCCGCGAGGAATACAGAGAAAAGACGGGCCATCTCCTGATGCGCGGCATCTGCCACCAGTTGTGGGATCGCCCGCAGATCAACTGGGACGGCAAGCTGCTGGGCTGTGCCCGAAACTTCTGGGGTGACTTTGGCGGCAATGCCTTCACCGACGGGCTGACGGCTTGCGTGAACAACGAGAAGGTGGTCTATGCGCGCGAGATGCTTCAAGGGCGAAGACCGGCGCGCGCCGACATTCCCTGCACGACCTGCGAAAACTTCATCCATCTGCAAGAGAGCGGCCGATGGCTGAAGCCGCCTTCGGCCCTTAGAGGCCTGCTGCGGCGAATCCGAAACGCCGTAGATGAACTGAGGATTGGCAGAGCCTAGGGGCACCGGAGCGGTGTGGCCGGACCAGCGCACACCAGCTTCGGCGGTAACATCCGTGCCGATCGATGAGGGAGCGCATCATGCTTCGGGAGGAGCCGCGGAGGGCCACGCCGCGGGGGGTGCTTTCTTCGTCCCGGCACTTCGTCAGCCTGATCGCGATGCTCGTTCTGGTGGGTTCGGGGGAGGCCTGGCAAGGACCCCCACCCCTTCCCGCTCCCGTCGAGGCCGGGGGGCCGGTTCGGATCGATGGCTCGAACGGCCTGCTTCCCCTGGCGAGCGCCCTTCGAGACGCGTGGCGCGTTCATTCCCCGGAGATCGACGTCGCGCTGGGAGCGGGCCTCGGGGGCAGGGCGAGGCTCGATGCGCTCGCGAACGGCGACATCGACATCGCCCTCGCGAGCCAGGGACTGGATGTGAGCGACCTGGCGAAGCGCGGGATGACCGCCAACCTGGTCGCGGTGACTCCGGTGGTCTTCGGGGTTCATGCGGATCTGACCGTGCTCGATCTCAAGGCGGAAGACATCTGCGGCATCTACAGCGGAAAAGCTGCGACCTGGGCTGCGTTCGGCGGCCCGGCGATCGCGATCAGGCCCTTCCTGCGCACTGAAACCGACATCGATACCGAGGTCGTGCGAGCCAGGATTCCGTGCATGAAAGACCTTGTTCCCGGTCCCACGGTTTCGGTGGCGAGGACCACCGGCGACATGCTGGTGGCGTTGCAGAACAGCCCGGGGGCAATCGGTCTGAGCACCACGACCGCGGTTCGGCAAAGCATCGTGGCTCTGCGCGCCCTCTCCTTCGCCTCCGTGGCGCCAACGCCCGAGAATGTTCTCAATGGCCGTTACCCGCTCGTGCGGCCAGCCTATCTGATCACGATGAACCAGCCTCCGCCCTCTGCCCGGCGGTTCATCGCCTTTCTGCGGAGCGAGCGCGGGGCCGAGGCGATCCTGGCCGCGGGAGCGCTTCCCGCGCCGTCGGATTCCTCCTCTCGGTAGGTCTCGAAGACCCGGCAGCCGTCTTGGTCACCAGGGCCGGGCCCTCGAGGTGATCCACGCAATCGACGACTCCCCCGTTTGGCGGCACGCTCGGTATGGCCTGCTTGTTCCCGCAGGCAAGGGGCGAGCGAACAGGACCCGGTCGCCTTGACAGCGCCCGCGGGCCGAGCGCAGAATCCGCGGCCTCAATGAACATCGCAATGTCCCGCGGCCGGTTCGTCTTTACCAGCTCCCATGGAGCGGGTGGAGCGGTCGTGTAGACGAAGCCATCCAAAGAGCCCCTCAAAGGCCCGCTTCCTTGACCCAAGGAACCGGGCCTTTTGCTTTTTCTGAAGAAGCGAAAGAACCCCCAATGGATCTCAAAGTCGTCCGTGAACAACTGAGCGCCGCCGACACGGCCCTCGTCGAAGCCCTCGCTCTTCGCCAGCGCCTCGTGCGCGAGGTCGCGCGGGTGAAGGCCCCGGGAAGCGCCGCGCTCCGCGACATCGGGCGCGAGGAGGACGTGCTCACCCGCGTCGTCGAACTCGGACGCGAGAGCGGCCTCGACCCGTTCCATGTGACGCGGCTCTTCCGCGAGATCCTCACCCACTCCCTGCGCACGCAGGAGGGGATCCTCGCACCCGGCCAGGCCGCTTCGGACGCCGGCCTGCGCATCGGCTATCAGGGCAGCGAAGGGGCCTACAGCCACATGGCGGGGCTGCGGCACTTCGGCACGCTCGAACGCGACGTCACGTATCGCGGCTACGACTCTTTCGAGGGCATGCTCGAGGCTCTCGAAGGGGGCGAACTGGATCGCGCGGTGCTGCCGCTCGAGAACTCGACCTCGGGCTCGGTGACTCCGAACTACGATCTCCTCGCGCGCATGAACCTCGCGATCGTAGGCGAAGAGATCCAAGAGGTGGATCACTGCCTGCTCACCCTCGGCGATGTGCCGCTCTCCCGCATCCGCCGCGTGCTCTCGCATCCCGTGGCTTTGAGCCAGTGCGGCAAGTTCCTGGCAACCCTGCACAACTGCGAGATCGAGGCCTTCACCGACACCGCCATGTCCGCGCGGAAGGTCCGCGAGGACGACGATCCCACGCAGGCCGCGATCGCGAGCGACGAAGCGGGCCGCATCCACGGTCTCACCATCCTGAAGCGCGGCGTCGCCGACAATCGCGAGAACTTCACGCGCATGGCGATCGTCGCGCGCGCGCCGGAACCCTGCGATCTCCGCGTGCCCGCGAAGACGTCCATCGCCTTCGCGACGCGGCACGAGGAAGGCGCGCTGCTGCGCTGCCTCACCGTTCTCGCCGACCATCATCTGAGCCTCACCAAGCTCGAGTCGCGGCCGCGGCCCGGGGCGCCGTGGGAATACCTCTTCTACGCGGACTTCGAGGGGAACATCGCGGACCCGGACGTGGCCGCCGCGGTCCGGGAACTGCAATCGCGCGCGAGTTACCTGAAGGTGCTGGGTTCGTACCCGTCGCGCACGGCGGCCGCCGCGCGTCCCGCTGAGCCCCGCCCACGCGTGCAGGTGTCCACGGTCGGCGATGCCTCAACCGCCACGGTTGAAATCGCGAGACCGACACCTACAGCACCGAAGACGGGCGCACCACCGGCACTCGCCTCCCGCGAACACCGCTCGGAGGACACGAAGATCCCGATCGGCCCGGGCGTCGTGATCGGAGAGCCGGGGAAGCCGGTCGTCATCGCCGGGCCGTGCGCCGTCGAGTCGCTCGCGCAGGTGCGCGCGTGCGCCCGCGTGGTGAAGGAGTTCGGCGGGGCCATGCTGCGAGGCGGCTGCTTCAAGCCGCGCACCTCGCCCTACTCGTTCCAGGGCCACGGATACGAGGCCCTCGACTGGCTTGCGGAAGCCGGCGCTGAAGTGGGGCTGCCCATCGTCACCGAGGTGATGCACCCGCGCGACATCGGGGCGGTGGCGGAAAAGGCGCACATGATCCAGATCGGCGCGCGCAACATGCAGAACTTCTCGCTGCTCCGCGAAGTCGGCCAGGTGCATCGGCCGGTGATGCTGAAGCGCGGGATGATGTCGTCGATCGACGAGTGGCTGAACGCGGCCGAGTACATCCTCGCCCAGGGCAATCAGATGGTGCTGCTGTGCGAGCGCGGCATAAGGACGTTCGAGACCGCCACCCGCAACACCCTCGATCTGTCGGCGGTTCCCGTCGTTCGTGAAAGATCCCACCTGCCCGTGATCGTGGACCCGTCCCACGCGGTCGGCGTGCGGCGCTTCATCCCGCCCATGGCCCTGGCCGCCGTCGCAAGCGGCGCCCAGGGCGTGATGCTCGAGATCCATCCTGATCCCAAGGCCGCCCTCTCGGACGGACCGCAGGCCCTCACGTTCGACCTCTTCGAGGATGTGATGCGGCGCCTCTTGTGAGGACGGAGCGCCTCTGACACACTTGGAGGAATGCCTCAAGACGACCAGTTGCTTCTCCTCAACGTTCCGTTCTTCGAGAAGCTCGACGAAGACCAGCGCCGCGTGCTCGCCGCGCAGAGCCAGACGGTGCGCCTGGCCGCGGGCGAACTGGTCTTCTCGGTGGGAGACCCTGGCGACGCGATCTACATCGTCACCAAGGGCCGGGCCGAGGTCTTCTTCAAGGACAGCACCGGCCAGCGCATCGTCCTCGAACACGTGACGCGCGGCCACTTCTTCGGGGAAATCTCGCTTCTCGACGCCGGTCCGCGCACGGCCTCCGTGGTGGCCACCGAAGACCTCGAGGCGTTGCGCATCGACCACAACGACCTCCAGGCTCTCGTCCGCCAGTACCCGATGGCCTCCATCGACATCCTCGCCGCGATGGGCCGACGCCTGCGTCAGACCGCTACCCTGCTGCGCCACACCGCGTCGCGGAACGTGAATCAGGAAGTCGAGGACACGCGCACCGCGGTTCAGCGTGTGGCCGACTGGATCGCCGAGTTTTCAGGCAGCATCACGTTCCTGATCCTGCACCTGCTCTTCTTCTTTTTCTGGATCCTGCTGAATACGGGCTGGGCGCGGGGCATCGATGCCGCCTGGGCCCGTACCATCACCGGGTTCGACCCCTTCCCGTTCGGCCTGCTCACGATGGCGGTCTCGCTCGAGGCCATCGTGCTGTCGGTCTTCGTGCTGCTCTCCCAGAGCCGTCAGGTCGCGAAGGACAAGATCCGCTCGGACATCGAGTACGACGTGAATCTCAAGGCCGAGCTCGAAGTGGCCCAGCTCCACGAGAAGCTCGACCGGCTGCACGCGGAAACCCTCGTGCGCATGGAGCGCATCGAGAAGGCGCTCACGAAGTAGCGCCTTCTCTCAGGGACAGCGCAGGCCGGCCTCCCTACTTCTTTGCGAGGGCGGCTTCGCGGATGGAGCGGAACTCGTTGCCGGCCTTCCATTGCGGGTACTTGTCGGCCTGGGCGATCCGGTACCCCATGGCGAGGAGGAGCTTTCCATCCTCGGCGGCGCCGCTCAGATCCCAGTCGGGCTTTATCTGGTCGGACGGCTTGTGATAGTCGACGTTGGTGTACTCGTCGCGCTTCTTCTGGGAGTAATCGGCGGGTTTGCCGATGAAGTCGACGCCTGAGTCGGCGTAGAAGGCGGGCACGCCCTTCTTGGCGAAGTTGAAGTGGTCGGATCGGTAATAGAAGCCCTTCTCGGGTTCCGCGTCGGGCTTCAAGGTGCGGCTCTGCTCCCGGGCGGCCGCGGTCGCGTAGTCATCGAGGTCGGAGGCGCCGAGACCCACGACCACGAGGTCGGAAGTCCGGCCCCACTGGTTGATGCCGTCGATGTTGATGTTGCCGAGCGTCTTCTCCAGCGGGTAGAGGGGGAAGCTGCCGTAATACTCCGATCCGAGAAGTCCCTGTTCCTCGGCGGTGACGGCCAGGAACAGCAGGGTGCGCTTTGGAGCCGGCTTGATCGTCCCCATCTTGCGCGCGATCTCGATCATCAGAGCGGTTCCGCTCGCGTTGTCGAGCGCGCCGTTGCAGATGTCGTCGCCATCGATGGGGGCGCAGCGGCCGAAGTGATCCCAATGCGCGGTGTAGATCACGTACTCGTTCGCGAGCGCTGGATCCGAGCCCGGCAGCTTGCCGATGACGTTCTGCGAATCGACCGTGCGCATCGCCTGCTTCACGTTCAGGGAGGCGGTGATGCCGAGCGGCACGGCCTTGAAGCCGGGCTTGCGCGCCTCGGCCTTGAGCTTCTCGTAGTCCTGCCCGGCCATCTTCAGGAGGGCGGTGGCCGCCTCCTGGGTCAGCCAGCCTTCGACCTTGGAGCGGCCGAGGTTCTTGTCGGGGGCCGCGAGATTGAAGCGTTCGACGGCCATGCCCTGTACCACGGGCCAGGGGTAGCCGGCGGAGTAGGTCTCATGGACGATCAGCACACCGGCCGCCCCGAGCTGCGCCGCCTTCTCGTACTTGTAGGTCCAGCGGCCGTAGTACGTCATGGCCTTGCCGCCGAACATCTTCGCGTCGAGCCCCTCGGGATTCGCCGCGTCCGCGACCGGCGGATCGTTGACGAGAACCACGATGGTCTTGCCCTTGACGTCCACGTCCTTGAAGTCGTCCCAGTTGTGCTCGGGTGCCTGGACCCCGTAACCCGCGAAGACGAGTTCGGAGTCCTTGATGGTCACCTCATCCACAACGTGCCGGCTGAAGGCGACGAAGTCATCGCTGACCTTGAAGGACTTGCGGGCTCCGCCCTTCTGGACCACGAGCGGCGACGGCGAGCCGACGATCGCGACCAGGGGCACCTTCTGCACCCAGCTCCCGTCGGGATTCCCCGGCTTCAGCCCCGCCTTCTTGAACTCGCTCTCGAGGAACTGGACCGTGAGCGTCTCGCCCTTCGATCCGGGCGCTCTTCCCTCGAACTCGTCGGACGCGAGCTGCCGCGTATCGGCGAGGATCGCGTCGGTGCTGACGTTGGGAAAGTCGGCGAGGGTCTTCTGAGCCGGTGGGGAGGGAGGAGGAGGGCTCGTGCACGCCGCGGCGAGGAGGAGGGCGAACGGGGTGGCGAGGCGGGAGGTGATCACACTCATGAGAGGAATCTACCTCACGGCCCTCCCAAGCACTTCGGTGTTTTGAGCGCCCCCGCTAACGCCGGCTGAGCATCCGGCGGCGGTACTCGGCGACGGGCACGGGACCGAGTTCCATCATCCCGTTCATAAAGTTGCGGAGGATGAATTTGGCGCCGCGCGCTCGCCGCACGTCGTCGTAGAGGCCCTTCACCTGGTCGTAGCCGAGGAAGTAGCTCGTGATCTGCGGGGCCGTGGTGAGGGTGCGCATCCACATGTTGCGCGCGAGCTGCTCGCCCTGGAAGGCCTCCTTCGTGACGAACTCCCGCACCTGGGCCTCCGTCATCCCCTTCGTGTGCACGCGGATGTCCACGATGGTGCGCGCGATGTTCTCGAGCTGCTTCTTGAGATGCGCGAGGCGCGCCTTCGGCCCGCCGAATCCCTTGTCGAGAATCAGGCGTTCGCAGAACGTGCCCCATCCTTCGACGTACACGGGATCCGCGAACAGCGCGCGGACCTTGCGCGGGTGATGCGCGGCGAACTTGAGTTGCGTGTAGTGGCCGGGGATCAGCTCGTGCGCCACGATCATCCGGTTGAATCCGCGGTTGAAATCCGAGTAGAAGGCCGCGGCTTCGTCAGCGGAGGCGCCGGTTCGCGGCACGGGAAGGAAGAGAAGGGTGCTCGCCTCGGGGGCCCAGGGACCGGCGGGATAGACGCCCCCGACGCTCTGACCCGTGAAGTAGGAAGGAGACATCGCGATCTTGAGCGTGAGCGGGTCCTTGAGCTCCATGATTCGATGGCCGCGCACGAAGCGCTCGACGTCGATGGTGTTGCGCTTCCAGCCGGCCTGGTAGGTGTCGAGGTCGGGGTCGCGATCGAGGGCGATGGCGGCGAAGGCACGGCGGATGACCTCGGCATCCTGAGCGGGTGGCGGCTCGG
>Ga0075163_10012212_pt1 | contig 11192 bp, 8 predicted proteins | sample JI1023141ADNA_FD_71478 | JGI IMG/M metagenome (GOLD analysis project Ga0075163, IMG submission 71478) | Wastewater effluent complex algal communities from Wisconsin, to seasonally profile nutrient transformation and Carbon sequestration -... | ecosystem: Engineered > WWTP > Effluent > Algae...
GCAAAATTAGTGATTCCAGAAAGAGATTAAATTTTATCCAAACTCAATATTTCTTTTTCAACCCGTTGAATTATATAGCTCATATCATCCAGTCTATTCGTAAAATCGAGATGGTCTTTGTCGAGAATCAATAATTTTCCCTGCGTATACTGATTGATCCAATGCTCATATTTTTCATTCAATTTGGAAAGATAGTCGGTACGAATACCTGTTTCATACTCCCGACCTCGACGTCGAATATGATCCACTAAGGTTGGAACCGATGCCCGCAGATAAATTAAAAGGTCAGGAGCCTTCACGAAGGCCATGATGCTATCAAATATCGACAGATAGTTTTGATAGTCTCGCGAGGCCATCAAGCCCATTTCATAAAGATTTTCCGCAAAAATATACGCGTCTTCATAAATAGTGCGGTCTTGGATAATATGATCACGACTATTCTGAATTTCCATCACTTGTTTGAAGCGGCTGTTCAAAAAATAGATCTGCAGATTGAAACTCCAGCGCCTCATATCGTTGTAAAAATCCTCCAAATAAGGATTCGTGTCAACAAGCTCAAACTTGGGTTCGTACCCCAAATGATTAGCAAGTAGCGCTGTTAGCATGGTTTTCCCTGCGCCAATGTTTCCGACGATTGCAATGTGCATTTTGCATGTGCTTCTTGTCATCAATTTACTAAATTCTGTGAGCGAATAGACTTAAGAAAAACAATAATTTAAAAACTTTTAAAACCAATGATTTTACGCACTTCTTTGATTGTACTAAAAGCACTTTCACGAGCCTTTGCCGCACCATGTTTTGCCACTTGACGTAAATAGGACTCATCATTCATAATAGCTTTAATACGCTCACGCATGGGAGTGGTAACAAGCACCATGTCTTCGGCCAATTGTTTTTTTAAATCTCCATAGCGTATCTGACAGGTGTTGTACAAATTTTCAAAATACTGATAGGTATCGGCGCTTGAAACTGTTTTCATCAAGTCAAAAAGGTTCTGAATCGCGTCTGGCTTAGTTTCATTTGCTTGCGTGGGACCACCATCGGTCACTGCACGCATCACTTTTTTACGAATCACTTCTGGCTCATCCGACAGGTATACTGCATTCCATTCTCCTTCAGATTTGCCCATCTTACCTTTGCCATCTAAGCCAGGAATTTTCACCAATTTATCCGTAAAACTAAAGGCATAAGGCTCGGGGAAATACTCGGCATGGTACATCCGATTGAAACGATTAGCAAACGTACGTGCCATCTCTAAATGTTGCTCCTGATCCTTACCAACAGGAACTTTAGTCGCTTTATGGATGAGAATATCTGCAGCCATCAAGGTGGGATAAGTTAGCAATCCTGCATTGACATTATCGGGTTGCGAGCGTATTTTATCTTTGAAGGAAGCACTCCGTTCCAGTTCGCCCAAATAGGCATTCATATTCAGATAGAGATACAATTCCGTTATTTCAGGCACATCCGACTGAATATAAATAGTTGCCTTTTCGGGATCTATTCCTGCAGCCAAATACTCAACCAGCACTTGTTTTACATGGCTATGCAAATCACTCGGTATTGGGTGGGTAGTCAGCGAATGGTAGTCGGCAATAAAAAAATAGCAGTTATAATTATTTTGCATCTGAACAAAATTCTTAACCGCACCATAATAATTTCCTAAATGTAATTTTCCGGTACTCCGAATACCACTAACAACAGTTTCCATAAGCGGCAAAAATAACTATTTTTGGAAATGCTGAAGCACATTATCAGGAAATTACACCACCTCTGTTATATGGTGAGTATTGCAATTTGCTTTTTACCACTTTATCCCGCTCTTTATTATTATTCGCGAAAGCACAACTTGAGAGCCATGAACAGAATCCGGAAAATGTTCAGTTTTGGAAGTGCATTCCTCTCTGGCATTTTTTTCAAATTTAGCTTTGAAAAACCGATAGACTGGTCAAAACCCTACATCATCTGCCCTAACCATACCTCCAATTTGGATATTACCTCGATGGTTCTGCTCATGAAGAATGATTTCGTATTCTTCGGCAAAGCTGAATTACTAGACAATATTGTAACCCGCTTGTATTTCAAAACGATTGATATCCCCGTCAAACGTGAAAGTAAGATGTCGGCATTCCGCGCTTTTAAACGTGCTGAAGATTATTTAAAACGTGGTACCAGCGTAGTAATCTTTCCCGAAGGATTGATAGCCGATGCGTATCCACCCATTTTACAACCGTTCAAAAATGGGCCTTTTCGCATGGCGATCGAGCAAAAAATAAATATCATACCAGTGACCATCCGAAATAATTGGAAAATCATGTGGGATGATGGATCCAAATACGGAACACGACCTGGAACATGTGACATTCGTGTACACAAACCCATTGAAACCAGCCATTTATCATTAGATGATGCCGATCATTTAAGAGATCAGGTTTATGCGATCATACACCAAGAATTAAACGAATACCAAGCCATTGAGTATATGCAAATAGTTCAGGAAAAAATCCATCTAAACTAAATGAAAATTTACACCAAAACTGGAGACAAAGGATATACCTCTTTGATTGGGGGAACACGTGTTCCCAAACACCATGTACGCATTGAAACCTATGGAACGGTGGATGAGCTGAACTCATACATTGGTATCATTCGTGATCAAGAAATCACACCAGAACAAAAAGATATGCTAAAAGAAATTCAGGACCGATTGTTTACCATTGGGTCTTCATTGGCTTCTGATCCCGAAAAGTCGAAAATGAAAATACCTGATCTCCACACATCAGATATCGAACTATTGGAGCAACAGATCGACAAAATGAATGAAGACTTACCCGAATTACGTCATTTTGTTTTACCAGGAGGAGATCAAGCAGTATCCTTTTGTCATATCGCCCGATGTGTTTGTAGACGAGCAGAACGCATTTGTGTGAACCTCGCCGAAATAAGTTCAGTAGATGAGCAGGTAATCATCTACTTAAATCGTTTGAGTGATTATCTTTTTGTGCTCGCAAGAAAGTTATGCCACGACAGGAAAATACCTGAAAATCAATGGATTCCAAGAATATAAAGAATATCTCAAATATATTTTATGGTATTAGTATAATTTGTATATTTTTGCCCAAAATCTAACCTAAATATTCTAAAAATATGTATTGGACATTAGAATTAGCTTCACACCTAGAAGACGCACCATGGCCAGCAACCAAAGATGAGTTGATCGACTATGCAATCCGATCAGGGGCACCTGTTGAAGTGATTGAAAATTTGCAAGCATTGGAAGACGATGGGGAGCCATATGAAAACATTGAGGAAATATGGCCAGACTATCCTACAAAAGACGATTTTTTCTTTAATGAAGATGAATATTAAAGAGCCCATAAATCTACTTTCAAACGCTACGCGCATAGCCTAGCAAAATATTGAGCATTGTATATTTTAAAGTTTTACGAAAGTATATCACTTTAGAATATACAAAGCCTTATGTGCTTTAATATTGTCAAAACGAGATTACTTACTCATTTCTGTTTTCGATTTTTCATCCAAGAATCTACAGAATAAGGCCCTGAACCAACTATCCAAAAACTAATTAGAAGAAAAAGTACCGTAATGGATATCCATAGCTCTGAATTTAATAAGGAAAACCCTCGAGTAAGATTCACAAAAAATACGGCCCCTATGAGTATTGGAATTTGAACCACTACCGCAAACCGAGTGACCAAACCTAAGGCAATTAGAATACCGCCAGCTAAATGTGCAAATGCAACAACATGGATAAGGGTTAATACTAACATGCCAGAGAAACCAAAGGTGTTATTTCGCGTAACCCAACCTATTGGAACCTCGGTATCACTAATAAACTCCAAACCCTTACTCAAAATAAGTAGCCCCAAAGCTATACGAACGATATCCAGCCACTTGGCATGATGCATATCGCCCCAATGCTCCACTTTTTGAACCATGTTCATAATTACCTCCTTTTTAAACTTCATATTAAATTTACGAATTAAAATATATTTATTTTATATTTTAAATTAAATTTTGTCAATCTGAAGACTAGGCGATAATGGTTGAAGGTTTAAAACGTTGGACAATGAGGCTCTCCTGTAATTTTTCTATTCTTTGCCACTGGATATCCTCAAATTATCAAATAAACGTTCAATCAATCGTCTATCCTTAGTAATAATTTCGGCCAATCCCTTAATTTCAAATTTGGCGTCCAATTGTGAGCCATAATTGGTTTTTAACTGATGGGGTAAATCAACGTGCACTAAATAGTTTTCTACGATACCTTGCGGTGTTTGGACTGAATTAGTGGTGAGCGAGATGTTACGTACTTTACCTTTAATGGATCCGTATTCAACGTAAGGATAGTTGTCTAGTTTAAGAATGACTTCTTGTCCAATTTTCACTTTACCTGCACCAGCAGCAGGCAAATTCACCTGTCCAATCATGTCACTGTTGTTCGGAACAATGGTAAAAATGGCCTCACCAGACTGTACAAAATGATTGTTCGTCCAAAATTTCAGGAATTGTATTTTCCCATCCATGGGTGATTTAAAAACATATTTTTGCTCCCATTGTTCCAAGTTGTCAGCCAATTCAATGTAAGCTGAAGCTAATTCCAAAGCCATCTGTTTCTGTTTTTCGTGCTCTTGAATCACAGTTTGTTGCAATTTGTTTTCTGTTTCTTGAATCTGTTGGCCATGTTGGCTAATTTCTCGCAACATCCCTTGATAACTATCTTTGGCACCCAAGTAACTCATCTCACTTTTATCAAAATCAGAAGCAGATAATACCTTTTGACGTAGTAGCGTCGAATCGCGAACATGAAATTTTTTAACGAGTACCAGATTGTCTTTACTGATGAGTAACTTTTGTTTGGAGGCTTGCAATACTTCGCGTTGCTTAATTATCAAGTGCTCCAATATTTCACGCTGCTTAGCAAATAAATTTTCTTTACGGTAATTGGCCAACTGTTGCAACGCGTGAATAAAACTGAAGTATTTCACATTCAATTCGCCCAAAGAAACCGTTTTTGGAAAAAGGACCAGCTTGTCTATATTGTTTTCGTCGTTGATATTGAAATGATGTATAAGACCACTTACTTTTTTGATGTCCTCTATTTCGGCTGCATTTGCGAGATATGCCACGTAATCGCCCTCTTGCACTTTTTGATGCGATTGGGCTAATAAATGCAATTCGCCATTGGTGTTGGCAATTAGCTTGATCGGCGATTTATTGGCATTGATGGTCACTTGGCCAGTAACCAAATCCGAATAACGTATAAACCAACCAAGCACCAAAATGGAGATGAAAAGACCTATTACAATGGCAGACACCCATTGACCGAAGTTGGTGGGCATGCGCTGGATGATATCTTGTATCTCCTCAGTACGTTCTGTTTGGTGGAATTTATTCTTTTTATTTTCCATTTTTTTTAATTCAATAAAGATTGGTTTTCCAATAACAGTTCAACAGTTGATGACAAATCAACTTGTGATTGTACCAGCTGGTAATATCGTCCCTGCTGTTTCATCAACGAGTCATGTGTTCCAGTCTCGGCAACCATGCCATCGCGCATGACCACAATTTGATCTGCCTTCCGAATGGTACTTAAGCGGTGAGCTACTACGATGACCGTTTTATCACGAAAAACATCTTCTAGGGCCGTTACTATTTTTTGCTCGTTAATCGTATCTAAGGAGTTTGTGGCTTCATCAAAAATCAAAAACTGTGGATTTTTATACAGTGCCCGCGCAATGAGAATGCGCTGTTTTTGCCCCCCACTTAAACCACGGCCTTGTTCACCCATGATGGTTTGATAGCCTAGTGGCAATTGTTCAATCTCTGAAACGATATTGGCTGTTTCGACAGCATGTTTCAGGCGTTCGTAATCGATCTGCTCGTCATCAAGCACAATGTTGTTGAGAATGGTGTCGTTAAATATTTTCCCATCCTGCATCACGGCTCCACAATGATCGCGCCACTGACGCAAACTGATGTTGTTCACATTCATGTCACCAATCAATATTTGTCCGTACGAGGGCTTGTACAGGCGTAGTATCAGTTTCAATAAAGTAGATTTTCCACTCCCACTATCGCCCACAATAGCCGTAACCTTCCCTTCGGGGATGATCAGACGAACACCTTTAAGTACAGGGGAGGAACCTGGGCCATATTGAAACACCACATTATCGAGTACCAAATCTTTGCTGCCAGGTAATTCGACACTCCCAAGACCCATATTTTCGTCCTCGTCAGCAAGTTGATGGATTTCATTGAGACGCAAAAAACTTGTTCGAGCAACCTGACCTGCAATAATGAACTGAATAAATTGTGCTACGGGAGCATTTAACATGCCAATAATAAATTGGGTAGAAATCATGACCCCAAAGGTGATTTCGCCTGCGATAACGGCCTTGGCACAAAAAAAGGTAATGAGCACATTCTTCACCTGATCGATAAACTGGGCACCCGAGTTTTGGGCATTGTTCACATTCAACATTTTAAGGTTGACTTTAAACAATCGGGCTTGAATCCCCTCCCACTTCCAACGTTTGGCTTTTTCGTAATTGTTTAGCTTAATGTCTTGAATACTACCAATCGTTTCGACCCAATAGCTTTGGTTTTTAGATTCTACTTCGAAATACTCCCAATCCAGTTTTTTTCGAATTTGCAGAAATCCGAGGACCCAAAGCACATATAGCACACTCCCAACCAGAAAAATCCAAAAAATAAGTTTGTTATAAATGAGTAAAATGATGCCAAATACCACAAACGTGAGAGTTGAAAAAATGATGTTCAACGAATTATTCATAATGAAGCTTCGAATACGCTCATGGTCATTCGCCCTTTGAAGGATGTCGCCTGTCATTCGAGTTTCGTAAAACGTGATGGGCAGTTTCATCAGCTTAATGAGGTAGTCAGAAATCAAAGCAATATTGACTCGAGATGCTAGATGTAGCATAATCCAGTCGCGCACCACATTGGATAAGGTGACACTCACAATGATGGCAATGTTGGCTATAAGTACAATATTGATGAAGTTGAGGTCTTGCGTTTGAATACCCACATCGATCACTGCTTTAGAAATAAAAGGCAGCAAAGCTTGAAGCCCCGTGACCAAAAGCATCACCACAAATAAATTGACAAAGCTTTTTTTATAAGGTGTAAAATAGCCCAAGATGTTCTCAAACGTTTTTTTACGCTCCACACGCTCATTGATTTCGCGCTGTTTAAAATCGGCTTGAGGCTCCACAGTCATGAATGTGCCTTTGCCCTCCTCATTTTTAGGCCATTTTTTATCAAAATCGGCAAGGGAGTATTTTACCAAACCTTTGGTAGGGTCAGAAACATACACGGTGGTTTTGGAAACTTTGTAAACCACTACATAGTGTGTACGATTCCAATGCATGATGCACGGGAAAGGTACTGTAGCCACCAACTCTTTAGCGGTGCAGGAGATCGACAGGGTACGCAATCCTACACTTTCGGAAGCATAACTTAAATCTAACAAGGAAGGACCATCCTTACTTACCCCACATTTATCGCGAAAAAATTGCAGAGAATAATACTTGCCATAATATTTGGCAATCATTTTCAGACAAGCGGACCCACTGTCCTTAATGTCCAACTGTCGCTCGTTGGGAAATGATTTGAATTGCATAATGGGAAACAGGTAATTAAAAAAATAAAAATTTGGACAATCAATTTTTGGATTGGTTTGCTGGGCTCTGCCTCAAGGGTCTTGATTCTTTTAGAACATTAGAACGACACCCTCCTAAACTTATCTGATCATATGCTTAATATGATCAGACAAGTTTAGCGGAATGGCTACACTAGTATGCTGTATACTTTACTGCAACGTATCAAAGGATGACAAGCCATAAAGCGTATTATGAAATCCACTACGTGCATCTTGCTCAAAACGACTAACCAAATGAGCAACATTATATTTTTGGTTGTTAGCATGAAGCTCCATATGATTGTAATCTGCTTTGTCCTCCGCAAAAACATTTTTAAGCACCACCAGGTTGCCTTCTTGCGTGATTAACAAATCATTTTTTGTTATTGATTGGTTCAGATTATCATTTGCACCACGTGAAAGCATCGCCTTATCCGTATTAGCCAGCTTAAGAACATCCGTTTTTCTATCTATTGAGAAATTATTGACAATAATATGCCTTAGCTGTTTTTTAGGATCTGCAGTTAGATCATACGTATCCTTACCTTCCCCCCCGCTCATTACTGCACTATTAACCACTTGAACTAACGTTGGAAGTAAAGTATCATCTCCATTACTACCGACTAATGTGAGGGTCTCGCCCAAGCGTTGAGTATGGACTGCTTCATAGGACTTCCAACGATAGCGTACGTTGGCTCCACCGTCATTTATAATTTCTTTACCATTTGTATCATAATCATGCATAAAATGTCTTTCCGAACTAGCGATGTGAACGGTTTTTGATCCGTCACTTTTGGTCTCTGTACCAATATACGCTGGGTGCTTATCCTTTGTATTCGAAAAGGCCTCAATTGTTTGTTTTAGATCAACATGATACCAACGTCGCAGACCGTTGTTATTATCAGGCAATGCGATTACTTCTCCATGCGACAAGTTATTATTTGCAATCAGTGAGCTAATCGAAGTGGATAAGTTGTTTGCCTTCGCGTCAAGCCAAGCTTGGTTAAGACCAACTAAAGTTGCTTTTCCCACACTATCCAAACTAATCCTAACACCGTCATCCGTAACGAGATTCCACTCATCCCCCGCTTTTAAAACAGAGACAAATTTCACTAAGGGAAATTTTATAGTTAACCAAAGTGGGATTTGCCCGATTAATAAAAGTTTATTTAGCTCTACTGAGGTTAGTGCTCCACTGCTATTCACTTGTTTTAAGACATTATTTTCTGTGAGAATAAATAAATTATGGTCACCAATAGTCTGCTCTATAGTAGTTAATACTTTTTTGTCACCAATTTTTGTTGCCATTAAATTACTAGTTAGTCCCTCCTGACGGAAAAGCTCCTTCTTCAATGGATCGAAAAAATAAAACACTTCGGCCCCATGATCTCCTTTCATCGAGCTGGCAAGCACAAGACTAGCATTTAATTGATCTTTGGCAAGGTTTGGAATAATTTTTTCATTGCCATTCCGCAACCAATAGAGCGTGCGATTATTTGCAGATATATCATTATAATAGAAAACAAGAGGTGCTTCTTGGGGTTTAATCGTATTTGTTGTTGCTCCAAAAGCAAATCGCTTGCGCTCGAGTTGTTCTATTTTAGGGCCTGAGGATTTATGTACACTGACTAGCTTTATCGTATCTGGATCAAGATGATAGATAAGCTTACTATGTTCACAACCATTCTTGATCTGCTGCAAATCGAGGCTTACCTGCAATTGGTTATTCTGCAGCTCAAAGTTCATACTGGTTATGCCCCAGTAATAAAATGCTATATCATTTCCACCTTTAAACAGCAACTCACTTGAATCAAATACATATTGCGCTTTTATATCACCTGTTGTTTTATCTGTTCGCCAAATAAGACCCTCTTGGGTATTATACCAGTACACATCATCACCAACAACAGCACCTAGTTGGGCATTTTGTAATAAGCCCGAATGACCTGCTTCCCAACTTAATGTCTGCAGACCATTTTCCAAATCTTTGATTTGCTGTAAATTCACTGAATCTTTAAGCAACACGGAAAACTCGATATGTCCTCCATCAAACTTGTTATTGTAACTAGTCCAACCACCCGACTTATCTTCTGACCAAATATATTCGGTCTTGCTTTTTACGTCTTGGCTCAATGTATTAACGAAAGTTAATCGATTTTCTAACCACAATTTTGCTTTTTTATACAAAGCGTCTTCTCCTGAAACAACACTTTTATATGTTCCATTCTCCCATTTACTAATTAGATTTTGCAATGATGTGATAAGTTTGAGGTTCTGTTCTTCAAGCTCGTAAGAACTTCTGTAGCTTTCAACACGTGCACTGCCTCCACCTCCTCCTCCAGCTCCTGAGTAAGTATGATATCCCCCATGGATATACTTTCTTGCTTTGAAGCAGGGGGATTTTGTTAAGCTTTTCAATGTTTCAATAAGCTCTGTGGGTTGATGGGATTCATTAGTTGTTGTAAACACAACCTTTTGTGTTGATGCATCATAAAATGCATTCCCAACATTTACACCTTGATGCATATAGTCTTTAATGGCAACATAGCGCTCCACTTCATACCCTGCTGGGACACTTCCTGTCCACCCACTGGTTTGGGTTAATATTTGCTTTTTTGTACTCGGATCGATACGGCAGATATCTCCATTCTTTTTTATCACTACTATTTTACCACCCACGATAGATGGATCAATATTTACAGTCAAACCACTAATAACTAGTTTACCCTGCTCTATCCGTATATCGCTAGCCTCTAAGCCCCGAGCATCCAAAACCCAGTTCGATTTTTTTGACGGGTCAACATTTGCGCCTCTTAAATCAACAGATTCCGAAAGATTAATGGTGACCCCTGCTTTAAGAGCAACAGTCGTATTGCCCCCTCCTCCTTGAAATGCATAGGTGAATAGATCTTTATATTGACCCGTAAGTTCAGGTACGTAGAATACCCGCGCCTGATTATCTAGGATGACATCTACTTGTGTTTTTTCAAAGATAGTTTCGGTATGCAAGCCTGAAACATGCTTGTCTTGCGACATGGTAGTTCTTTCTGAGTAATTACCATATTCATAATAATTAACATAGCCAGGGCTTTTACGGTACAGTTGATCAATAATCTTATTGCTGTCATATTCATTAATTATCTGTTGCTTAGTTTTGCCACCTAATATTCTCTGATTCAGATCAGGATTATTACTAGCTATAAAGTCACTAAAAACAAAATGAGATTTCGTTTTTAAAGTTGCTGGAAGCACAACATTAGTACCATTACCAAGATCCTGTTCTGTATTTAAGCCTAATAATTCGTTTAACGATCTACTAGCGCTATCAGAACCATGAGAAGCATTTTGATTACACTTATTGCTTTCATAATAAAACTGATGACCATCTAATGTTGCCTTATTATTCACAAAATCCATTTTCTTGACAATAGCACCATTCAATGCATAGAGTATTCCGTCTTTAAGCTCAAAACCACCTTTATTTACTGCATCATGTAACAAATTCAAT
>Ga0075163_10012214_pt1 | contig 11188 bp, 8 predicted proteins | sample JI1023141ADNA_FD_71478 | JGI IMG/M metagenome (GOLD analysis project Ga0075163, IMG submission 71478) | Wastewater effluent complex algal communities from Wisconsin, to seasonally profile nutrient transformation and Carbon sequestration -... | ecosystem: Engineered > WWTP > Effluent > Algae...
GCCCTGCAACACCCTGATTATGTGCTGGTTCGGGGCGACATCCGCGATGCCGACCTACTGAACGGCATTTTTGAAAACCATGCGGTGGACTGTGTCATCCACCTGGCGGCCAAAGCGGGAGTGCGGCCTTCGATTCAGGAGCCCGCACTGTATATGGATGTCAACGTAAACGGAACGGTGGTGCTGCTCGAAGCCATGCGCCGTAACGGTGTCCGGCGTTTCCTGTTCGGCTCCTCTTCCTCCATTTACGGCAATCAGGTAAAAACGCCTTTTTCAGAAACCGACGACGTCAGCCGGCCCATTTCGCCGTATGCCGCCTCGAAACACAGCGGCGAACTGCTTTCCTATTCCTACCATCATTTGTATGGCATGGACGTGGCCTGTTTGCGTTTTTTCACCGTGTACGGCCCCCGGCAGCGTCCCGATCTGGCCATACACAAATTCACTCAACTCGCCCTTGCCGGCCAGCCCATCCCGCTTTATGGCGACGGCGGCACCCGCCGCGATTATACTTATGTGGCCGACATCGTGCAGGGCATTACAACCCTGATGGAAAACAAGGACTGGCACTATGAAGTCTTCAATCTCGGCTGCGGAAATCCCGTTTCGCTGCTTGAAATGGTGGAGGCGGTGAGCGACGCCCTTGGCCGGCCATTAAAAATCGATTATCTCGGCAAACAACCCGGCGACGTGGAACAAACCCATGCCGACATCCGGAAAGCGCAGGCGTTTTTCGGGTACCAGCCTTCTGTACACCTGAAGGAAGGTGTGCGCCGGTTCGTTGAGTGGTACCTGAAAGACAGCGGGCATTAATCTCTTGCAAACAACAACAAAGTCGTCGTTTTATAGTCCGTTCGCAGGGTGTCGAGGCAGCGGCCTTCAAAATCAGGGTATTGCCGCATGTTCACCAGATACAGGGCATTCGGAATGTCCATGTTATCGGTGCGCTCAATAATATAGCCCAATGTGGATGTTGTGTAAAACATGGCCGGCTCGCGCGTCTCCGAGTCTGACCAGACGTACCAGTGCCGGTCCCGGTATTTTTCGGCCAGGCGGATGGCATCGCGGCGCGGGATAGAGGTATCGTTTTCGTGGTGCCGCACCGGGAGTACCACCAGGTCGAATCCAATCCTGACAATCAGCAGCCCGGCGACAAACCACCAGAGAAAGCGCTCCCGGTCGTAGAAATACAGGGTCGCGCAAAGGGCCAGGGAGAGCGTCAGCAAAATGGAAATCGGCCAGATCTGCGCAATCAGGTTCAATTCGGGGATGAAAGGCATGGCAGCGGTAAGAAGCGGACTCAAGGCCAGTAATACACCCGGCGCCCAGTAAAAAAACTGGAACCGCCAGTTGCGCAAAGGCCGGTTGCCCTCCAATAAATACATGCCAATGACATTGAACAGGGGTATCAACATCAGGAGGTATCGGGGCATCACCTGCGTGGAGGTCCAGTAAATTGGAAGATGGACTGCCAGCATCAGGAAGTTGAAATAGACGAACTCGTTCCGGCGGATTTTTGTCCAGAAACCCTTGTCAATCCAAAAGATCAACAGCAGCGAAAATGGCAAAAAGTGATAAATGGAATCAAAGGGAAATGTGAGAACCTGCCGTATGGTGTCCATAAAAGTATGTTCCACCACCGTTCGTTTCACCGATTCGTGCATGAGGTTGGGAATCAGGACTTCCAATGGCCGATACTGGGCATAGACGCCCAGCCAGAGGCCAAGAATGCCGGCACCGAGCAAAATGCCGGCCAGGTGTTTCCAGGAAAACAAAAGTCTCAATTGCCCAAAGAAATACAGACCTGCCACCAGCGACAATCCCTGAAATACGATGGCCGGGAATGCCTTGAGTAAAAAGCCCGTCGCCATGAGGAAATAGGATGCCAGGAATAGTTGCAGCCAGCGTTCGCGTTTGCCAAAATACCAGATACTCATGAACAGCAGGTACATCACCCATGAAAAGGTGGTGTCGATGAGGCCGAGCATGGAGTCGTAAAACAAAAACCGGCCGCTCGTTATGGTCATCAAGGCCACCAAAAAAGCAAAACCGGTATTGAATTCCTTGCGGACAAACCGAAATATGGTGAGCCCGAAAACGCCCAGAAAAAAAACCGTGATCAGGCGGGAAGGCATTTCATCAAAGTAGCCCCAGCATTTTGTCACGACCAGAATGATCCAGTTGAACAGCGGCGGTTTGTTGATATAGGGAGCGCCGTGCATGGTGGTGGCAATGTAATTGCCCGAAAAATCCATTTCCATGGCCACCCAGGTACGAATGGCCTCGTCGCCGTTGAAGGCTGCCACGCCCAGATGGATGAGATGCGCCGGAAAAAAAAGAATGACAATGGCTATCAGCAGGTATTGATCGGGCGCCGCGCGGAGGCTGTTGAGGAAGGTTCTCATAGCAGAAGGAAAATTGCGGCGCAAAAGTACGAATCAAAACGCGGGGGCCAACAGCAGGCATTCAACATCATATTTTCTTAATGAATTGCCTGACTTGCAAATAATATTCAAATAGTGTGACGCGGTCAGTGACTTTCTGACGGGCAGCCGTTTAAAGTTCAATACCGTCAGAAATGTACTGTAAGACCTACCCAAACCGATTAAGTTTTACATCCTGACTCCGAAGCCTTAATCCCACAAGTCCGACTCCCGGCAACCGATTTTTACCCTCCCACCCAATTTATGCGAGGAGCCTTGTCCAACGACAGGGCTTTTTTCATTTATGGACTCAGGGTATGCAGAGTTTCCGCAAGGCGGCGCTGTCGCCATTGAACACATTGAAGTCCACCCGGTCGTTGATGCCGTTTACGTTGCCGCGGTCGCTGTGTTGCCAGAAATGCCAGGGCTCGTCGCCGGGCATATCAAAATCGGTCACGTAATAGTGAGCAATCCAGAACCGGTACCCTTTAAAATCAGCATCCTCTGCGAAATAACGTTTGTAAAAATCCCGGTTGGTGTACAGGATGGGGCGGATTTTGTATTGCTTTTCGAGGTAGTTCAAAAACTCCTTGGTGTACTTCTTCACCTGAGCCTTGCTCATTCCCCGCGTTTCTTCCACATCCACCACCGGGGGCAGATCGCCCGAACGCAGCCGCACGGTTTTGATGAATTTCAAAGCCTGGTCTTTAGCACTGATGTGCGGCAAAAAGTAATGGTAGGCCCCCCTGATGATGCCCGCTTCCTGAGCATTCGCCCAGTTTCGGTCAAATTGCGGGTCTTTCAGCCAGCTCCCTTCCGTGGCCTTGATAAAGGCGAATGATATCCGGATATTCCCCACCTGCATTTTTTTTACTCTTCGCCAGTCCACCCGCTGCTGGTATCGGCTCACGTCGATGCCGTGCACCCGGTAGCCGTGCGGTATACGGATGCCGAATTGTTTGTATTCCTTGTAATGAAACGGGTATTCGAGCAGTGACAACAACTCGTAGCGCAGCCAGGGACTGAAAATCATGGCCAGCATAAACGACAAAAGCAAAACCAGGCCGGTGCGGTTGTTTTTGCTTTTCCCTTTGCGCTCGGCGTAACCGGGTGGAAAAATGAGGAATTTATTGAGCCAGGCCATCGGATTTCAGACATTGGGATTGGGACTTTGCAGTTCGGGTGGCAAAGGGAGCCCGGAGCAGGTCATGCGGGTTTTGTGTTCAGATTTTGGCCAGACTGTTTATTGTCCCGTGAACACCGGTTTTCGTTTTTCCAGAAATGCAGCCACTCCTTCCTGGTAATCACGGGTTTTGCCTGCAGCAGTTTGCAACGCATCTTCCACAGCCAGTTGAGCATTAAAGTCGTTGGAAAACGACTGGTTGAGCGCCTTTTTGGTCAATGCCAGCCCTCTGGTCGGCATGCCAGCCAGGGTTGCAGCCAGTTTCTGACAGTCCGCCTCAAATGTTTCGTCCGGAAAAACCTTCCAGATCATGCCCATGCCGGCGGCCTCGGCAGCCGATATTTTGTCGGACAACATCATCAGCGCCATTGCCCGCTGCATACCCACCAGTCGCGGCAGCGTCCAGGTACCGCCCGAATCGGGAATCAGGCCTATTTTGGAGAATGCCTGTGTAAAAGAAGCCGATGCCGTGGCCACGGTGATATCACAAGCCAGCGCAATGTTGGCGCCGGCGCCGGCCGCTACGCCGTTGACGGCGGCCACTACGGGTTTTTCGAGGTTCTTTATTTTCAACACGATCGGGTTGTAGCCAGTGGAAATGATCTCGGTGAGGGATGGTCCGTTCGGGTCCACGACTTCCTGCAAATCCTCGCCCGCACAAAAAGCCCTTCCGGTGCCGGTGATCAAAACTGCGCGAATGTTTTCATCCTGTTCGCAGGTTGAGAGTGCGTCCAGTATCTCCATTCGCATCGCATGGTGCATTGAATTGAACACCTGGGGGCGGTTGAACGTGATGTGCGCCACGGAATTTTCCACTGAAAATAGAATATGCTCCATACTATCAAGAATTGGGAAATTGGCTTGGGAGCTAAGCCCCCAATCAATGGCAAAGATAAGTGCGCAGGGCCGAAACCCCGTAAACCTTCCGGCTACTTACTTTTCCCGGTCGATGAATCTTCGATTTCAGGTATGCATGGTTTTGATCCCCATCACCAGTTTGTCCAGTTCTTCGGTCGTGGTGTACACATTGGGCGTCACCCGGACGCCATTGATTTTTTCCCAGTCGATACCTACGGTATGAATTTTCCACTTGTTGAACAATTCGACCGCGATGTCCACCGCCTTTTTGCCCTCGATGCTAAAATTGCCGATGGCGCAGCTCCATTCGGGTTTGGGAGAAGTGTAAAAGCGGATTCCGGGCACGTCGCGCACCCGTTCCATCCAGTAGTTTTTCAAAAAATGCAGGCGTTCCTGCTTGCGGGCAGAGCCGATATAATTGTGCAGATCAAGTGAATAGCCGATGGCCATTTCAATGGGAAAACTGCGTGTACCCAGCGATTCAAATTTTTTGATGCTGTCGCTTTCCGGTTCCGGGCTGGACAACAGGGGCAACACACCGGCAATTTTTTCTTTTTTGATCCACATCATTCCGCTGCCAAACGGGCCGCACATGAATTTGTGCAGGCTGGTACCCCAATAATCGCAGCCCAGGTCGGGGATTTTGTAATTCAACACCGCAAACGAATGCGCCGCATCTACCAGCACCTCGATGTTGGAAGCGTGCGCGCGATCGGCAATCTTGCGAACGGGCAAAATCTGGCCACTCCAATTGATGACATGGGTGAGATGAACCAGTTTGGTTTTCGCCGTAAACTTCGAGGTGTAGGCATTGACCAGATATTCCTCGTTTTCGGATGGCAGATCAAGATCGACCCAAACCAGTTTGATGCCGTCGCGTTTTTCGCGTTGTTTCCAGGCATTGATCATGTTCGGGTAGTCATATTTGCTGAGAACGATTTCGTCGCCGGCACTCAGTTTCAAACCGAAAATGATGGTATTCAGCGCTTCCGTAGCATTCCGGTTGATGGCAATTTCTTCGGTACTGACTCCTGCCAGGGCAGCGAGGTTGAAACGAAGTGGTTCGCGTTGTTCTTCCAGCGTGCGCCACATATAATAGGACGGCGCTTCGTTGCACATGCGGTTGTAGTAGTCCAGCGCGTCCATGGTGGCGCGGGGAGCAGGGCATACGCCACCGTTGTTGAGATTGATGATGTTGGGGCTGGCGGCGTATGCCAGGCGAATCTGGCGCCAAAAGTCGTCATCAGAAACCGGCGCTTCGGTCAATCCTGAAGCAGGTTTGATGGCAGGAAAGGCAGCGGCAAAATTTTGATGCAGCGCAAAGCTGCCGAACAGGGTGGCGGTCTGGCGGATAAAACTGCGGCGGTCAGGCGATTTCATCTCTGATTTTCAATTGTTTATTAATGAACAAGGTTGTGCGATTTCGACACCAAAGAACGCCGTTTTCATTCAATTAACAAGCAATGGTTGTTATGATTCCGGATTAATCGCAATCCCGTGTGACCTTTTGCCGTTATCCCGTTTAAAATGCGATTTATCACCCAACCTTAAATTCATGAAAAAAACGATCGTTCTCTCTCTGGCATTTGCGCTGATTTCTTTCGGCAAAGCCTGGTCCCAGTCTGAAGCCGCCCCTACTGCCAAACCAACTGTGGCTCCCAAGGACAAAACCGAACAGATGAAAAAAGCCGAAGAAAAATCCGGAGGCGCTGCATACAGCGGCAAAGGGAAAGGTGGCGAAAAAGATTCGGTGGAAAAGAGCAAACCCGGCAAAGGGCAAAAAAGCACCAAAAGACCCAAAAAAGGCAGATCGGGGAAACATTCTGAAGGTACCGGCAAGGTAAAAGAGGGCGAAAGCGAAAAACGCTCCAAAACCACCCCGCCCACAGATACTCCACAGCCGGAAGGCAGCCAGGCTCCACAGCCCAAAAAACTGGAACCAAAGAAAAAAACGACCGAGACGGCGCCCCAACCTAAAACGGGCACCGGCGGCAACTAGAACCAATATTGCACCGGCATACCATGAGAACAATACCCCGCACCCCGTTTATCGGGTGTGCGGGGTTTGTTGTTTTATGTGCCTGGTAAAGATTGAAATCATTCAAGTGGTTAAAACCATGTTAAGAACGTGGCGCAGAGGTTCCCTTTTTCCTGTTACCTGCACAAACCGGAATACTCACACCTTCAAAACATTTTTTCCATGAAGAAGCACCTCGTTTTTCCTTTGCTTTTTGCGCTCGCAGCAACGTTTACCACCTCCGCCCAAACCGGCGCCCCGCTTTCCTTCGGCAGCGATTTCGGCATCGTCAGCAATGGTTATCATGACCACGGCGACCGTCGCGATCATTGCGATTGCGACAAATGCTCCAAACCCAAAAAACACCAGAAAAACAAAGGCTGCAACAACAGAGGCAATCACCACGGCCGCCACAAAAACGGCAAGGGTTGCTCCTGCGACCATCATCACTGCGATGGAGATGACCGTTACCGGCACGACGACGACCATTATGGTCGAAATCGCCGCGATGATGACCGTTACTACGGCCAGGACGACCGCGACCGCAGCGACGACGGCTACAGCCGCAACAACCGCCCGGAGCAACGCAACCCGGTCGTGACTTCCGGATCGCGCAACCGGCCGACGGCCAAACCCGTCCATACCCGCTCCGGCGCTAAAAAGAAACAAAGCGCGCCACGCCCGCGCCCCGGCAACTAGGCCGCCGGCTCAAATGACAATGCCCCGCTTCCATGTATCCGGAATGCGGGGCATTGTGCTTTTAACCTGCAGGACAGGTTTATGTCAAATCAGCCATTTCCATTTCGATCTGGCGGCGTTGCAGGTCCACTGAAACCACCCGGATGCGCACTTTGTCGCCCAGTTTGAACTGGCGTTTGTAGCGCCGTCCGATGGCTTTCAGGTTGCCTTCCTCCAGCGTATAGGTATCATCAAGGTATTTGAACTCCACCAGACCTTCGGCTTTCGAACCGGGCAATTCGACAAAAAAGCCGCGCTCGATCATACCGCTGATGATGCCGTCAAATTCTTCGCCGATGTGATTTCGCAGCAATTCAGCCTGTTTGTACTTGGTGCTTTCGCGTTCGGCATCGGCTGCCTTGCGTTCCTGGTTGCTGATGTGTTTGCACTGCTCTTCCAGTTTGCTTTTGTCTACCCGGTAGGCTTTTCCGTCGAGGTTGCGCTCCAGAATGCGATGCGCCAGCACGTCGGAATAACGCCGGATGGGCGAAGTGAAGTGGGCGTAATGCGTAAATCCGAGGCCGTAGTGGCCGATGTTGTTCGTTGCGTAAACTGCCTTGGCCATGGTCCGGATGGCGAGCGGTTCCAGCAATTTGAGCCGGTCGTCCTTTTGGGTGGCCTTCATCAGCCCGTTGAAGGAGTGCGCGATCTGTTTGGGCGTATCCACTTTCATGGGATAACCCAGTTCTGCCGCGAAGCGGGCAAAATCAGCCACCTTCGACAAGTCGGGCAGGTCGTGAATGCGATAAATAAAGGGCACCTCCTGCTGGGCAGCACCCAGTTTGTCGATGTAAAAGGCTACTTCCTTGTTGGCCAGCAGCATAAAATCCTCGATGAGCAGGTGGGCATCCTTGCGCTCCTTCACGTAGGCTTCCAGCGGCGTGCCATCCGCAGCCAGGCGGAAACGCACCTCTTCCGTTTCGAAGCCAATGGCGCCATTTTTCTCGCGCTCCTTGCGCATCAGTTTCGACAAACGGTCGAGTTGTTTCAGGGCGAGTTCGAGTTCGGGGTAGATGGTGAGCAACAACAGGCTTTCGGCCGGTTTGCCTTCCAGCACCGTTTGTGCTTCTTCGTACGCAAAACGATGCGCCGAGTGAATGACCGTTTTGCCAAACCAACGCGAAGTAATTTTCCCTTTCGGGTCAAACACAAACACCGCTGAGAAGGTAAGCCGGTCCTGGTGCGGCACCAGCGAGCAAAGGTTGTTCGACAATTTCTCCGGCAGCATCGGGTTCACCCGGTCGACGAGATACACCGAGGTGCTGCGCTGAAAAGCCTCCTTGTCCAGTTGGGAGTCGGGCTTTAGATAATGCGTAACGTCGGCAATGTGCACGCCGATTTCCATCTGACCGTCTTCCAGTTCTCTGAAACTGAGGGCGTCGTCAAAATCCTTTGCGTCTTCCGGGTCGATGGTAAAGGTCAAAATTTCACGAAAATCGCGTCGGCGCGCTATTTCCTGCGGTGAAATCGTGTCCGGGATGCGTTCGGCTTCGGCCTGGGCTTCTTCAGTGTGCGAGAGTGGGAAACCCTGGTTGATGAGGATTTTCTTCATCTCAAAGTCGTTGCCGCCCACTTCACCCAGGGTTTGGGTTACTTTGCCAATGGGAACCCGGCCTTTGCCTTCCTGCCAGTCGGTGACGCGCACCACCACCTTGTCGCCGTCGCGGGCGTCGCCGCAAGCCTCCAGCGGCACGTAAATGTCCACCGGCATATTCGGGTTGTCGGGCAGAAACAGCGCGTATTTGCGGCTTTTGCGGAGAGTTCCGATAAAAAATTCATTGGCGCGTTTCAATACGCCCACGATTTCCCCTTCGGGTTTGCGAATGGGTTGCCCGGTTTTGCGGCGCGGTGGAGCGGGAAACAACAGCACCCGAACAGTGTCGCCGTTCAGGGCGCCATTAACGTATTTGGGCGGTACATACACATCGGTATCGAGCAGTTCGGAAACGATATAGGCCGAACCCGTACGAGTCATATCAACCCGGCCTTCCACAAATTTTCTCTGTGAGGAACGGCTGTCAGCGGGTGCTTTCCGCCCCGCGTTGAATGGAGCTTGGCGTTCCGCTCCAAAGTTTTTTGGCTTGTCGGATTTTGGAAATTCCTTTTGTTCGGAGGGAGCAACGTTTTTCCGCGAATCATCTACCGTCAGTTTCTCCAGTGCGATGCCAAATTTGTTGACATCAAACTCCGCCACCGAACCCGCCTGCACCAATTGACGCAGGGCATGCTCGGCAGAATCCTTGTTGTTATCGACGCGAATTTGATCCGTAATCTGGCGGGGAGAGAATTGCTTCTTGGGATGGGCAAGCAGGAACTTGAGAATTTCGATTTGCAATTGTTGGGCGGACATCTTTTTGCCGCCGGTTTTATTCTTTTTGGTCATGTTATTATGGGTGTGAAACTTGTTTTTCAACAATATATACTCGATGTTTCACGGGCAATTGATTGAAAATGAAAAATTTGGCTTAAAGATACGGATTTGTATCGAACAGCCGCACAGGTAAAACCAAGGCGAACCACAAAAAGTTGCCGCAAGGCTTTAGCGAATCTTTAACCTGGTGCCTTGCAACTACAGGCCGGCATTCATCGTTTCTTTGCCAACAAATCAATACAAACGATGAAAAAATTGCTTTTGGCCGCATTCAGTCTTTGTGTATTGCAGACGCTTTCGGCCCAGACTTCCAAAGCACCCGCAGGCGTCGCCCCGACCGAAACTAATGATCCGGCGGCCAAGAAGGTACTCGACAACATCCGCAAAAAATATGAGGGATACAAAACGCTGGAGGCGAGTTTTACCCTGACCATTGAATTGCCGGGGCAACCCAAGGAAGTGCAAAAAGGCACCATTTCCCAGGATGGCGACAAATTCAGGCTCGAAATGGACCAGCAAATCATCGTCAGCGACGGCAAAACCACCTGGGTTTACCTGAAAAAGAACAACGAGGTTCAAATCAACGATGCCGACCCGAAGGATACCGAAAATGGTTTCCTTACACCCAAGGACTTGTTGAAACGTTACCAAAAGGGCGACTACCTCTATGCGCTGACCGACAAGGCGACAGAGAATGGCAAACTGATCACTTATATCGAGTTCAAGCCCAAGGATAAAAAGTCCGAGTATTCCAAACTGCGCCTGAGCGTGGATGAAAAAAAGGGTACCGTGGAAAGCATCAAAGCATTCGGCAAGGACAGTTCGCGGTACACGTTTGCGATTGTCAAACTGACCCCGAACAAAAAATTCACTGCTGACCAATTCACCTTTGACACCAAAAAATTTCCGGGCGTGAAGGTGGAAGATCTCAGGATGTAGGCGTGGGATTGCCCGCTACTTCCTGATTGCTTCCACCGGGTCCATGCGGCTGGCCTGGGATGCCGGAATAAGACCCGAAAGTACCCCGACGACAATGGAGGTAATCACCCCGATCAATACGTTGGACAAAGAAAGGTGTATGTCGAAATCGATGATGGCCGTAATGACCTCGGTGACGATCCAAATAAATAACAGGCCCAATGCGCCCCCCACCACACACAACACCACGGCTTCAAAGAGGATTTCGAGCAAAATAAACCAACGCTTGGCGCCCAGCGCCATTTTGATGCCTATGATATTGGTGCGTTCCTTGACAGAGACGAACATGATGTTGGCGACCGAAAACATACCCACAATAAGGGCAAAAATGCCAATGATAAAACCGGCCGTATTGATCACCCCGAAAAGACTGTCGAACAAGCCACTCAAAATAGTCAGCGTATTCAGGGCGAAATTGGTTTCTTCTCTGGGTCGCAAGCGGCGTTCGGCCCGCAAAGCGCCCGTTATTTCATCCTTCACGTCCTCCATGTCAACACCCGCCTTGGCCTGCACCCCCATGCTTGTGTTGCCGGCCCAGGAGCCGCGCATGCGCACGTTGAAACCGCGTCGGGCGAGGGTGTGACTGATCATCACACAGTTGTCAAAATTCATCACTTTCA